>Ga0160419_100498_pt1 | contig 24542 bp, 22 predicted proteins | sample CelAP2metagpilot_2_FD_108196 | JGI IMG/M metagenome (GOLD analysis project Ga0160419, IMG submission 108196) | Phycosphere-associated microbial communities from Cellana algal ponds in Kailua-Kona, Hawaii, USA - Cellana AP2-4-25 metagenome pilot ... | reverse complement strand
GGCGCCAAACACGTCACCCCTGTCCGGCTCTGGCACCAGATTGCGGTGCGCCGCAAAAAGGGTTGAGTAATCGGAGTAGAGACTGTCGACCGGGAAATTTGACCCGAACATGCAGCGGCTTGCACCGAACTGATCAAGACAGGTCTCTATGATGGGACGAAAATCTGCCTCGCGCCAGTTGTGCTGAAACATGCCCAGGCCGGAGAGCTTGCAGACCACCTGGGGCAGGTCCGCCAAGGCGCGCATTTGCCCCGACCAAGAGCGCAGCCCATCGGGGCTGCGGTCATGTGGGCTGCCTGCATGACAGAGCGCAACGGGCGTCTCCTCAGCTTTGGCCAAGACCTGCGCTGTTTTCTCCATCAGCTCAGGGATCAACTGCAGATCAAAGGACAGACCGCGCGCACCAACTTCGCGCAACCCCGCAAGAAAGGCCGGATCATCCAAGAGGGCATTGGTCCCGGTGCGGGCATCTTCACCCGGCGCGCGCCCCACGATCTGGCGCACCCCCCGCACCGTTGACATCGCTTGGAACTGGTCCAACTGGCGAGCGAGATCTGGCGCCGTGAGGTCACAGAACACCACCTGTGCCATCGGCCAGTCTGCTGCGGCGTCTGATACAGCCTGAACCCATGTGGCCTCGGCCAGCGCGTCCTGTGCGCCGACTTGAATGTGAACCGACCCCGAAATTCCATGGGGCGCCGCATCTTTGCGGAACTCGGACAGAAGATAGTTGCGCTGGATTGGCGTGGGATCGCCAAAGAACCGGGTGGCGCCCTTGGCGGCAAGCCAGGGGTAATGCACCGCGGACAGATCCCACAGGTGGTGATGGGCGTCGATCATGGCGTCTCTATTCCTGTTGTGCGCGCCAGAATGTCGACCCCCTGCTGCTTCCAGAAATGCAGAAGGTCGATGAAAATCCAGTTCTCGGCCAGCTTGTCACCCTCGCGGCGGTAGATGTCGATGACACGGAATTCGCCGGGTTGACCGGTCGCTGGCATCCCCATGAAACCACCCACAGGACGCGCCGTGAAATTGGGCCAGCCAAAGAACCCCCCATAGTACCCTTCGGCCAGGCGACAGATATGGCCGGTCTTGCTGCGATCGGCAAAGCCTGCACGGAACGGGCCGGAATGTTGCGCCGCATAGCGTGGGATGGTGTAGGTCGCGCCGATCCCCTCTGGCCCCCACCAGATCATGTCCTCGTGCCAGGTGCGGCGCAGCTCATCTTCGAGGCTGAGACCACTGTCCCACTGCCCCAGATCAGAGATCATCGCGTTGATGGTGGCCAGCGTCTTGTCGCCTTCCTCGCCAGGCTGGGGGTCAAACAGCAGCCCATTGTGCGGCTGACCGCCGGGTTGCACCAGATGGGCACCGGTCTGGGGGGGGAACGGATTTTGACCTGCCTGAACCATCAGATGAGGGATGTCGAAATACATCGCCGTTTCAGTGATGTGCCCATCCACCACCTTGTTGAACTCGCAATAGCGTAGAAAAGCCATCTTGCCGGTGGGGCGGATTCCCAGCCACGGCAGATCGAACAGGCCCATCAAATGCCCCATTGAAACCACCCAGACCGCGCGCTCTGCATCGAGGGAGTTTTCAGCGGCAAAGAACACGTCCTGACGTCGCTGCAGTGAAGTGAGGCTCTGGCGCAGCGGCACCCAGAACCGTGCCGCAACCTCGAATGCAGAGGTGATTTCCCCAAACGGGTGAAACCCCCGCCAGAGGTAATTCGGGTCTGTGTGCTGCTCCAGAACAGCGGAGAGATTCGCGTCACCGGCGTCCAGCTTGGCGTAAAAATCACGCACGGCGGATTTTGCTGCCTGAATTTTGTCCATGGTTTTTCCCTATTTGGACGGCTTCGCCCGCCCGCTTGCATACGATTGCAAAAATAGCTTGCCAAATAAAGGTAGCAATGACTAACCTTTTTGCAATCGTATGCAAAAATAGTTTTTCGCTGGGAGGCGGACCCGCATGGCACAGATTGAGCTGCGAAATGTCAGCAAGCGTTGGGGCAGCTTTGTCGGGGTTGATGATTTCAACCTGACGATCGCCGACAAGGAGTTCCTTGTCCTTCTGGGCCCTTCTGGCTGTGGCAAGACAACGACGATGCGGATGATCGCGGGCCTTGAGGATGTAACCGACGGAGACATCTTGGTTGATGGCAAACGGGTCAATGATCTGGAGCCAAAGGATCGCGATGTCTCGATGGTGTTCCAGAGCTACGCGCTCTACCCCAATATGAACGTCTACGAGAACATCCGCTTCCCGCTGAAGGTGCGCGGGATCGACCCCAAAACCCATGACGAAAAGGTACGTCGGGCCAGCCGCATGGTGGAGTTGGATGACTTCCTGCACCGCAAACCGGCAGAGCTCTCTGGCGGGCAACGTCAACGGGTGGCCCTGGCCCGCGCCATCGTGCGCGAGCCTAACGTGTTCCTGATGGACGAGCCGCTGTCGAACCTTGACGCCAAGCTGCGGGTCTCCACCCGCGCGCAGATCAAGAACCTCAGTCATGAGCTGGCTGTTACGACGATTTATGTGACCCATGACCAGATCGAGGCGATGACCCTTGCCGATCGCGTGGTGGTGATGAAAGGCGGTGTTGTCCAGCAGGTCGGCAGCCCCACAGAAATCTATGATCGCCCTGCCAATGCCTTTGTTGCGAGCTTCATTGGCTCTCCGGCCATGAACCTGATGGAGGGGCAGGTCAGCGGAGGTGTCTTTAGCGCGGCACATGTTGAAATCCGCGAACTGAATGCCCCTGATGGCCCTCTCACCCTGGGATTTCGGGCAGAGGATGCAGCCCTCGCCCCGCAGGGCAGTGGCCAGATCACCGCTCCGATATACACTCTGGAACTGCTTGGCGACGCGACGATGATCTCTGTGCGCGTTGGCGATGCCCTCGTTTCCGTAAAAGCCGACAAGAGCTACCGCGCGGAAATCGGGGACATGGTGTCCTTCAGCATTCCCAATGAAATCTGCCACCTTTTCAACGCAAGAGATGGCGCGCGCCTGGGGGACTAACCCAGCCAATTGCCCCGTCCGCAGCGGGGCCAACCGGGTCATGTGCAGCATCAGCGACCCAAAACAGGGAGACAAAAATGTCTATCACGAAACTGTCCATGATCAGCGCGACCGCTGTCTTCATGGGAACAACTGCTTATGCCGGTTGCGGCATCTCCAGCGGGAACGTCAGCATTCTGGGCAACGAGTTTGCCGCCATTCAGGCCGTTGCCGAGGGCGCCAAGCAATGCGCAGGCGATGGTGTGACCGTTGAAAGCAACCTGAACAAGGACTACCGCGAACTGCAGGTTGCCGCCCTGACGGCGAACCCCGCCCAATACACCGCAGTTACCACCACCAATGCCGCGATCGTGCCGCTGCTGGGTGATGACCTGATCCGCCCGTTGGACGATCTGATCGCGAAACACGGCCAGAACCTCAGCAAGAACCAGATGATCACCGTTGACGGCAAGGTGATGGCGGTTGCCTTCATGGCCAATGCCCAGCACCTGTTTGTCCGCAAGGACGTTCTGGAAGCCGCAGGCGTTGACGTGCCGACAACCTACGAAGAGGTGATCGCAGCCGGCAAAGCGATCAAGGACGCTGGCCTGATGGAACATCCCTTTGCCACCACCAGCAAGACCGGTTGGAACCTGGGCGAAGAGTTCGTGAACATGTACCTGGGCTTTGGCGGGGAGTTCTTCAAACCCGGCACAGCTGAACCCAACATCAACAACGAAGCCGGAATTGCAGCGCTCAACACGCTGAAATCGCTGACGGAACTGTCCAATCCCGACTATCTGACCTTTGATTCCAATGCGGTTCAGGCCTCCTGGGAGGCAGGCGAAATCGCCATGGCGCATCTGTGGGGGTCTCGCGGGACCGGCCTTTTGGACAATGAAGGCTCCACCGAAGAGGTCGTCAGCAACACGCTCCTCGTGTCCTCTCCCACTGTCGGCGGCGGTGACATCCCGGCATCGACCCTGTGGTGGGACGGCTTTGCCATTGCCAGCAACATCAGCGACGAAGACGCTGAGGCCAGCTTTCTTGCGATGCTGAACGGCATCAGCCCAGAGGTTGTGAAGGCCAATAATGACGCCGCTGTCTGGCTGGTGGAAGGCTATGAACCCTCCCCTGCATCTGCTGGCGTGTTCGCAACGGCAGCGGGCAAGACCAAGCCCTATCCGATGATCCCGTTCATGGGCCTGATGCACACCGCACTGGGCGCCGAGCTGACCGAGTTCCTGCAAGGCTCCGAGAGCGCAGAGCAGGCGCTGGCCGACACCGAAGCGGCCTATATCTCAGCTGCCAAGGAAAAAGGCTTCCTGAACTAAGCGAAGCCCCAGTCTGGGCAGGGCCGGTTTCGGCTGGCTCTGCCCCTCATGAAAGCGAACGGGACGATCCGAGATGCGCCATAAAACGTTCTTTTGGTTTATTCTGCCCAGCCTGGCAGCGATGATCCTTTTCATTGCACTGCCGCTTGTGTCGGTTGTTGTCCAATCTCTCCATATCGAACACGAGCAGGTGATCGTGACGACAGAGAACTGTGGTCCGTTTGGCTGCACAGAGGAAAGTTCCGTCGATACAGAAGCCACCGCACAATTGCGGGCGGAGCAGCCGCTGGGGCGTTTTGCAGGTCTCAGCACCTATTTCGACCGCGGCCATCTGGCGACGGCAGAGGTCGCCGAAGCCTGGCGCACCCAGGACAGTTTCGGCGGTTTCCTGTCCGAACTTTACAACCTGCCATTTTACAAGGCGCTTGCCTTTACGCTGACCTATACGTTCCTCGTCACCCCCTTGGTCATTGTCCTGGGGCTGTTGATCGCACTTGGCGTGAACCGGCTCAAACCGGTGTTGAAGGGGCCGACAATCTTTGTCTCGCTGCTGCCAATGATCATCACACCGCTGATCGGTTCCTTGATCCTGTTCTGGATGATCGACGCCCAGGGTGTGATCGGCAAGACCCTGCAATGGCTGTTTGACGACCCAGAGCTGTCGCTCAAGGCCTCTCCCACGCTGACCTGGATCACGTTGATGATCTATGGCGTCTGGAGCTCTGCGCCCTTTGCCTTTGTTGTGTTTTATGCCGGGCTTCAGACCGTGAACACGGACTCTCTTGAGGCGGCGATGATTGACGGGGCAACCCGCTGGCAACAGATCCGCTATGTGGTGATCCCACATCTGATGCCGCTGGTGGTGTTCATTTCCCTAATCCAGCTGATGGACAATTTCCGGGTCTTTGAACCAATCGTCGGCTTCTCGGCACAGGCCAATGCCACCTCGCTCTCCTACATCATCTTTGCTGACATGCGCAGCGATATCACCCGCTTCAATTCTGCTGCCGCGACCTCGGTACTGACGGTCATCGGCGTTGCAATCCTTCTTGCTCCGGTGCTGCTGCGCACCTGGCGCGACTTCAAAGGAAAGGCTGCCTGATGTCTTCTCCCGCCAACCGCTCGTCCCGCTCGGTCGTTCTGATCTCCTCCGCCTTTGTGCTGGTTTGGGTTGTGATCGCTTCCTTCCCCTTCATCTGGACGCTTTGGGGCTCGTTCAAGGTTCAGGCCGATTTCTTTTCCAAAGCAGATTGGCGATATGCCCTGTGGGGCACGCGCACGCTGATCGAAACCGGTGGCACCTTTACCGGCGCAGGTTACGAAGGCGCCTGGATCCAGGAAGAGTTCTGGAGGGCCGCAATCAACACGATGATCGTGGTCTTCTTTACTGTGGTGATTTCACTCACACTTGGCACGTTGGGCGGCTATGCGCTGGCACGCTCAGGGCACAAATACGCCTTCTGGCTGCTGATGATTGCCCTGATCTTTCGCGCGATGCCGCATATCACGCTGGTGTCGGGTTACCTGCTGCCGTTCTTTGAATGGAACCTGTGGGGCCATCTTCCGACCTCGATCATCGTATTGGTCGCGATCAACCAGCCCTTCACGCTGTGGATGCTGCACTCATTCTTCCTGAACATCCCCAAGGATCTTGACGAAAGCGCCAAGGTGGATGGCTGCACCCAGTTCCAGGCATTTCGACACGTGATCATTCCGGTGATGTGGCCGGGCGTCATCACCACTGGTCTGTTCTCCTTCCTGCTGGCCTACAACGATTTTGCCGTGACCTCGATGCTGCTGAGCGAAGAGAACCGTACGATGGTGCCAGCCATTGCAGGCTTTCTCGGCTCTACCCTGGAAGAGGGCAATGTGATGTTTGCTGTCGCCGCTGTTGTCTCTGCGACTGCGCCACTGTTCGTGCTGGTGATGTTCTTCCAGCGTCAGATTGTGAGCGGCCTGACCGCGGGCGCGGTAAAGGGATGAGCGCGAATTTCAGATCCGGCGCCATGTCCCGGCATCCGGCGCTCAACAGAATGCCACGGGACTATCTGCTGCACGGGGCGTCCTCCCCCCTTCGCAGATAGACCCTTGGCAAACTGAAAGGACCAGACACATGAAAGGTTCCCGCCCCGAACAGGCCGTTCTCAGCCGAAACACGGACATGAGCAAAACCGAAGAGACCCGTGCCGTCATCGAAGGCATGGTGGACGGTCTGAACGACCACCGCATCAACGACATTGGCGAGTTTTTCGCCGAGGGGTTTCGTTGGATGGGCAACCAGGGTTGCGGCACCAAGACCGGGTTGAAGGAATTTCAGGACAACTGGCAGCGCCCATTTCAGGCCGCGTTTTCCGACAAGGTCTGCATCGACGAGGCCCGGCTTTACATGGGTGAATGGGCCGCCGCCTTTGGCCGCCAGGAAGCAACCCATAGCGGCACGTTCCTTGGTATCGCACCCACCGGCAAGCGGGTCGAGATCCGCTACATGGACTTCTGGAAGGTCGTCGATGGCAAAATCGTGGACAACTGGGTGAATGTCGATTTCGCCCATGTGGCCGCCCAGCTCGGCGTTGACCTGTTCAACGGCGAAGGCTGGGAAGCATTTGATCGTGGCGACAAAGAACCGCCGCGACCCGACAACAAAGGATAAAGACTATGGCGATTGCTTATCTCAAACGCGGCAAGCCCGAAGCAGATCGGGCCGAAGATGACGCCAAAACCGCAGCCGTCGTCGCGGCAACGCTGAAAGATATCGAGTCCCGCGGTGACGCTGCCGTGCGGGAACTGGCGTGCAAATTCGACAACTACGACCGCGACAGCTACCGGCTGAGCGATGCGGAAATCGAAGCCATTATTGCCAAGGTTTCCCCGCGCGAGATGGCGGATATCAAATTCGCCCAGGAGCAGGTCACCAAATTTGCGCAGGCCCAGCGGGATTCGATGCTGGATATCGAGGTCGAAACCATGCCGGGGGTGATCCTGGGGCACAAGAACATCCCCGTTCAGTCGGTTGGGTGCTATGTGCCAGGGGGCAAATTCCCGATGGTGGCCTCTGCCCATATGTCCGTTGCAACGGCCAAGGTTGCAGGTGTTCCGCGTATTGTGGCCTGCACCCCGCCCTTCAACGGAGAGCCGAACCCGGCCGTGATCGCGGCAATGCACCTGGGTGGCGCAGATGAGATCTACGTTCTGGGTGGTATTCAGGCAGTCGGCGCAATGGCCATCGGCACCGAGAGCATCGCGCCTGTGCATCTGCTGGTTGGCCCCGGCAACGCCTTTGTCGCAGAAGCCAAACGCCAGCTGTTCGGCCGTGTCGGGATCGACCTGTTTGCAGGCCCAACCGAAACCATGGTGATCGCAGATGAAACTGCGGCGGACGCCGAACTCTGCGCGACTGATCTTCTTGGGCAGGCCGAACATGGCTACAACAGCCCCTGCGTGCTGCTGACCAACTCGCGCAAACTGGCCGAAGACACACTGAAGGAAATCGACCGCATTCTCGATATCCTGCCCACCGCCGACACCGCGCGGGTCAGCTGGCAGGACTATGGTGAAGTCATCGTCTGCGACACCTACGAGGAAATGCTGCAGGTGGCAGATGATATCGCCTCTGAACATGTGCAGGTCATGACCGATCGCGATGACTGGTTCCTCGACAACATGACCTGCTATGGCGCGCTGTTCCTCGGACCGCGTACCAATGTGGCAAATGGTGACAAGGTCATCGGCACCAACCACACACTGCCCACCAAAAAGGCGGGGCGCTACACCGGTGGTCTCTGGGTTGGCAAGTTCCTCAAGACCCATTCCTACCAAAAGGTCACAACCGACGAAGCGGCAACGCTGATTGGTGAGTACGGTTCGCGTCTGTGCATGCTCGAAGGGTTCGTAGGCCACGCCGAGCAATGCAACATCCGCGTGCGTCGCTATGGCGGCATCAATGTCCCCTACGGCGAGGGTGCAGCCTACCGCGACGCGGCAGAGTAAGCCGCAATGAACGACCGGCCCAGGCGTCAAATCTCCCCTGATGCCAGGGCCCCTGCCCTCGCCGATCTGGCGGGGGCACCAGAACAAGAAAAGACGACATGACACAGCACCCGGATCTGCCCTCGGCCCACAAGGCCCGCCTCGCGCCCCTGTTCAGCGCCATGCGCGATTTCGCCGAGGCGCCTGTTCGCGCAGCCCTGGCAGAAAGTTTCGCGCCGGATGCCACCATTCACCTGTGTCACCCCTTTGGGGATTTGACCGGGCCAGAGGCTCTGTTTGAAGTCGCCTATGCGCCATTGCTTGCAGCCTTTCCTGATCTGGAGCGCCGCGACTGGATCGTGATGGCGGGCGAAACCGAGGCAGGGCATCAATGGCTGGGAACTGGTGGGCATTATGTCGGCAGCTTTGCTGCGCCTTGGCTCGACATTCCTGCGACGGGTCATCTGGCGCATATGCGATATCACGAATTCTACCGGCTGGTAGACGGTCAGATCGTCGAGATGCAGGCGATCTGGGACATTCCCGAGCTGATGATGCAGGCAGGTGCCTGGCCGCTCGCCCCGTCGCTGGGACGAGAGATGTTCGTGCCCGGCCCAGCCACGCAAGACGGGTTCGTGCCGGGGCCATGGGACCGGGAGCAGGCACAGGCCTCCTGTGAGCATGTTGTCGATATGCTTGCCCATCTCACCCGCCACCCGGCGCAGGGCGGGCCAGAAGTGATGGAGCTGGAACGGTTTTGGCATCCCCGGTTCAACTGGTACGGACCCGCAGGCATCGGCACCGCCCGCGGCGTCTTTGGCTTTCGCAACTGGCACCAGATCCCGTTCCTCAGCGCCATGCCGGACCGGGGCGCCAAGGACGAGGCGCTGGATTTCCACTTCTTCGGAGATGGCCCCTATGCTGCCGTCACCGGCTGGCCCAACATGCGCCAGAGCATCACCGCAGGCGGCTGGCTTGGGATCGCACCGAGCGGAACGCAAATCGATCTGCGCAGCCTTGATTTCTGGCGCATGGAAAATGGTCTCATCCGCGAGAACTGGGTGCTGGTTGACCTTCTGGATGTCTACGCGCAGCTTGGCGTTGACGTGTTTGCGCGGCTGCGTGAATTCAACAAAGCCCGACACCTTGGCCCCATTTCACTGACCGGAGACCCCTCGTGACATTACCCCGCACCCCTTCCTTTCGTCTTGATGGCAAACGCGCGCTGGTCACGGGGGCCAGCTCTGGCATCGGGCGCGCCTGCGCCGTCGCTCTGGCCGAAGCCGGAGCGCAAGTTACTTTGGCTGCCCGGCGGCCAGAGCCGCTGCAGCAGTTGATGGATGAAATGCAGGCAGCCGGATTGGCGGCAGATGCGATGGTTCTGGATGTCGCCGACACCGAAGCCATGCAGGCGTCCATCGCCGCCAGGACGGCCAGCGACGGCCCGTTTGATGTCCTGGTGAACTCAGCCGGGCTCGCCCGTCATAGCGCTGCGATTGAAACAACAGCTGCGGATTTCGATGCGGTCGTGTCGCTGAACCTCAAGGGGGCCTATTTCCTGACACAGGCCGTTGCCAAGGCGCTTATGGATGCGGGCAAACCCGGTTCATTGATCAATATCAGCAGCCAGATGGCCAAGGTCGGTGGCATTGATCGCGCCGTCTACTCCGCAACCAAACACGCGGTAGAAGGCTTTACCAAGTCGATGGCCATCGAATGGGGCAAAGCCGGCATCCGCATAAACACGATCTGTCCGACCTTCATTCTGACACCGCTGACCCAATCCACATTCGACAACCCCGACCGCCGCGCCTGGATCGAAGACAAGATCAAACTGGGCCGTGTAGGCGAAGTCGAGGACATGATGGGGGGTGTGGTGTTTCTGGCCTCGGATGCCTCCGCGCTCGTCACCGGGTCGGCCTTGATGATTGACGGAGGGTGGACCGCAGAATGACCGCAGCCAAGGTAACATCTGCCGACGTCGCCCGCCTTGCCGGTGTTTCGCAATCCGCCGTCAGCCGGGTGTTCACCCCCGGTGCATCCGCGTCCAAGAAAACGGTCGAGAAGGTGCGCGCGGCGGCCGACCAGCTGGGCTACCGGCCGAATTCTCTGGCGCGCGCAATGGTGTCCGGGCGCTCACGTATTATCGGGCTGGTCGTTGCCTATCTTGAAAACCACTTCTACCCCGAGGCCCTGGAAAAGCTGTCCAATGCGTTGCAGGCACGCGGCTATCACGTCCTGATGTTCATGGCGCCCAACACCACCGACAGCATTGATGAGGTCATCGAAGAAATCCTGGATTATCAGGTGGATGGCATCATCGCGGCATCGGTTGCCATGTCTTCGGAACTGTCGGCGCGCTGCCGTGCAGCCGGTGTGCCCATGGTCCTGTTCAACCGTTCGCAAGATGACCCGGACATGTCTGCCGTGACCTCTGACAATCACTCTGGCGGGCGCAAGGTGGCAGACTTTCTGTTGGCCGGAGGGCATCGCAAGATCGGCTATATTGCAGGTTGGGAAGGGGCATCGACCCAGCGCGACCGCGAAACGGGCTTCTGCGAGCGTCTGGCCGAGGACGGCCTGAGCCTCCATGCCCGCGGTGTTGGCAATTTTCAGATGGACACAGCCGCCGCCGCCGCCCGTGCCATGTTTGCAAACGACCCGCCTGACGCGGTGTTCGTGGCCAACGACCATATGGCCTTTGCCGTGATGGACGTTCTGCGCTCGGAACTGGGGCTGTCCGTACCGGGTGATGTATCGGTTGTCGGCTATGACGACGTGCCAACCGCCGCATGGCCCGCTTATTCCCTCACCACCGTCCGTCAGCCTGCCAACCGCATGGTGGCCTCGACCGTTGATATTCTGCTCGAAGAAATCGAAGGCGGCCCACAAGGCGCGCGCAGAGTGGAGATTGACGGACCTCTCATTACTCGCGGCTCGGCCCGCATTCCCGAAGGATGGACCAAAAATGAAGGGCTTTGACCCAAAATTCCGCGACTTTCCTGACTATATCGTCGGTATTACCAAGGAGATCTGGGAAGATCGCGGCATCGCGACGCTGCATGACTATTATGCGCCCGACATTGTGGTGCGGATGCCCGGTTCCGTGTCGACTGGCAACCAGGGCGTTATCGGCGCAACCATGGCAACGCTTGCCGAGTTTCCCGACCGAACCCTTCTGGGCGAGGATGTGATCTGGTCAGGAACACCCGAGGATGGCATGCTGTCGAGCCACCGGATCCTGTCGACCGCGACCCATCTGGGCGACGGCCTGTTCGGCAAGGCGACCGGGGCAAAGCTGACCTACAGGATCCTTGCGGACTGCCACGCCAGAAACAATGCCATCGACGATGAATGGCTGATCCGGGACAACGGCGCCGTTGTGCGCCAGATGGGCTGGGAGCCCGAAGCCTTTGCCCGCGACCTGATCGCGCGCGAAGGGGGGCCGGATGCCTGCGTGAAACCGCTGACACCGGCCAATGATCTGGCCGGACCCTACAAGGGATCGGGCAATGACAATCCTTGGGGGCAACGCCATGCGGACCTTCTGACCCGAATGATGGGCGCCGATATGGCCGCGATCGAAGCCGAGTATGACCGTGCCGTTCAGACGGAATACCCGGGCGGGCGCACCGGCCACAGCTTTGATCCGGTTGATCGGTTCTGGATGTCGCTGCGCGCGTCCCTGCCCTCTGCCACATTCACCATTCATCATCAGATCGGCCGGAACGACCCCAACATGCCACCGCGTTCTGCCATCCGCTGGAGCCTGCAGGGCAAACACGACGGTTGGGGGGCACTTGGCGCGCCAAGTGGCGCGGATCTCTACGTGCTGGGGATCAGCCACGCAGAATGGGGCGAACTGATCGGCGGCGACATCAAGCTGCGCCGCGAATGGACGCTGTTTGATGAAACCGCAATCTGGAAGCAGATCCTGCTACATACCGGCGATCTCTGACATGGCGCCGGTCGCATCATATCTGGACGCATCAGAGCGCACCCGGCGGTTTCACTGCCACCGCGCCTCGTTGCGGGCGAAACGACTGAACAACCGCCCACCCGGCGGCTTGGGCTAGTCCGTTTCCACCCTCACAGCATTCAGATTTGAAAGAAAAACCATGAGCACCATCCAATCCCGCATCGTCCGCTACGGTGAGCTGCGCCCCTGCAAGACCGCCTTTATCGATGCCCACACCCCCGGCTCCGACCAGAAAGAAAACTTTACCATCATCGGTGGCGGCGTCAGCGAAAGCCCGGACCAGCATGTCCATATCACCGACAAGATTGGGTTTAACATTGGCGCAGCTGGCCAGCCTCCGAAGTGCCGCAACAGCCTGCATTCGCACACCACGGCCGAAGTGTTCTTTGTTGCCAAGGGACGCTGGCGGTTCTTTTGGGGCCGCTATGGCACCGCGGGCGAATTCATTGCCGAGGAAGGCGATATCTTCAACATTCCGACGGGCATCTTCCGTGGGTTTGAAAACGTCGGCCAGGATTACGGGATGATCATGTCGATCCTCGGCGGTGACGATGCGGGCGGCGGTGTCACCTGGGCCCCGCAGGTGATCGAGGACGCACAGGCCCATGGGCTGATGTTGGGCGACAACGGCGTTCTGTATGACAGCAAAAAGGGCGAAGAGCTGCCCCATAACGTGCGCCCCATGCCCGTGCTGACCGAGGACGAGCTGAAGGCCTATCCCGAAGTACCGGTCGAGGATGTGGTCGGCAAATACGTCGCCCGCTACTGGGATCTGATGGCCCTGTCCGCCAAGAAACCTGCCAGGGTGATCGGCGAAGATGCCATCATCAAGGACAAGCCCGGTTTTGATGTCGACTTCCTTGGTCGTGGCTCTGCCATAACGGACAAGATCACTGCGGAAAAACCCGTCGTCCTTATGCCCGCAAGCGGCCATTGGGCGATCTCGATCAATGACGTCGATGTGACACTGTCTGCTGGGGACACCGCCCTTGTCCTGCCGGGCGAAAGCTACAGCGTTCAACCCTCCATGACGGGTCAGGCCGGGCTTTACCGCATCACAGCAACCGACGATCCCGCCGGCGCCACCTGGACCGGCGCATAAACCCGCCATTGTCCCTGCCCCGTCCAGTGCGGGTCGGGGACCACACAACGCCCCATGCGCCCGCGCGCCAGCGGGCGCCAACATCGACGCCATGCCAAGCAAGGAGATCCCCAAATGGTCAAGACAACCCATGTAGGCTCGCTGCCGCGCACGCAGGACGTGGTGGATTTCATCTTTGCCCGCGAACAGGAAAAGCCCTTTGATCAAGGCGCTTTTGACAGCTGCATGACCCAAGCCGTCAGCGCGACCGTCAAGAGACAGCTGGAGGCCGGCATCGATATCGTGAGCGACGGTGAAACCTCCAAGATCTCCTATGCGACCTACGTCAAGGACCGCTACACGGGGTTTTCCGGCGACAGCCCCCGCAACGCGCCTGCCGATCTGAAGATGTTTCCGGGGTTTCTGGAACGTCTCGCCAATGATGGCGGCACGCCGCAATATGCCCGTCCCATGTGCACCGGAGAGGTGCGCTCCAAAGGCCAGGGCGAACTGCAAAAAGACATCGCGAACCTCAAGACCGCAATGGCAGAGCATGGCGCCGAGCGCGGTTTCATGAATGCAGCCTCCCCTGGTGTGATCTCATTGTTTTTGCAAAATGATTTCTACCCAACCCGAGAGGGCTATCTCGCAGCACTCGCTGATGCGATGAAGGAGGAATATGAAACGATCGTGGGCTCCGGGCTCGACCTGCAGCTGGATTGCCCCGATCTCGCGCTGTCCCGCCACATGCTGTTCAACGACCTGAGCGACGCGGAGTTCATCAAGATCGCCCAGATGCATGTCGAGGCGCTCAACCACGCGCTGTCGGATGTCCCAGCTGAAAAGGTTCGGATCCACATTTGCTGGGGCAACTACGAGGGCCCGCATTGCTGCGATATCGCGATGGATACGGTGTTTGCGCCGCTGATGGCGGCCAAGGCGCGCTATGTGCTTTTTGAAACGTCCAACCCCCGCCATGCCCATGAATGGACTGTCTTCCGGGACCGGAAGGCGGAAATCCCCGATAACAAGGTTCTGGTGCCGGGCGTGATTGACAGCACAACGAACTTTGTCGAACACCCCGAAGTCGTCGCCCAGCGCATCGAGCGTTTCACCGGCATCGTGGGGGCTGACCGCGTTATCGCAGGGTCTGATTGCGGCTTTGGCACCTTTGCAGGGTTTGGCGCTGTTGATCCCGATATCGCCTACGCCAAGCTGCGATCGCTGGCTGACGGTGCTGCGCTGGCAAAAGGGCGCGCATGACACCGCTGCTGCTGCTGCCGGGCATGATGTGCGATGCCCGCCTGTTCCAACCTCAGATCGCGGCGCTATCGGGTCGCCACACATTGATCACCGCCCCAATTGGCGGCGCCGATACGATGACCGCCCTGGCCCGGACGGTGCTGAATGCAGCGCCACCCCGCTTTGCGGTGGCTGGCCTTTCGATGGGCGGGATCCTGGCGATGGAGATCATCCGTCAGGCCCCTGACCGGGTGGCGGCTGTGGCCTTGATGGACACCAACCCACTCGCGGAGAAACCGGACATACAGGCGCGACGGGGGCCTCAGATCGAAGCGGTTCAATCCGGTCACCTGGCAGAAGTGATGCGGGATGAGATGAAACCCAATTATCTCACCGAAGGGCCAGACAGGGCTGCCATTCTTGACCTGTGCATGGCGATGGCGCTGGATCTTGGCCCCGAGGTGTTCGTCAACCAGTCTCGCGCCCTGCGTGATCGACCGGACCAGTGTGATACGTTGCGCAGCTTCGATGGCCCCGCTCTCGTAGTTTGCGGGCGCGATGATGCCCTGTGCCCCGTGTCACGCCACGACTTGATGCATGATCTGCTGCCCAACAGCACACTGAAGATCATCGATGGTGCCGGCCATCTGCCGACACTGGAACAACCCACCAAGACCACAGCGGCACTGGCCCGCTGGCTGGAGGCCATATGACCCCTTCCCTTCTTGATCTGCTGCGCCGGGTCGACACGCCAACAGTCTGCAACGCGATCGAAGTCGCCCAAGGCAAGCGTGGCTTCAACGCCTTCACCCGCGGCACCATGCTCTGTTCAGCGCCAGAGGCAGGCGCGATGGTCGGCTATGCCCGGACGGCCAAGATTTCAGCACTCGCCCCACCAACTGAAGCGCCAGATATCATCAAGGCGCGACGGATGGATTACTATCGCCACATGGCAGAAGGCCCCAGGCCCGCTGTGACAGTTGTTGAAGATGTTGATTACCCAAATTGCATCGGGGCCTATTGGGGCGAGATCAACACGACGGTGCACAAGGGATTTGGCATCAGCGGGGCGCTCACCAATGGCGTGATGCGGGACCTCGGCGACCTGCCGGACGGATTTCCTGTTGTCGCAGGCTCGGTCGGGCCATCGCATGGGTTTGTGCACGTCAAGGAGATTGGCACAGCTGTCAGCATCTTTGGCCTTCAGGTCCGCGACGGTGACCTGGTCCATGCGGACCGTCACGGGGCGCTGGTGATCCCCGAGGACGTCGTCGAACAGCTGGAGGCCGCGATCCACAAGCTTCTTGATACCGAGAAACTGATCCTCGGCCCGGCCCGGGCGGAGGGGTTCGACTTTGACGCTTTTGAAGCGGCCTGGGCCTCCTTCGAGGCTGCGCGCACCTGATCTATCCCGCCCCCTTGCGCCAGCCGACCTGCAAGAGGGCGGGCTCACGTCCGCGTGAGCGTTCTCTCCTGCCCTTGTTCGAGCTGTCATGATTGCCTACCTACTGATAGGTAGATAACTCGCACCGAAAGGAACAGGCGATGGAACTGAATGCCGACTTCACCAGCCGGGTTGTGGTCCATGCAGATCAACTGGATTGGCAGGCCTCCCCGATGAAGGGCGTCGACAGGCGGATGTTGGATCGTATCGGTGGCGAAGTCGCCCGTGCCACGACGATCGTCCGCTACGCCCCCGGCAGCCACTTCTCGGCACACACCCACACTGGTGGCGAAGAGTTCGTCGTCCTGGACGGTGTATTTCAGGACGAACACGGCGATTTCCCCGCAGGCACTTATGTTCGCAATCCTCCAACCAGCCAGCACACCCCCGGTTCGGCGGAGGGCTGCACCATCTTTGTAAAACTCTGGCAGTTCGACCTCGATGACCGGACCCAGTTTCGCAAGGACATGTCGGCAGAGCTGCCCCCGGCCAGCGATGGCGTTGCAACCGCAACCCTGCACTCAGACCAGCGCGAAGTTGTGACCTACAGCGATATTGAACCCGGAGCGGCGTTTACCTCAGACGCGCCCGGCGGGCATGAACTGCTGATCATTGGCGGAAGCCTCACGGAAGGTGGCGATACACTGACCCGCAACAGCTGGTTGCGCCTGCCCGAAGGTGCACCCCTCTCTGCGGTTGCCGGAGCGGACGGAGCAAAGGTCTGGATGAAGACCGGCCACCTTCCCCACGCAAAAGCGCCGTCAGTCTGACCCGGCCTGTTGTGGCGCGCATCACCCGCGCGCCAAAGAGCGGCACATGAGCCTGGGCAAAGGGATGTGACCTGCGACCAGCCACAGAAGGAGTGTGACATGGACACAGAAACCCTGATCATCGGCGGCGGGCTTTCGGGCCTGTCGCTTGCGCGCCACCTTTCAGCGCGCGGCGATCGTTTTTTGCTGGTGGAGGCACGTAACCGCTGGGGTGGCCGCATACTCAGCGAAACCCACGCAGGCGGCGCCTTTGATCTTGGCCCGTCGTGGTTCTGGCCAGGCCAGCCCCGCATTGCGGCCCTTGTCGATGCGCTGGGTCTGACGCGGTTCGATCAATACGCCGACGGCGCACTGAGCTATGAGGAGGTTGATGGCTCGGTCGAGCGGGGACGCGGATTTGCCTCTATGGAGGGCTCCTGGCGGATCGATGGCGGCTTTGGCGCCATGACCTCCGCGATGGCGGCTGCGCTGCCTCAAGACAACATCTGTTTGTCCACCAAGATCACGGCACTGGAAAAGACCGAAAACGGGATCACCGCGCGTTCGGAAACAGGAGACGACATTCACGCCCGCCGTGTTGTTCTTGCCCTGCCGCCAAGGCTGGCCGCTCAATTCGCCTTTACCCCTGCCCTGCCCTCCGACACCATGACGGAAATGGCGCAAGTTGCGACATGGATGGCCGGTCATGCCAAGGCCTTTGCCATCTACGACCGTCCATTCTGGCGCGACGCCGGGCTCTCGGGTGACGCTATGAGCCGCAAGGGGCCATTGGCGGAAATTCACGATGCCTCCGCCGCGGATGGCCCATATGCCCTGTTCGGCTTTGTTGGGCTTCCTCCCGCTGCACGGCTGGATCAGGCCGCTCTGAAACAGGCCATTCTCGACCAGCTGGTGCGGATTTTCGGCGCCGAGGCTGCCACCCCCCAAACCCTGTCCATCAAGGACTGGACGCGCGACCCGCTGACGGCTACGTCCCTTGACCACCAACCCCTGTCCTATCACCCCCATTACGGGATGCCGCGGGCTCTGCTAGGGTTGTGGGACGGTCGTCTGGTGTTTGCAGGCACAGAAGTTGCCAATGAATTCGGCGGCTACCTCGAAGGGGCTCTTGTTGCGGCAGAGGCGGCACTGACCCAGATCCCTGCCACCGAAGGGGCTGAATGATGGAACAGAACACACGGACCACGCTGCTGGACAGCGCCGAGCGTGCCGTGCGCGCCCGCGGGTATGATGGGTTCAGCTATGCCGACCTCGCCGAGGATGTAGGCATTCGAAAGGCCTCCATCCACTATCACTTTCCAACAAAATCCGCCCTGTCCTTGGCGCTGATCGATCGCTACCACAGCCGCTTTGACGCGGCCTGCTCGACGATCCGCGCAAGCCATGCAACCGCTGCCAAACAGCTGTCTGCCATGATTGACCTCTACCGCGACGCTCTTGCCGGTGGCCGCCAGCTGTGCTTGTGCATCGCCTTCACCATCAGCAAGGAAAGCCTGCCCGCAGATGTAATGGACAAGGTCGGCCAATTCCGCGCCATGGTCCTGGGCCATCTCACTGCGATCTTTGCGCAGTCCCAAGACGACGGCACAATCCGCGCGGCCGACGCCCCCAAGGAAGAGGCCCGCGCCACCCTCGCATTGTTGGAAGGCGCCCATCTCGCCGCCCGCGCCGGCGAGGACATCGCTATCTTCGACGGATCCCTGTCACTGCTGCGCAAACGGCTCAGCTGAAACGCAAAAAGACCTCTGAGGTAGCCACCTCAGGGTCGAATGGCCCGCTTGGGCTGAACATCATCTCAGCAAAAAGAGAAAATGGTGCGGTCGAGAAGACTCGAACTTCCACTCCGGTTAAGGAACAGCGACCTCAACGCTGCGCGTCTACCAATTCCGCCACGACCGCACTGTCTTGACTTGGTGTAGCGGCGTATAGACGAGCCGTGCGGGGATGTGAAGATGCAAAATGCGCATTTTCTTCCGTTTTGTGAACTTCCTGCAAAAAAGAGGCCGGACATGATGCCCGGCCCCTCTAAACCATGGATCTTGCGCGACATTCTCAGTCGGTGGAGAAGGTCGGCAAGGCCGATGCAGTGCTTGCCGCAGGAACCGGCTGCGCAAGCCCGCCCACAAGACCGGTTGAGGCGGCCTTGATCAGGGCAACACGTTCCGGCTGACCCGGTGCGAAAGCCGGGGTTGCGCCTGCTTCCAGCGCGCTGATGGCGGTTTCGTACCAGCCCTGCGCCTTGTCAGCAGACTTCACCACACCAAAGCCCTGCGCCAGATGATGGCCCACCAGCTCTGCATAGGGGCGCTGTCCAACACCGACCATGATCAGCGCTGCGCCAAGAGCCACGTCCATGTTGTCGCGACGATAGCCCGAGAACAGGCAGATGCCCGCCGTGTTCGCCAGCTGATCGATCGACATGTTGGACTGCAGCACGAACTTCTGCACATCGGAAATGACCGCCTCAGCCCCATCACTGCCGAGCTTCGCCAGATAGGGCTGCACTGCCGGGCCGAACGCGTCACATTGGCTGTCCACCTGCGCCTGGGTGACGCCATTGATCTTGGCCACCAATGCCTCGCCCGAGTTGATCGCGTAAGAGCGCGCAAGGCAGAACTGCTCTCCCAGTGCCAGTTCCGGGTCCCGCATATCTGCCACCGTCATGTAGCCACCGTTGGAGCTGGTCAGCAGGCTGACCTTGCTGCAATGGCTGGTGAGCGATGCCAGCGTCGGCGCATCGGCGGGTTGCTCAAACAGCTGGATGCCGGCCAGGCCCTGGGCCGGTGCGGGTCCCGGGGCTGGGGCTGGCGCCACGGTCGAGGCCGGAACCGTTGCCCCCGGCGCGGGGGCCGGTGCCGGTGCAGGTGTTGGCGCGGCGGCCTGAACGCTGCCTGCAGCCGGGGCGTCAGTCATGCGGCAAACGCCCTGATGGCAGGAGAAACTCGCCGTTGTCACACCACGCGCCATAAAGTCGTTGCGCTGATAGCCTTGCGGGGTCGAGGCAAAGACCATGACAGAGCAGTGAGACGCCCCACACCAGAACGAACTGCCCGACACGGACGTATCGATCATATAGTCGTTCTTGCCGTCGCCGTTCAGGTCTGCAAGCTGCATGAAGCCCGAGCGTTGCAACAGTTGCTCTGCGCTTGGATCGGCACTCGCGGCAATTTCGTCCACCGCTTCGCTCACTTCAAACGGCAGACCACCATAGCCCCCGCTCGAGGCGCTGCGCACGCCTGTTGCCTCGTCTCGCCAGGTCAGAAGCAGGCCGCGGACGCCGGTTGGGCCTTGCATGGCCTTGATGACCTGCGGGCCGCCGATCTGGGCACGGCTGTAGGAAGACACAAGGAAATCGCGTTCATAGGGCGTCAGCTCTCCGGTCGCAGGAAAGCCCATGTGACCCTGATACTGCGCGATCGCAGAACGGGATTTGCGTCCCATCACCCCATCTGGTGTCCCTGCCGGAAACCCAAAGTAGTTGAGCGCGGTTTGGGTTTCGCGGTTCTGTGCCCGCGCCGGTGAATATGTTTTTTGTCTGGTGACAGTTTGCTTTCTGGCCCGATTCTTGTTGGCCTCGTTGACGATCACGCCGCCGATGATACTTCCGACCAATGCCGCGCCAAGATTGTCCGCCATTGCCGGAGCAGTCCCGGAGGTGAGCAGAAATGAGGCCGCTAATGTCGTTTTAAGAGAATGTGAGAACATTGTACGCGCTCCCTATTGATGAAAAACACGAACCACGGTAGCGCACAGCCCGCAGCCCAAGCCAGAAAATTCGCGCGTAGGCTGCAAAATAGGTTACTGGACACGTAACAAAGGATGTTCCGATGGTCGAATGGATCACCAGCTCAGGGTTTACCGACTACGAAGATGCTGTCGCCTTCATGGAAGAGCGCGCAGCCGGGATTGCAGCCGGGACAGCAGATGAATGCATCTGGCTGGTCGAACACCCGCCGCTTTACACCGCGGGCACCTCAGCCAAGAGCGAGGATCTGACCGATCCCGATCGTTTCCCGGTCCACACCAGCAAACGCGGCGGGCAGTACACCTATCACGGGCCAGGTCAGCGCGTGATCTACGTCATGCTGGACGTTGCCAAACGCGGGCGCGATGTGCGCTGCTTTGTGCGTCAGCTGGAACGCTGGGTGATCCTGGCGCTGGATGAGTTCAACGTCACCGGCCACGTCCGCAACGGCCGCGTCGGCGTCTGGGTAGAGCGGGACGACAAACCGCTGATGGCGAATGGGGAAAAGACCGAGGACAAGATTGCGGCAGTTGGCATTCGGCTCCGCAAATGGGTCAGCTTCCACGGGATTTCCATCAATGTTGAACCCGATCTCAGCCATTTTGATGGTATCGTGCCCTGCGGGATTACGGAATACGGCGTGACCAGCCTCGTGGATCTGGGTTTGCCTGTCACCATGGACGACGTCGATGTTGCCTTGAAAAAGACCTTCGACATCGCCTTTGCAGAGACCGAAACCTGCCCGACCGATTGACCGGTGGCATGACAGCCGGTCATGTTGATCTGCGGCGCCCCACCGGGCGCCGTTGTCTTGTCAGGGGCTCTTGCCCTTCGCGGGGCGTGCGACGGTTGTCACGTGCTCCGCATCTCTTCCAGCGCGGACAGAACCCAGTCGGGTTGCGAATAAAACAACATGCTGCCCGCGCGTCGGCACACACGAAGCTGTAGATTGTCGGCCCCTCCAAGAGCAGCCTGCAGTTTTTCCACCGGCGTGACCTGATCCTGCCCCCCATGTAGATAGATCGCGGGGGCAGCCTTGGGGCTGTGGCGCATGTCACGCTGGCGCACGGCCAGTTTCAGATCGCTTTCGTAGCCGCCCCCGCCCTGGTCCATCATCGAACGGTGGCTTTGATCCAGCAGGGCCGCCAGACTGGGGTCCGACAACAGTTTGCGCTCATCCTCCCCTGCCGCCATTTGCTGCGAAACCAGCACCGCAGGCCCCTTGCGACGGACATTGCGTCTCCAGCTGCGCACGATTAACGGCAGCATGGCCTTGGCCCGAACCGCGCTGAGCGCCATGGCGCGCTGGTGCCCCCTCAGCGCGCCGGTTTCTCCGACGCTTTGCAGGGGCAAGGTTGCACCAACGCAGACCACCCCGGCAATCCGATCCCTCAACCGCCGCGCCGCCTCTGCCGCAAAGAGGCAGCCACTGCGATGGCCGAGGATGATCGGTGCCTCCAGTCCCTCCTCATCAATCAGCGCCTCGACCTGCGCCAGATAGGTGTCGACCGGATCGGCCTTCGGCTCAATCGGGCCAGAGCCCCCATAACCATTGCGCCAGGGGGCGAGCACCCGCAGCCCCCGACGACGCAAGCTGTCTTGCAAGCGCTGCAGCGGGGCAATCCCGTCAAATATTCCATGGGTGAAAATCACCGGGTGGCCGTTGTCCGCGCCAAAACGCAGATACTGCACGAGCCCGACATCGGTCGTCAAAATCCGTTCTTCGGGGCGGGTCTGTCCCGTGGCGATGGCCTGATCTTGTGTGGACTGGGCCAGCAGATTGGTCAGAAGCCTCAGCATCTCGCCATAATTGGGCGCACCGGTCTTGGACAGCATCGACCCCAAGATCGGCAGTTCCGGCGCCCGGCGTCCGCCGGTTGCGGTATGCAGGACCAGCCAGCCTTCACCGTAGAATATCTGCCGAAGGGTCAGTTTTTCGGCGGTATCAAACCCGAAATACTCTGTCAGCTGATCGACACAGATATCGCAGACCCCGATAGGCAGTTCTTCGACCAACATCACCGCGCCGTCGGCGGCCCCAGAGGGGCGCGCAAGGGCCTGGCACAGCAGCAGCCCGCTGCGTGGTTTTCGCAAAATCGCAAGCGACGGCCAGCCCGGCGCGCCCGGCCAGCCATCCTGCGGCTGTGACTGCACCGAAAAGAAACCCTGCCATTCCGCGCGATATGATCCAAAAATGCCAATCTTGCGTTCAACCCAGTCATCGGTTGCCCGTCCGGTTGTCGGCCATCCGGCAGAAGCGCCACAGATGCTGTTGTCCCCGGCGATCATCAACCATTTGCCGCCGCCACCCGGCAGCACCTCGATAAAGTCAGCAGCAACGCCGGACTGATCGTCATGGCAGAGCTTTGCCCGCAGATACAGCGCGCGTTCAAAATGGCGTTGGAGACGATCTCTGCGCGCCCATAGCGTCTGGGGCGGTCCACCCGACCACAGGTTTGCCTGCCCCACGTCGGCAGCCACCTTGGCTGCATCATTCATGCCAGGAAGCTGGGGAAGGTGCCGGGCGGCGATGTCACATTGTCGGTCATCAATACGATCTGCAGCCAGCCTGTCACGCCAGGCTGAGGCCTTTTCGACCCCGAGAACAGAGTTGTATATCGCCGATATGGCGCTTTCATCGGCCAGCTGATCCGCTGTACCGGTGTCCCTTGCCGTCATTCTTGCGGCCCCTCCTTAGGTCGCGCCGCCGACAAAGCCGGACGAACGCAGCGCCGCAGACTGCCATGCAATTCCGATGTAATCGTCGGTTGGAACCATCGACGCGCATCAAAAGGATCTCCCACGGGCGACCTGCGACATCTCGGCCCTAGGGGGAGCGAAACATCCGACAGGCTGACGATCTCCGCCATTGATGGGATCTGCGACCTGTCGGGTTCTGTTTCAAAATGGCGGCCCGCCCCTCCCAAAGCAGGGCCCCAAGTCCCGAGAGCCGCGTTCGGCCTCCCGTTACATGATCACAAACTACGCGATAATAAGCGTGCACATCAACAGAATAATTCCCGCTGAGGTAGAATCTTTTACGTTAGCTTTACGCTACTGCGTGCCGAGCACCGCCCGCATTTTATTGGCATGCTCGACCAGGGTCTCGGGCTCTGCCATTTTGCCGGGTGGACGCAGCGCGTCTCCGTCGCGACGGGGCAGAATGTGGAAGTGCAGGTGAAACACCTCCTGCCCGCCCGCAGCCTCGTTGAACTGCTGCAGCGTGATGCCCTGCGCATCAAAGGCCTCAAGGGCTGCGTGGCTGATTTTCTGCACAGTCGCCATCACGGCGGCCAGTTGTTCCGGCGAGGCATCCAGCATGTTTCGGCAGGGCGTCTTGGGAATGACCAGCATATGGCCATCGGCGCGGGGCATGATGTCCATGAAGACAAAGGTTGCCTCATCCTCATAAATCCGGTGGGCAGGAATCTCACCACGCAAAATTTTCGCAAAGATATTGTCTGAGTCGTATTGGGTCACTACCTGTTCTCCATAAGCAGGACCGGACCTTCCCCGGTCTGACTGGCTGACGTCGTTTTGCGCCCCACCGTCCCTTGGGTCAAGCGCGGCGATTGACAAAATGCCGCGCCTTTGCGGTACTGCGCCCGCGCGAATTCGCCAAATCCGCGCAGATTGGGCCCCATAGGGGCAAGCGAGCAGCCCAACAGGGCCTGCCCGCGACAATTATTCTTGATCCAGATCAAACTCCGCCATTGAAGGCCTGTTGCTGGCGAACTAAAACCCAAGATGAGTCTAGGCCCGCCGGGGACGGCGTTTGTTGGCCTATCGTTATGCAACAGGAGGCACCTTTAATGGCAGATGCAGCCATTCATGGTCACGGCCACGAAGACGAGCGCGGTTTCTTCACCCGCTGGTTCATGAGCACGAACCATAAGGATATCGGCATTCTCTACCTGATCGTTTCGGCGATCGTTGGTTTCATCTCCGTCGCGTTCACCGTTTACATGCGGCTTG
>Ga0160419_100495_pt1 | contig 24615 bp, 22 predicted proteins | sample CelAP2metagpilot_2_FD_108196 | JGI IMG/M metagenome (GOLD analysis project Ga0160419, IMG submission 108196) | Phycosphere-associated microbial communities from Cellana algal ponds in Kailua-Kona, Hawaii, USA - Cellana AP2-4-25 metagenome pilot ... | reverse complement strand
TAAATTTCCTGTTAGTTTTCCTTCAAAATAAGCATTACTACATGATAATTTTCCAGAGATTTCGCCATCTTTTCCTACTACAACTTTTCCTGGTGTTTGTATATTACCTTCAATAATTCCATCCACTCGTAAGTCGCCTTCACTAAAAAAATCGCCTACAATTTTTGTTCCTTTTGCTATTATATTTTGGATAGAAATATGTTCTTGATTTTTGCTCTTCTTCATAATTTAGGGAGATTATTGATTTGCTATGTATGTATCTAAGTTTTTGTGTATTTGTATAATCTGGTAATTTTCTTGCGAAATTCCAAAAAACGGTCTTGCTATTTTCTTTTTATCCTTTTCTTCTACTATATCTGCAAAGCCTTTTGCGCCATCTATACTTTTTATACCGTGTACAACTAAAAACGTTTTGTCTTTATTATAAACATCTACAGACGTTGATAAATCGTAATATGTTATTTTCTCAATAACTTTATCAAGTGTTTCTTTAAAGGCTTTTATATCTTCAGCTTGACCGCTTTCAAACTGATACACTACTTTAAAGTTTTTAGAAATATCGTTTGGCACAAATGCTTGACTATCTAAAGATTGTAAACTATTTACTAAATCTTGAGCTTTTTTACCTTCTTCGGTATTGGCGTAGTCTAATGCTATTTGGTTTAAACCATCCATATAAGCTGTATAACCGTTTAGTCTACCGTTTGCAGTTGCTTTTAGTAATTCAAATTTTGGAACAATTGGATCACCATCAAAGTAGTTTATATATTGGTCACTATCATCTATGACAGCTTGATATTGTTGTTCTTCAAGCTTTTTATAGGTTTGCTCGTAAAGATTTTCTGGGCTTCCTTCATTTTCTGCAACTGATGCATTTGGGTTTTGTAAAATAAAGGCATATCTAGAATCTGGATAATTACTTATTATGTCTTGTTTTGCAATTTCAGCTTCGTTTGTTTGTCTTAAAATCTCGTAGATTTTGTATAAATTATATTTTGAAGGTAATATTAAACGTTCTTCTGGAGCACTTTTTAAAAGCGTTTTAAATTTAGTTTTTGAAAGCTCGTATTCTTTAAACTTCTCTTTATAAATTAAACCTAATTGATAGTAAGCATAATTTCTATCTTTCATTATACTATCAATTTCTTTATCTGTGCTTGGTAATTGTTTTAAGTAATAATCTGGAGAGAGTTTTTCGTTTTCAGAACTGTTTTCTCCTGCAGAAGCAATTGCATCTTGAGTAGCAAATCCACTTCTACCGTTTGTTGACCAACGCCAATTATCTTCATTACTTCTTTCTCCCCAAAGCTGTTCAAATTGGTTTTTACCGTAAGCTACAGTTTCTTGATTATAAAAATAGAAACTTGCTGCGTTACCTGCTGGTGAAGCACCACGTGGTGGACCAAAACCACTTTTTGTATCTGGAGTATTTTGTTGAAAATCTTTAATGCGTTTTTCAGTTTCTAAACGCTCTTGCTCTTCTTCGGCTTTAGCTTTTAATTTATCTGTATATTCTACAAAAAACTGTTCTCTTTCCGCTATTGGCATAGCAACTAACTTTAAAATACTATCGTTAGTTTCTGCAATACCTTCATAATAAATAACGTCAGATAAATTGTCGTTTTTCTTTTTAATCACTCGATATGGTTTACTGTTTTCAACCATATTGATTAAAGTACTGTCGTAATAGGCACCAGCTAATTTATACTCTGTATTATCAAAGTAGTAATTACCTAAAGTTTCGTAGTTTTTGGCTACTAAAATTTTGTCTTTAGAGTTGGTGCGAAGTGATTTATTGTAATAAGCTATTGCTAAAGAATCGAATTTATTTTCTAAATGAAACTCGGCAATTTGATGATAAATTTTATCTAAAAACGGACGGTTTTCTCGATTTTCTTCAAGCTTAGTTAGATGTTCTAAAAATTCAATTTTATTACCCTTTTCATAATCGAAATTTTTAGCTTTTTCAACTTCAGCAGCAATAAGATATTGACGTGGTATTTTTCGGTTTAAATCAATAACCTCATCAAAAGCTATGTTTGCGCTGTCTTTATCTTCTAAAGCATTATATAGCTGACCTTTTATAAAGTTGAAACGACCTTTTTCTTCATTCTTTTTAGTGGCTTTAGACGCTGTTTTTATATGTACAATAGCACTATCTAACTGCTCTAAATTAATGTAAGCTTGTGCCAAAGTAGATGTAGCATCTGCAAGTTGCTGGTCTTCTAAATCTTCTTGCTCTAAAAGGCGTTTAAGGTTTTCAATAGCAATTTCATTATTCTCTAATCGCATATTGGTTTTTTCACGCCATACTTTTGCTGTGTTGATTTTATCAGAATCACCGTAACTTGATAAAATCTTATTAAAAGCGTTTAAGGCTGGCACAAAACGTTGGTCAAAATAACGGGCTTGACCTAATAGTAAATAAGCTTCGTCTATTTGCGGATTGTGCTCTTTACCTTGAATATTCATACCGTGTTTTTGAACGGCTTTTACAGCTTTTTCTTCAGCTTTTGTAAAATCAGAATTTTTGGATTGACCTGGTAAAGCAACTTCATCTGTAACTTGCATACGCTCTACAGGAAGTATTTCCCAATAATTATCAAAATAAGTGGCATTAAGACTATTACGTCCTTGCTCTAACGCGTTGTAACCGTTAAATAACGTATTATATTCTGTGGTTACTGCGTGAAAATTACGACTTATAAAACTGTCTTTTTTACGAGAGCAGCTGGTAATTGTTAGCGCAATGACCGTAATGGCTAAACTTATTTTAAATGCTATTTTCAATGCGGTTGTATTTTGTGTAATACATAACTGATTACATGCTATTTTATTATATTATTTTGCATGTAAGAGCGTAAAAATAAGCATCTTTTTTGAAATAACTTAACGCAAGTCAATTTACCAAGAAAAAACTATAAGATATTACACTTCTGCTGTACCAGAAAAGTGCGCTTCTAATTCTTTTAAAGTAGCTTCACTAGTTTTTATATCTTTTACTATTTGACCTTTTTCTAAAACCACTATACGCTCGCAAACATCGGTAACGTGTAATAAATCGTGACTTGACACTAATACAGTTACACCTTGCTTTTCGGCTAAATCTTTTATGATTTGTTTTAACCTAATTTGCGTTGTAGGGTCTAAGTTTGCAAAAGGCTCATCAAGAATAATTACTTCTGGATTACCAATTAATGCTGCGACAATTCCTGCTTTTTTCTGGTTTCCTTTACTTAAATCGCGTAAATATTTTTTCTGATTTAATATTTCACCATGAAAAAAGTCTTCAAACTGCGCTAATAAGTTGTCTACGTCTTGTTTGTTTTGCCCACGTAAATCACCAATAAAATAAAAATATTCTTCTGGTGTTAGGTAGCCAATTAAGAAGCTTTCGTCTATAAATGCAGAGGTAAACGGTTTCCAGTCTTCACTTGTATTTACCACAACGCCGTTATTTTCTATCTGTCCTGTTGTTGGTTGTATTAAATCAAGAAGTAAGCTAAAATAGGTTGTTTTTCCTGCGCCGTTATTTCCTACTAATCCAAAACTTTGTCCTTTTGGAATTTCTAAAGTTGAAATATTTAAAACTTCTTTACTACTATATTTTTTTGAAAGGTTTGTTGTCTTTATCATGATTAAAAGTGAATTAAGGTTAGTTGTCTTGACTAAAAGCGTCAATCATTTTGTATTTAGAATCTAGGTATTTTTGTGTGATTAGTTTCATTAATTTTTGATGAAACACAATACCTATTAAACCTAAAAAGGCAAGTGCAAAAAGACCGACTTGAAAGTTGATAAAAAATGAAGTCAAGCCAAAAATTGCTGCTGGTAAGATTAATAATGGTATACCAATAATCCATTGTACTGCGCCAGTACCTTGATAGTTAAAAGCAGCACGTTGGTTAAGATCTATTTTTTTACGGTTAAAGCTTCCGCCAAGCATAATCACATAGCTGTTAACACCAATATTATAAATAGCTGCCGCAAAGTGCGCTGCTAAAATTTTCCATCCAAAATACACATACGGAATACTAAGCACAAACATTATGATCACGCTTAAAATCATTAATGTGTATTTAGATTTTAAGTACTGCTCATACTTAATGTTTTGGCTCATTAGCATTTTGTAATAGCCACTATCCCAAGCTGGAATAAATTGGCCGAAATTGATTAAGAAAATACCGGTTACAAAAATACCTACAAAACCAAATATCATTGGCGAATCTTGAAATTGTGGATTTGGGTAAAAGAATAACCCATAAAGCAAACCAACAACTAAAATAAATACTGAAGATTTTGGTCTTTTATTACGCCATATTAAACGTAAGTCTAATTGCATAAAAGGTGCAATATCCCCGAAGTTTTTTGTCCAACCAAGGTTAGAAGTATTAACTTCTTTAACTTTAGCTTTAAGCGAATGATCTAAATATAGTTTTTGTCTTAAGATTTTGAAATTAAACCAATAACAAACACCCAAAATAGCAAGTAAAATTAATAAGTAAATTGGATGATTAGCAATGGCTAAAATAGCTGTAGACAGCAATCCTGAAATATCTACAATTTCAAAATAATTTAAAGCAAAAAGACCACCTGCAACTACGATTATTGGCAAATAAGATAACTCGGTTTCTGACGAGACACTTTCAATAATAAAATTTAAAAAGTTGCTAATTAAAGAGATTAGTACCATAGCAATTACCCAAGTAATCACAACCGATTTGGAGTAACCTTCAAAAGCTAAAACAATACTAAAAGGTATTGTTGCAAAAAGTGGTAAAAAATTAAAAAAAGATAAAGCCGATTTTCCTAAAACGTAGTTAACTACAGTGTTTCTTTTTATTGGAAGTGTAAGTAGCGGCTTAACACTCATTACTGGTAACTTCTGAAAGAAAAAACGAATCAAAAGCTCCATTAAAACCCAATAGAATATAGCTTTGTTTACAATTATAAAAGGATCTTGATCAGGAAACGCTTTTTTAAGACCAGGGTAAAGGCTTACACCTAAGGCTAAAAAAGTAACTATAAAATAAAGAGCAAAAAAGCCCATTAAAATTTTTAGCGCTAAGCTTTTTCCGAAACTGGCAGAACGAAAAAACTGCTTCCACTCTAAACTTATAAATTTGCTTATCATAGATTAGTATTTTGGTTTGGTTTTATGTATTGGTAGCTAAATTTACAGATTTGTTACAAGCTGTATTCAGGATAGGTTGTTTTTAACAATTCTTCAGCTTTATCAGGAAGTAACTGATAACTAATAAATAGCCAAATAAAAAATAAGGTTGTGAATATTGAAACAGATAAAACAAAATACCCATTAACAAATGAATCTTGAGTTATATTATGCCACGTAGGTAGTTGAGAGACTAATACTAAGCCTGTTCCGCCAGCTTGTTTAAAAATAATCTCTTCTAATAACCATTTTTTATTATTCAGTTTTTTACGCTTTGTAAATACTCTATTTAAACTTACAACTCTAATAAAACACCAAACTGCCATTATAATATAATATGCCCAGAAAAAATAATTAGCTATTGAAGATTTAAAAGACAAATAAAAACCTAAAAATAATGTTAGTGTTATGATTATTTTAGGTATAGTAAACCATTGTTTAGCTTCAAACCATAAGTATTTTAAATACTTTTTATTCATTGCTTTTTGGCGTTGCTCTACAACATCCATAAACCCAAAAACACCAAATTTTTTAAAGGATTGGTCTCTTGCTTCTGTAAACGATAAATTAGGTTGGTCTTTCCAAATAGCTTCAATATCATTAGCTAAATGATCTACAAGCTCTGTTTGCAAATCGTAATGATATACATAATGATTTCTTGTAAAAGTGTATAGGTTTTGTATTTGATCTTTACTTAACTTCTTCATTACTCTAAACTAAAATTAGGATTTACTAATACTTGCATGGTCTTAATATACTCTTGTAATTCATTTAGTTTATTAACTGTTTCTTTCTTGCCTTTATCGGTTAGCTTATAATATTTACGTAAACGGTTATCAACCTTTTTCACCTCAACATCCAACAAACCATCAGCTTCTAATTTATGTAATGCTGGGTATAAAGCTCCTTCGGTAATTTTAAGTTCTCCTTTAGTAATTTCTTTTACTTTTTGGGTGATCTCATAACCATACATTTTATCACTTTCATTTAAAAGCTTTAAAATAATTGTGGTTAAACTACCCTTATATAATTTAGAATTTGCCATATTTCAAATATACATAATTTTCTTATGCATAATAACCTTATGTATTAATTTTTTAAAAAACAGACCACTTTCCGTTTAGGCTTCATTATTTTTGTATAAAATTTAAAAATTATGTCTCAATTCAATACGCTAAGTATTAAAGATATTACACGTCAAACTAACCAATGTGTGTCTATAACTTTTGACGTACCCGACCATTTAAAACAAGATTATCAATTTAAAGCTGGTCAATATATAACACTAAAAGCAGATTTAGACGGAAAAGAAGTAAGACGTGATTACTCATTATGCGCTTCTCCGTCAAGCGGAAATCTTACCGTTGCTGTTAAAGAAGTAGAAAGCGGAACGTTTTCTAAATACGCCAATCAAGTATTAAAAGTTGGTGACACTTTAGAGGTTGCAAAACCACAAGGTCGTTTTACTTTTACGCCAGACGCTTCAAAAAACAGAACTATTGCTGCATTTGCTGCAGGTAGTGGTATTACACCTGTATTAAGTATTTTAAAAACCGTTTTAGAAGAAGAGCCAAACAGTCAATTTGTGCTAGTTTATGGTAATAAAACTTTAGACGATACTATTTTCTTAAATGAACTTTTAGATATTCAGCATCAATATAGCGACCGATTAACTATCCAGTTTGTGTATAGCCAATCGCAAGAAAACAATGCACTTTTTGGTCGTATAGAAAAAAGCACCGTTAACTTTATTGTAAAGAATAAATATAAACACGTAGATATTGACGCGTTTTATCTTTGCGGACCAGAAGGTATGATTAACACTGTAAAAGATGTGTTAGCAGAAAATAATATTGAAGACAATAAAGTGTTTTTTGAATTATTCTCAACAACATCTGCTGTTCCTGTAGAAGATGTAGAAGAAATCTCTGACGGAACAACATCTATCACTGTCATTGTAGATGATGAAGAAAAAACATTTACCATGCCACAGCAACAATCTGTTTTAGAAGCGGCATTAGATCATGATTTAGATGCGCCTTATTCTTGTCAAGGTGGAATTTGTAGTAGTTGTTTAGCTAGAATAAAAGAAGGTAAAGCAACCATGCGTCAAAACAACATTTTAACAGATAACGAAGTAGCCGAAGGATTAGTCTTAACGTGTCAGGCACATCCTACAACATCAAAAATTGTCATTGATTATGATGATATATAGTATTTTATCGAATATTTAAGCGCTTGGTCGATTAGTCAAACGTTTTCGTTCAATTTTTTTAATCTCTTCGATTAAACGTTTTAAATTAGCAAAAGATTATAATGCTACAAATGTGTTAGTTTAAGGGATAATATTAATATGAATTAGTAGTTAAAATCTGTAAGCCTCAAGAAATTGAGGCTTTTTTTATGCTTCTAAAATAAATTGAATTTTCTCTACAACTTCTTTTGGATGAATACTTCCTGCAACATCCATATAGTCCTCTGGATATTTATTACCATAAACTGAAGTTGGTATTTGGGTATATTTTTCTCTATCAGGTAATAAATGAAAATCTTTTGGCTGATTAAACGCTGCAAAACCAGCATAGGGATGAGTTACGCCCCAAATTGTCAATACTTTTACACCAACCATTGCTGCTAAATGTGCATTACCAGAATCCATAGACAACATTAGATCTAAGTTAGAAATTAAATCTAACTGCTCTTCAAAGTTTAGTAATCCTGCAACGTTTACAACATTTTTAGAATTTGACAACTCACTTAATTGTTGCTGTTCAGATTTTGCTCCAAATAAAAAGATATTGTATTGCTCTTCCAAAGTATTTACAACGTCTTTCATTTGAGGTAAAGGATACATTTTTGAAGGATACTGAGCAAAAGGCGCAATACCAATCCATAGTTTTTTTGATGGTTTTAATCTTTCAGAAATTTGTTTTGGAATTACCTTTCTTTCAGGAAACGTTAGGTTTGATAAATCTAAAGAATAGCCTAGTTTTCTAAACACATCGGCATATCTTTCGTGGGTAGATTTTAAAGGTTTAAAACTATCACCATTTATTAATGCCTTCTTCTCTGCTCTTCCTTTATCGATTTGCACAAACGTCTTTCCAAAGAAAAATAATTTTAAAATTTTGGTCCGTAAAACATTGTGTAAATCGGCAACTTTGTTAATGTTTAGCGACTTTAATTCTTTATAAAGTTTGTACAGCCCAAAAATGCCTTTATGCTTTTGTTTGTCGTCAAAAATAAAAACCGAAGTATTGGGTAAATCTTTAAAAAAAGGCGCAAAAAAAGGTCGCGTTAACACCGTTAACTTGACCTTTGGATGTTGTTGTTTAAATGCTCGTAACACAGGAACTGTCATAGCGACATCTCCCATTGCAGAGAGACGAATAACTAAAATGTGCTGTGTCTTTGGCATTTCAACTTATAATTAAATTGAAATTATTTCTGGTTTCTTAACACAGGATTAAGCTCGTCATCATTGTACATTTTCATCTGCTTGTACACTTTCATGTACTTATCACCTTTAGAAATATCGTCTAAAAGTGTATCTATTGCAGTACTTAAATCTACACGTTGCTCTAATAATACGTCTAATTTTTTCTGGCAAGCTTCTCTATGTGTTTCGGTTGCATCTTCACGTGTTGCTTCCTCATGCATATGATAGATTTTTAATGCTAAAATGGATAATCTGTCTATTCCCCATGCTGGGCTTTCGGTATTAATAGTCGCATCTGCTTTTGGTGTAACATCTTTATATTTTTCTAAAAAATAACTATCAATATACTCAACCATGTCAGTTCTGTCTTGGTTAGAGGCATCAATTTGTCTTTTCAGTTTTAAAGCTGCAACAGGATCTATTTGAGGATCTCTAATAATATCTTCGTAATGCCATTGTACGGTATCAATCCAACATTTACGGTATAATAAATGTTCTAAAAGGTTAGATTTTTCGTCGTAAGGATTTGTAAACGGTTGGTCTACGGTATTGATAACGTGGTATTTTTCTATAACGTCTTGAAAAATTTTATTGGCTTTGTCTGTAAACATGTCTTGTAATTTAAGATTGTAAAATTACACATTTTAAAAATAAAATGAGCTATACATCAAAAGGCTTTACAAATAATAATAAATTTGTATTTCACTTTAATCATTAAGCCATGATTGTTCATAATTTATCTGAAGAAAACTCTATCCTAAATCAATTTATAGCTGAACTTAGAGACGTTTCTGTTCAAAAAGACAGTATGCGTTTTAGACGAAATATTGAACGCATTGGTGAAATTTTAAGTTATGAAATGAGTAAGACTTTAGAGTTTTCTACTAAAAAAATAACAACACCCTTAGCCGAAATGGAAGTTAAAACTCATGACAATAATGTTGTTTTATGTTCAGTTTTGCGTGCTGGTGTACCATTACACAACGGATTACTTAATTATTTTGATGCTGCAGAAAATGCATTTATTTCTGCTTACAGACATCACAAAGACAATCCTGAATCTTTTGAAATTGTTGTTGAATATTTAGCTTGTCCTGACTTAAATAAAAAAACACTAATCTTAGCAGATCCAATGCTAGCAACTGGACAATCTTTAGTTGCAACGTACAAAGCTTTACAACCTTTTGGAACACCAAAAAACTTACACATCTTTGCTGTTATTGGCGCAAAAGAAGGTGTTGATTATTTAGAAAAACACTTGCCAAAAGACACACATTTATGGATTGCAACCATAGACGAAAAACTTAATAGTAAAGGCTACATAGTACCTGGTTTAGGTGATGCTGGCGATTTAGCTTTTGGTGAAAAACTACAACACTAAAAGCACTATTGGCGCTATGATTAATAGCAATAAGAAAGTGTTTTTAAACCAATTATCGGTAATCGTTTCTATGTAATTCATGATAATTACAGATAGTGGCGCAAATAAAAACAACAACTCACTACCATTTTTATTTGGAGTAATTATAATTATTGCACTGGCTAACATACACGCTACAAACATTATTTTGTAAGACGGTCTGTAGCTTCTCATTTTCTTTTTTATATCTGCTAAATAAAACACAGAAGACCATAAACCAAAAGACAATAAGATTGTTATTGCACCAATAAGTTGAAACGAATTGTATGCTGTATAATTAAAACTGAAGTCTATTCTCTGAGGAAAAACCGAAAAAATATTATCATAGAATATTACTGAAATTGCAGACAAAATGATAATTAAAGTTGCTAAACCTAACACAGGTATGAAATAATATTTTGCTTTAGATTCAGAAAAAAATAATAGTGAAATTATGATTAACGGAAAGAATAAAATAGACCAAAAATAAAACACACTTGCTAGCCCAATTAAAAACCCAGAATCGAATAATTTTTTAATGATTTCTTTTTTAGATCTAATACTAATCATTCGGCGTAAAGCCAATAAAATAAACACATTAGAAACAATTAGCTTTAAAGAAATAAATGCTTGCGGGACAGCTAAAAAGAACAAAGCAACTACTAATAATTCAATATTATTTTGCTGTGATAATCCATTTTTTACTACTATAAAATGAAGTATTAATACTGAAAAATACGCCCCTAAAAACATAGCAATCTTCTCTCCTAAACCATAATTAACGGATAGGTTTTCAGTAAACTTAAATCCTAACATAAAAAAGGATAAAAGCAGTATACAAAACACAATTAAAAAATTAATTGGTTTGGATTTACTAAAAATTGTTGTAATCATTAACTCTTTTTGTATTTTTGCTGTATAAATATACAATCATGAAAGATTTTTTTTACGCAATACAAGATTTATTTGTTAACGTTTTATTTGCCCCATTAGATGCTTTAAGAACACTAGAATTAGAAAACTGGTGGGCTGCTAATTTTATGAACTGGTTGTTCATGCTAGTTGGTTTAGTTGCATTTATCTATTGGATGGGACAATTAAAAAAGTTTAATAACAACAACGAAGAAGATAAAAGTATCTCGTCTCACTCTTATTTATAAGTCGAAACCGATATCTTTTCTATAATACATCTTATCAAACTCTAGATTATTTTCTATAGTTTGGTAAGATTTTTTTATGGCCTCTTGATACGTTTCTCCGTAACTTGTAACTGCCATAACACGTCCGCCAGACGTTACTATTTTACCGTCTTTTTCTTGTGCTCCAGCATGAAATAAAATAGACTCAGTCGGTTTTTCTACTCCAAAAATTTCTTTTCCTTTTTCGTAAGCTTCAGGATATCCGCCAGACACTAACATTATTGTTGTTGCAGCTCTTTCATCTATTTCTAAAGTAATTTTATCTAAAGTTTGAGTAGCTATAGCATCCATTAAAACTACAAAGTCGTTTTTAAGTCTTGGTAAAACTACTTCGGTTTCTGGATCTCCCATACGCACGTTATACTCTATCACTTTTGGATCGTCACCAACTTTAATTAAGCCAATAAACACAAACCCTTTGTATGGTAAATTATCTTTTTGTAAACCTTCAATTGTTGGTTTTACAATTTGGTTTTCAATTTTATCTAAAAATGTTTGGTCTGCAAATGGCACCGGAGATACTGCACCCATTCCGCCAGTATTCAAACCTGTATCGCCTTCGCCAATACGCTTGTAATCTTTTGCTGTTGGAAGAATTTTATAGTTTTTACCATCGGTTAACACAAAACAACTTAATTCTATTCCGTCTAAAAACTCTTCGATAACTACTTTGGTACTCGCATCGCCAAATTTAGCGTCTACAAGCATACTTTTTAATTCGGCTTTAGCTTCATCTAAATCATTTAAAATCACAACACCTTTACCAGCTGCTAATCCGTCTGCTTTTAATACGTAAGGCGGATTTAAAGTTTCTAAAAACGCATAGCCATCTTCAACATTTTGCGCATTAAAACTTTGGTACGCTGCAGTAGGAATGTTGTGTCTAAATAAAAATTCTTTAGCGAACTCTTTACTACCTTCTAATGTTGCTGCTGCTTTTTGTGGTCCGATTACAGCTACATTTTTAAGTTCTTCATCAGCTAAAAAGTAGTCATGAACACCTTGCACTAAAGGATCTTCTGGTCCAACAATAACCATTTCTATATTGTTGTTTAGTACTACGTCTTTTATGGCTGGAAAATCGATTACTGAAACTGGTACATTTTTAGCAATTTTTGCTGTTCCAGAATTTCCTGGTGCTACAAAAAGGTTACCACATTTTTCGCTTTGCGCTAATTTCCAAGTTATTGTGTGTTCTCTTCCGCCAGAACCTAATACTAAAATATTCATGAGTTGTTTGTTGTGTTGTTTGGCACAAAAATAATTATTTAAAAGAATTCTGTTAGGATTTAATCAGATAGTTTTAATATTTAAATTCGCTTTCAATTTGTAATTGAAATTTATCAAATATTGTCTGTTTGAGTAATTTTGAAATATGAGAAATTGTATCGAGATCTATTTTAGTTAAAATTCTTGTTTTCGATACAAATTTTCACTCTTTCTAATCGTGAAAATTCACTCAAACTGACGAATTTCATTATAAAGTGTAATATATTTACAATATAAAATTCAACCTTTTGAAACGATTTGAATGGTCTTTACGTCTTAAAGGTTTCCCGATAAAGGAAGCTAAAAAAACCTTGCGCTTAATTGAAAGTTATGACGAGAAAGCGTATGCTAATTTTTTAAGCAGACAATTACGAAGTATCGTCCAATTTCACTTAGAAAACACGCCATTTTATCAAGAGTTATGCAACGGTATTGACTCTAATAATTGGAACGAATTACCTGTCTTAACCAAAGCTAATTTACAGCAACCTTTAAAAGATCGTTTGTCTAACAAATACACCGAAAAAACGGTACATCAACATAAAACTTCTGGTTCTTCGGGTACTCCTTTTAGCTTTGCTAAAGACAATTTTGCACATGCAATGACTTGGGCTACGTTTATGCAACGTTATGCTTGGTATGATATTGATTTAAACACGTCTAAACAGGCGCGTTTTTATGGCATTCCGCTAGACAAAAAAGGGTATTACAAAGAGCGTTTAAAAGATTGGTTGGGTAATCGTTTTCGGTTTTCAGTGTTTGATTTAAGTGATGATGCTTTAGAAACTGTATTGAAAAAGTTTAAATATACAAAATTTGACTACATTAATGGTTATACCAGTAGTATTGTACAGTTTGCGAAGTTTTTAGAACGAAAAAATAGCATTCTAAAAGAGATTTGCCCAACATTAAACGTATGTATTGTAACTTCTGAAATGCTTTTTGAAGCTGATAAACAATTACTTGAAAGACAATTTAATATTCCAATTGTTAACGAATATGGCGCTGCGGAATTAGGTTTAATAGCTTTTCAAAACAAAGACAACCAATGGTTAATAAATAGTAACCATTTATATGTTGAAATTTTAGACGACAATAACCAACCTTTACCTTACGGAGAGACAGGAAAAGTTGTAATTACTGATTTGTTTAATCGTGCGCATCCATTTATACGTTACGAGCTTGGTGACATTGGACGTTTGTCTACAGCTAGCACATTACAACAACCCATTTTAGAACAATTAACGGGTAGAACTAGTGACATTATTAAATTGCCTAGCGGAAAAACCTCAGCAGGATTGACCTTTTATTACGTCACTAAAACCGTGATGGATACTAAAGCTAACGTTAAAGAATTTGTAATTGAACAAACCCAATTGAACACGTTTTTAATTAGTTACGTTGCTGAAAACGAATTAACCAATGAACAAAAACAAGCTGTGCAACTCGCGGTTGATAAATACTTAGAACCAAATCTTAAGCTAGTTTTTGAGCAAAAAGAGGTGTTACAGCGTCAAAACAGTGGAAAGTTGAAGCAGTTTATTTCTTCTCTGTAGAAACAATCAACTTAGATTTTACCATAAAATGTTCCCAAAGAAAAATAAGCATTCTATAAAGTGATTTTAAAGTACTAAATCCTAAGCCTTTTTTATAGACTAGATAATTGTATTTAAGTAATTCTATTTTATTAGAAGAAATTGAATTTTGTCTAACACGATAATACGCTAAAGATTCTTGAATACCTAACGCTGGTTTGCTTGACTTTTTAATTGCAGCTAACCATAATAACCAATCTTGTCTTTTTCTTAAATCGGGACTAGTTATTTTACCTAAAGTTTTGGCATTATACATTCCGGTTAAGTTGCCAATGTAGTTTGTTTTTAGGTATTTGTTATACGTAAGTTTTGGTATGGCTTGTACTAATTTGTGTAGTGGTTTACCGTTTTCATCTATTTGCTCATAACTAGAAAAACTGACATCGCAATTATGGTTTTGCATAAATTGAATCTGTAGGTCTAGTTTGTTTGGTTTCCATAAATCATCTGCGTCTAAAAACGCTATGTAATCACCTTTTGCTTCTAGTATTCCTTTGTTTCTGGATTGTGCAGCACCTAAATTAGTTGGATTTTGAAATAGTTTGATGTTAGTGTATTTCTGCTTAAAATCTTCAACAATTTTAATGGTATTATCGGTTGAACCATCATCTATAAGTAACAATTCCCAATTAGAATAGGTTTGATTTACAACGCTTTCAATAGTTTTCAGAATAAAATTTTCTGAATTATACATTGGTGTAATAATGGACACTAAAGGTTGCATTAATAGGCTTGTTTTTGTCCTTTAAAGATATTAATTGTTGTCTGAAAAATGATTTTTAAATCTAAAACTAACGACCAATTTTCGATATAAAAATTATCGTATTTAATTCGGTTTATAATATCTTCATCACTTTTAATTTCTCCGCGATATCCTTTTATTTGTGCTAATCCTGTTACGCCAGGTTTTACATTGTGCCTAAAGATAAAGTTGTATTTGTCTATTTTTTTAGAATAATCGTCTGTATAGGATAACATATGTGGTCTTGGTCCTACAACACTCATATCGCCTTTTAAAACGTTGTAAAACTGCGGAATTTCGTCTATGCTTGTTTTTCTTAAAAACTTACCAATTGTGGTTAATCTGTTATCATCTTGTGTGACGTAAGTCCCTTTAATTTCTTTGTTTTCTCTTAAGGATCTAAACTTATAGCAATCAAATTCTTTATAATTAATTCCGTTACGTTTGTGTCTATAAAATAAAGGACCTTTAGATTCTAGTTTTATTAAAATGAATAATAGCGGCGTTAACCACGATAAAATAAAAACAATTACAAATAGAGAAAATAAGACGTCAAATGTGCGCTTAACCAGTTTATTAAAATTATTATTTAAAGCTACTTCCTGCATTGATAACACAGGTAAATAATTGTAATAATCGGTTTTTAATCGCTTAGTAATTAACTTATTTGTTTTAGGAATAAACTTGATGTTACAATGGTGCAGATTGGCGTACTTTACGTACTCGTTTACTTGCTTTTCGGTAAGTTCATCAATTGAGCAATAAATCTCGTCAATGCCCGAGTTTTCATTTAAAAATTGAAAGCTTTGCTCTATATTTCCTGTAAATTCATTTAGATTTTTAGAGTTAGCAAACATTCCTTTTAGCTGATAACCTAATTCTTTTTTTAGGTTAAATAGCTGTTTTAGCTCTAAAGCACCTTCACTTTTACCTATTATTACTACGCGCCTTACGTTTCCTTTTAAATAACTTCTAAAAGTTTTTAAAACATAAAAGCTGATTAATTTGACAAATGCTATACAAGCAAAACTATAAAGAAGATACGTTAACGTAGAAAAAGCCTGAATATCTATACTTCTAAATACACCAATAAACGCATATACAATGACTGCAAAAACAAAAAACTGTTTAATTATTAGTGAGATTATATTTAAAACAGAAGTATATCTGTATACCTCATAAAAGTTGATTAAAGAAGTTGAAATTAACCACGCAATAATCGAATAAAATATATATAGTAAATGCTTATTATTTAATAAAGCTGATGAGAAAAAGTAAAGATTTTCTTCATTAAAATTGAATACATAAAACGCGAATATATTGATGACAAAAATGTCAAAAAGCACTAAAAACGGTCTTAACAACCAAGAGTATCTTCCGCGTTTAAACTCCATAAATTATTTATGGTAATTAGTAAAGTCTTTGTGTTCGCTTTTGTAAAGCTCGTCTTCAGTAAGACTTTTAAAATATTCGAAAGTTTTTTTCATTCCTTCTGATCTACCTACTTTTGGTTCCCAACCTAAAATGTCTTTTGCTCTAGTAATGTCTGGTTGGCGCTGCATAGGATCGTCAACTGGTAAATCTTTATAAATTACTTTTTGATCTGTGCCTGTTAATTGGATAATTTCTTCAGCAAAATCTTTAATTGAAATTTCATGCGGATTACCAATGTTTACAGGGTTTGCGTAATCACTTAAAAGCAATCTATAAATACCATCTACTTGATCTGACACGTAACAAAACGAACGTGTTTGAGAGCCATCACCAAAAACTGTTAAATCCTCACCACGTAACGCTTGTCCCATAAACGCAGGTATAACACGACCGTCATTAAGTCGCATACGTGGTCCATAAGTATTAAAAATACGAACTATTCTGGTTTCTAAACCATGAAATCTGTGATACGCCATAGTAATGGCTTCTTGAAAACGTTTAGCTTCGTCATAAACACCTCTTGGACCAATGGTATTTACATTACCATAATAATCTTCTGTTTGAGGATGAACTAATGGATCACCATACACTTCTGATGTAGAAGCAATAAGCATTCTTGCACCTTTTGAGCGTGCTAATCCTAAACAGTTATGTGTACCTAAACTACCAACTTTTAAGGTTTGAATAGGAATTTTTAAATAATCTATAGGACTTGCAGGCGAAGCAAAATGAAGAATATAATCTAAATCACCTTCTATATTAATGTAATTGGTTACATCGTGCTCTACAAACTTGAAATTAGAGTTTCCGGTAAGATGTGCTATGTTTTTAGAATCGCCAGTAATAAAGTTATCCATACCAATAACATAGTAACCTTCGCTTACAAATTTATCGCATAGATGAGATCCTAAAAAACCTGCTGCACCTGTAATTAAAACTCTTTTTTGACTCATTATCTTCCTATTGAAATGTATTTAAAACCTTCATTTTGTATGTCTTTAACTTCGTATAAATTACGACCATCAAAAATAGTGTGACCTTTCATTAGGTCTTTCATTTTTGAAAAATTAGGTGTTCTAAATATACTCCATTCAGTAGAAATAACTAAAGCATCTGCATTTTCTAGAGTATCGTACATGTTATCTGCAAAGGTAATTTTGTCCCCTAATTTGCGCTTTACATTTGGCATTGCTTCTGGGTCAAAAGCTTTGATGTTACATCCTTGAGATAAAAGCTCTTCAATCATGTATAATGAAGGTGCCTCACGAATATCATCAGTTTCTGGTTTAAAGGCCAATCCCCAAATGGCAATATTTTTTCCTTTTAAATCATTGTTGAAATGGTTCTCTATTTTAGGAATTAATACCAGTTTTTGTCTAGCGTTAACATTGATTACAGCATCTAAAATTTTGAAGTTGTAATTATTATCTAAACCTGATTTATGTAATGCTTTTACATCCTTTGGGAAACATGATCCGCCATAACCAATACCAGGAAATAAGAATCGTTTACCAATACGCGAGTCTGTACCCATACCAATACGTACCTTATCTACGTCTGCACCAACTTTTTCACAGAAATTGGCTATCTCATTCATAAACGTAATTTTAGCTGCTAAAAACGAGTTTGAGGCGTATTTAGTAAGCTCGGCAGATTTTTCATCCATTATGATAATTGGATTGCCAGATCTAACGTATGGTTTATATAGTTTTTCCATCAGTTTTGTTGCGCGCTCGCTACTTGATCCTACAACAATACGTTCTGGTTTTAAAAAATCGTCTACAGCAAATCCTTCTCTTAAAAACTCTGGGTTTGAAACTACGTCAAATTCTACTTTTGCGTGTTTTGAAATAGTTTCTTTTACTTTATCTGAAGTCCCGACAGGTACGGTACTTTTATCAACTATTACTTTATAATCTTTGATTAGTTTTCCTATATCGTCTGCTACGCCTAAAATATATTTTAGGTCTGCTGATCCGTCTTCGTCTTCTGGTGTTGGTAACGCAAGGAAAATGATGTCTCCGTGCTCTAAACCTTCTTCTAAACTAGTGGAAAACTTTAAACGGTTTGCTTTTATATTTCTTTCGAAAAGTACATCTAAATGAGGCTCGTAAATAGGCACCTCACCATTTTGCATTTTTTGTACTTTATCTGCATCTATGTCTATACATAATACTTCGTTACCTGTTTCGGCTAAACATGTTCCTGTTACTAAACCTACGTAACCTGTACCTATTACGGCTATTTTCATTGGGAATTATACTATTTTTTTATCAAAAATTTCATAGTCAGAATTCATACTTATAAATTCTGGCACTATGTCTTTCATTTTTTTAACTATTGCATTTTTGTCTTCTTCTTTTGCAATGTTAATTAATTCATGAATATGTTTATTGATTTCTAAGTGAGAATATGTTTCAACTTTAGCTATCATTATTTTTTCGTTGTATGTTGGAAGCGTTGTGGATTTATCGCTTAACAGTTCTTCATAAAGCTTTTCTCCAGGTCTTAAGCCTACTACTTTAATATCAATATCTTTGTAAGGTACAAATCCAGCTAACCTGATTATTTTTTTGGCTAAGTCTATAATCTTAACTGCTTCGCCCATATCGAAGATAAAAATTTCTCCTCCATTACCCATTGCACCAGCTTCCAAAACTAATTGACATGCTTCTGGAATGGTCATAAAATATCTAATGATGTCTGGATGAGTTATTGTTAGTGGTCCACCTTCTTCAATTTGTCGCTTAAATAATGGCACAACAGATCCATTACTTCCTAAAACATTACCAAAACGAGTCGTTACAAAATGTGTAGCGGAAGCCTTTTCTTTATTAACTTTTTGTTGTAAGGCTTGTACATAGATCTCTGCTATTCTTTTGGATGCTCCCATAACATTACTTGGGTTTACCGCTTTATCGGTAGAGACCATCACAAACTTTTCTGCTTTAAAACGGTAAGCTAAATCGGCTACATTTTTTGACCCAACAATATTTGCAAATACAGCTTCTGATGGGTGACATTCCATTAAAGGTACATGCTTATATGCTGCTGCATGGTATACTACGTTGGGTTTATGATTTTCAAAAACAGATTCAAGAATACTTACATTTCTAACATCTGCTATGATAGCTTCATATTGTAACTCTGGAAAATTACTTTTAATCTCAAGCTGTATATTATATAATGGCGACTCTGATTGGTCTAAGATTATTAATTTTTTAGGTTTGTAGTTAGCAACTTGCCTAACAATTTCACTTCCTATTGAACCTGCACCACCTGTAACTAAAATAGTTTTATTAAAAATCTCTTTAGCTACTAATTTATTATCTAGTTTAATTGGGTCACGCTCTAAAATATCTTCAATTTGAATTTTTTGTATCTGCGAGGATAGATTTGTATTATTTTCTATATCAGAGATTAAAGGTGCTCTAAAAACTTTAAAGTTATGCTCTATACAACTGTCTACAATTTTAATACTTTCTTCTTTAGTTAAGTTATTATCTGCAAGAATTAAAGCTTGAGCATTGTATATTCTAAGTATTACAGCAGTTTTACGATTTAAGTGAATTATAGGCAAGCCCAAAATTTCTTTACTTTTATTCTTACCTGCTTTATCAATAAATCCTTTAACTGTATAACGTGCTGGTTTTTCTGATTTTAAGGCGCTAGCAATTGCTATGGCGTTTTCATCTGTACCATAAACTAAAACATTTAGTCTTGAGTCTATGTCGCTGTAACGCTGATAAATTTCAAAAACTTGTTTTACTAAAACTCTAAATAAGAATAATCCACAAAAGGAAATTACTGCGTAAATAAAAAGTTGAGGTATAAAGAAAACTTCTTCAGAAGTAAAGAAATAATACCCATAGTGAATAGCTAATACCGAAAATAATGTTGCAGATGTTGCAATAAAAAATTTAGCAGCATCTATAAAAGTTGAATGTCTTATTAAACCAGCGTAAGTCCTGAATAAAACAAAAAATAAAATATTGATTAAAAGTAAGATTATTTCTTGTGAAGAAAAACCAAAGTCAATAATAATACTTTTTTGGATTTTGCTTACTATAAGTCTAGTAACAAATAAAGAAATAATAAGCGTAACTGAATCAAAACAAAGTATAGCCCATCTCGGTAAGTAACCGATATTTTTAAAATCTATCTTCTTGCGACTAGATTCAATAACTTGGTGAAAGGCTTGTTTTAATTGATTAAGCATTTGGGTCGTTTAAAAACAGTTTACAAATATCTTAATTATATCTACAATATAGAAATATTTCTTTTGTTTAAACTCTTATTACCTAGATAATAATGTTTGATTATAAAAAATAAATGTGTTTTTTTAGAGTTATGACTCAAGTTTGGCGGTTTTTTTTAAAATATAATAACTCAATATTATAAACACAACAAAGCCTATTAAATTCGCAACTGAAGCTAATAAACTTCCTCTTAATATAAAGAATTCAAAAGGAATTAATATAAGATAGATAACTTCAATATAGTTTTTTTTGGTGTGAACTTTCCAATAATAATTATCGAAAAATGCATTTATTGAAGCTAGAAGCAATACAAATAATAAAATGCCTAAGTATCCAAAGTTTATGTATCCTTCTGCAAAATAACTAATAGCAACATTTGAGAAACCTTCATATTCTATTTTATCCGCTAATACATGACCACTACCCATACTTTTCGTTTCCCATATGTTTCTTGGTATGAAGAAAAATATAGTGCCTAAAAGCTGGTGACCATTTGTTACAATATCGTTTGACATTATATTTACAGAGTTTTGATAAGTATCAAAATGCTTTTGTGTAAACATTTCAAAATCTACAATTCTGTCAGGAATTATATTATTGTTATATCTAAAATGATGAAGATAAGGGAAAACACTTAAAAATAAAGTTATAAAAGATAATGCAAATGTATTACTGTTTATGTATGGCCTAAGATATATTAATATTATTGGAAAATAAATTACAGCTAATTTATATCTAGGTATAGCTATTGGAAAGTTACAAATTACAACAATAAACAAAAGAAAAACCTCTAGAGTTATATTTTTTTTAGCATTTAATTTATAAAACAAAAATAATATTAGAGGTAATCCTCTAATGACATTAACTAAAGATAAAATTGGCTTTGAGTAATCATTCTTGCTATACCATAAGAACTTACGATTAAATATTGCCTCTAAATTAAAGGAAAAATAAATAAAAATAAAAACAAGGACTAATAGAGATATTAACAATATTATTTTTTTATTGTAAAACACCTCTGCTTTTTTTAAAACTTTTTTTTGGTTTCTTTTGTATAAAAATTTAGCATTATAGATAATGGTGTATAAAATTTCATAAACAATTATACAAGCTATAAAAACAAGGTTTCCATGTAAAAAATCATCATTATCTAATTTACTGTTTACTCCTAAAAAAAAAATATCTTTTTTAAATTGTAATGCAGGTGCGATACCCAGAAAAAGTAAGGTAAATAAATAAAATATTGTGTTTAATGAAAATGGTTGATAATCATTAAAAAAAATCTTTATAACACTTATGGATATAATAATAAAGCTTGAAGATAAAACTATTGTACTATAATTTGAGCCACTATTTTTAAAAACCACAAATGCCAAAAAAGCTAACAGGAAAAAAACAATTATATTTTTTTTTTTAAACATATTTTTCTATCAAACTTTTTATTCTGTACAATTCATCATCCGACAAATTTGATCCACTTGGTAAGCAAATTCCCTTGTTAAATAAACCTTCACTTAGTTCACTACCATAAAACAAATTATTTTTAAAGATAGGTTGCATATGCATTGGTTTCCACAAAGGTCTTGTTTCAATATTTTCAGAATTCATGATTTCTTGAAACCTTTGTTTTGTAAAAGGTGCATTTTTATGAATTAAAATACAACTTAACCAGAAATTTGAATAGAAATCCTCACTAGGTTCTTTTTGCACTTCAACGCCTTCTATATTCTTAAATAAATCTGTGTAAAATCTGTTTACTTTTCTTCTTAAGTCAACATGTTTATCTAATACTTCCATTTGACCTCTACCTATACCTGCGCTAATATTACTCATTCTGTAATTATAGCCAATTTTAGTATGCTCATAATGTGGTGCATTATCTCTGGCTTGAGTGGCGTAAAAAATGGTCTGATGCTTTTCTTCTTCAGTACTACAAACTAACGCACCGCCTCCTGATGTAGTGATAATTTTATTTCCATTAAATGACAATATTGAATAGGCCCCAAAAGTACCACACTTTTGTCCTTTGTAATTAGATCCTAGTGCTTCTGCTGCATCTTCAATTACGGGAATTTGATATTTATTAGCAACTGCAGTTAATTCTTCTATTTTAGATGGCATTCCATAAAGGTGAACTATGATAATTGCTTTGGGTTTTTTTCCTTTTGTAATTCTATCTTTTATTGCTTCTTCTAAATAATTTGGACACATATTCCATGTCTCAGCTTCACTATCTACAAAAACTGGTTTGGCTCCTAAATAGGTTATTGGATTTGCAGAGCCGCAAAAAGTAAAGGTTTGACAAATAACCTCATCATCTCTTTGAACGTCTAATTGTAATAAAGCTAAATGTATGGCTGCTGTCCCTGAAGATAAGCAGGCTACTTGTTTGTTTTGATTTAAATATTCTTCTAAGTCATTTTCAAAACCTGTTACATTTGGGCCCAATGGTGCAATCCAATTTGTATCAAACGCTTCACGTACATATTTTTGCTCGTTTCCACCCATGTGTGGCGAGGAGAGCCATATTTTTGGTTTCATAAGTTTAAATTTTTAATAATTTTTGCTGGATTACCTACAACAATACAATTATTTGGAACATCTCTCAATACAACAGCTCCTGCGCCTATTTTACACCATTTTCCTATAGTTATGGTTGGAAGTATAATAGCTCCTGCTCCAATATGTGAACCTTCTCCAACAGTTACTTGTCCTGTTAATGTCGCATTAGGAGAAATATGTACATAATCTTCCAAAAGACAATCATGCTCTATAATTGAAGAAGTATTTATTATACAATGCTTTCCTATTATTGAATTAGAATTTATTACTGTATTTGGCATCACTACTGTTCCTTCGTTTATAACTACTGATTCTGATATTATACTATTTTTATGTATTGCTGTAAAATATTTTGAATTAGTTTTTTCAGCAATAGTTTTTCTGATTGCACAATCTCCAATGCTAATTATTATCTTGCTATTTTTTTTGATTTTAGACGAATCATATACTCCTAAGTATTTTAAATCTAAAAAATACTTTAGTGACTTATCATCATCAAAAACACCTTCGATTTTATGATTTGTTGATTTTAAAATATCGACAATAACTTTTGCATGGCCACTTGCTCCGTATAAATATATCATTAGTTATTTCCTGTAAATTTTTCTGTAGTTACGGTATTCTCTGCATTTATTCCTTCAGATTTAATTACTTTTAAAACTGTTAATAATAAGATTTTAAAATCTAATTTAAAACTTATATTTTCTACATACCACTTATCTAATTCAAATTTTTTTGTCCAACTTATAGCATTTCTACCATTTACTTGTGCCCAACCTGTAATCCCGGGTTTTACTTTATGTCTTATTTTTTGACTTTTATTATATAATTGTAGATATTCTGGAAGTAATGGTCTTGGTCCAACTATACTCATATCACCTTTTAATACATTGATTAACTGAGGAAGCTCGTCTAAGGATGTCTTTCTTATAAATTTCCCCAAACTAGTTAACCTTTTGGCATCAGGTAATAAGTTTCCTTCAAGATCTTTTTTATCTGTCATAGTTTTGAATTTTATGACTTTAAAAATCTGTTCATTTTTGCCAGGTCTTTTTTGAAAAAAAAATGGTTGCCCTTGGTTATTAATTAATAGTAAAACATAAACGACCACAAAAATCGGGCACAATAATAATAAACAAATTAATGCCGAAAAAAAATCTATAACAGGTTTTAAAGTGTTATTGTACATTATTTATTATTATATTGTATATATGATTGGGTGTAAGATTTTTTTTAAAATATTTATTTCCGTTTTCCCCCATTTGTTTACAAACAAAAGGATTTTCGTATAAATACAATAGTTTTTCTTTTAATTTTTCTGTTTGACCTGCAATTGCATAAACACCAGCTTCAGATTCTTCTAAAATTTTACTGAAATCTGTATTAGTGTCAATAGATGCCAATATGGGTTTTTTTAAATTAAAATAAGATAAACTTTTAGATGGTATATTGGGAATTGTAAAATCTTTATTTAATGAAATTAATCCAATATTAGAAATTTTTAATATTTTATTATACTCCTTTCTTGGAACAAAATCCTTTAT
>Ga0160419_100494_pt1 | contig 24623 bp, 25 predicted proteins | sample CelAP2metagpilot_2_FD_108196 | JGI IMG/M metagenome (GOLD analysis project Ga0160419, IMG submission 108196) | Phycosphere-associated microbial communities from Cellana algal ponds in Kailua-Kona, Hawaii, USA - Cellana AP2-4-25 metagenome pilot ... | reverse complement strand
CGAGATCCGCGCGCGCGGAGAGTGGGGAGAGGTCTGAGCGATCTGGCTAGCGGCGCAGACGCGCAGAGGTCAGGCCTGCACCAATCACCACCGCGAGGCCAATCCAGGTGAGCGCATCAGGCCATTGATCAAAGACCAGCCACCCCAGCGAGACGGCGGCAATCAGCTGGAAGTAGACCAGAGGCGCCAGACGCGAGGCCGGTGCCCGGGCATAGGCAAACAGCAGCAGCAGGTTGCCCAGCATCGAAAACCCGGCGCTGCCAAAGGTGAGGGCTGCGACCTCGGCAGAGGGCATCGGCAATGAGGCAAGCCCCAGGGGCAGGGTCAGAAGCGCGCTGATCGACAGTTGCGTCAGGCTCAGCTCCAGCGGGCTGCCCAGATGCGACAGCCAGCGCGACGTGGTGAGGAAGCCGCCATAAAACACCCCGGCCATGACCGCCCAGATCAGATTGGACGAGCCGCCAAACCCCGGTCGGACCACCAATAAAACACCGCAAAATCCAAGCGCCATCAACAGGCTGCGCGCCAGTGTGGCGGGCTCTCGCAGCAGGAAAACGGACAAGACATAGCTGACGATCGGCCCCACGAAAAAGGCTGCGAACACATTGGCCAGGGGTTCGGTGCGCAGGGCCATCTGGATCGAAACGATCCCGCCACTCAACAGTGCGGCGCGCAACCACAGCCGACGGTCCAGCAACAAGGGATAGGCCCGGCGCGGCACGAAGGGCGCCACCAGAAGGGTGCCGATTGCAAAGCGCGACCATGCCACGAAGCCGGGGGTGGCTGCCCCGCTGGAAGTGAGAAGCTTGCCACAAAGGTCCCCGGCAGGGATCATTGACATGGCGACAAACATGATCATCACTGCTCTCACCATTGCGCCAGCGGTAGCAGGCGGGTGCGGGGTTGAACAGGGGCTCTTTGGTCCTGTGTCGCCACGCTGGGCCAGTGTCTTCCCGTCCGCCCTGTGTGATCCTTTCACCGGAGGAGTGCATGGGCCTGTTGCCAGGCGGGTCAAACCGTATTTTGATATTTGCAGAACCGTAAGACGTTCATGAGACAGTTGCAGACATGATTTCACGCCGCCTTTTTCTTCAATCCGGACTTGCCGCGCTCGCGGGCAGCTCGGCGCTGGCCAATGCGCCTGCGGTATCGTTGCGCCCGGTTGCACGTGATCCGGCCAGCCTGATCACGGCAGGCGGTGGGCTCAAGGGGGTTCTGGCCCGCGCTGGTCTGAGCGGAGAGGTCGCCTGTGCGGTTGCGGATGCAAAGACGGGGCTTAGGCTGGAAGCAGAGGGCGCGCAGACGCCGCTGCCACCGGCCAGTGTCGCCAAGGCGCTGACCGCGCTCTATGCGCTCGACACGCTTGGTCGCGATCATCGGTTTGTGACGCAGCTGGTGGCCACCGGCAGTCTGAGCGGCGGGGTGCTGAACGGCGATCTGGTTCTGGTGGGCGGCGGGGATCCGATGCTCAATACCGATGATCTGGCGCGTCTGGCGAAATCGCTGAAATCGGCGGGTGTGCGCGAGGTGCGGGGCAGCTTTCGCTATTTTGAGGGGGCGCTGCCACAGATCCGCAGCATCGATCCCGATCAGCCCGATCATGTCGGCTACAGCCCGGCCATTTCCGGCCTCGCGCTGAACTACAATCGGGTGCATTTCGAATGGAAACGCGCGGGGCAGGGCTGGTCAGTCACGATGGATGCGCGCACGGACAAATATCGCCCCGAGGTGGCGATGGCGCAGATGAAGGTCGCGCAGCGCAGCCTGCCAGTCTACTCCTACGCCGATCGCAAGGGCGCCGATCAGTGGACCGTTGCAAGTGGGGCATTGGGCAAGGGCGGCTCGCGATGGTTGCCGGTGCGCAAGCCCGGTGCCTATGCGGCGGATGTGCTGCGCACCATGCTGCGGGCCAATGGCGTTGCGGTCAGTGCGCCGAAAGCGGCAAAATCCAGCCCGGGCGGCAAGGTTCTGGCCCATCACAGCAGCCCGCCACTGGATGTGATGCTGAAGGCGACGCTGAAATACTCCAACAACCTGATGGCCGAGATGATTGGTCTTGCGGCGACGCAGGCGCGGGGCGGGCGCCCCAACAGCCTGCGGGCCTCGGCGGCAGAGATGAACCGCTGGGCGGCGGCGACCTACGGGCTGAAACAGGCCCAGCTGGTGGATCATTCCGGCCTGGGAGAGGACTCGCGCATTACCCCCAACGACATGGTGACGGCACTGGTCACGGCCCACCGCAAGGGACAGCTGAAGCCGTTGCTGAAGGGGTTTCCCTTGCGCGACAGCAACGGCAAGGTGTTGAAAAACCACCCGATCAAGGTCACGGCCAAGACCGGCACGCTGAACTTTGTCTCTGGGTTGGGGGGCTTCATGACGGCGGCTGACGGAACCGAGCTGGTCTTTGCGATCTTCACCGCCGACAAACGCGCGCGCGCCGCCATCTCGCGGGCAGAGCGGGAACGCCCCAAGGGCGCCAAGAGCTGGAACCGCCGCGCCAAACAGCTACAGCAGTCGTTGATCGAACGGTGGGGCCGGGTTTACGGCAGCTGATCCCGTGCAAGAACACCGGCGCGGCTGGGCTACGGCCTGTCGGTCCGCCCCCCTGTCACATCAGACCATGTGACGTGCGCGGGCGCCGCGTTCGATGGCGGCGGCGTGCAGGCGGTCGATGTTCAGCTCATAGCGGATCTCTTCCAGCAGGCGCAGCTCTGATTCGGTGAGGCTGCCATCTGCTGCGGCGACGTCACAGGCCAGCGCATAAGCGGTTTCAAATAGGCGCTCTGGCAGATCCTCGCGGATCAGACCAAACAGGGCATCCAGGCCGTCTTCCTGCTCGAACAGATCAAACACCATCTGCGAGGTCCGATTGACGCGGTCGATGTCATAGTCGGCGAAAACCGGCAGCATATTCACGGCGGACTGGATTTTGACCAATTCGGCGGTGCGGATATCCTCATCCGACGCCGAGACTGCGACCATCAGCGCAACGAGGCAGTCCTGCGGGGTGAGCGGATGGGCGGTTTGGGCGTTCATGGTTTTGTCCAGTATCTTCAAGGGCTACGCATCAGAGAATAGGCATCGCTCTGGCCCCGATCAACGGGCAATGCGGAATTGCGCCGACAGCGGCGTGTGGTCTGGCGCGGCTGGCGCCTTTGGGATCCGGCGAAATCCCTGCAGAAAAGCGTGTAAAACAGGCGCCAAGTGGCAACATCAGAGCTGCTGTTTCTTGACAGTTGGCAGGCCCTCACCATAGGTACGGCCGACCGGGCACATGGGGTGCCCGGCCAATGTTTGACACCTGACCCACATGACTGCCACGGATGGCGTCACAGGTAGAAACACCACGGCCGGTGCGCACTCCGGCCGCCGATGGAGAGAAAAATGTCTGATCTGCGCGAAGAAGCTCTGAAGAGCAAAGCCTGGCCGTTTGAAGAAGCCCGCCGGGTTCTCAAACGTTATGCCAAGGGCGCGCCGGAGAAGGGCTATGTTCTGTTTGAAACCGGCTATGGCCCGTCGGGCCTGCCGCATATTGGCACCTTTGGCGAGGTGGCCCGCACCACCATGATCAAGAAGGCCTTTGAGGTCATTTCGGATATCCCGACCAAGCTGATCTGTTTTTCGGACGATCTGGATGGCATGCGCAAGGTGCCGGGCAATGTGCCCAACCCAGAGAGCCTGCATGAGCATCTGCAAAAGCCGTTGACCTCGGTGCCGGATCCGTTTGGCGAATACGAGAGCTTTGGCCATCACAACAACGCCATGCTGCGCCGCTTCCTCGATACTTTTGGCTTTGAGTATGAATTCTACTCGGCCAAGGAGTTCTATGAATCCGGCCAGTTCGACGAGGTGCTGAAACGCGCGGTCGACAAATACGATGACGTCATGGCGATCATGCTGAAGTCTCTGCGCGAAGAGCGCCGCCAGACCTATTCGATCTTCCTGCCGATCCACCCGGAAACCGGCCGCGTTCTTTACGTGCCGATGAAGAAGGTCTGCGCCGAAACCTACACCGTCACCTTCGACGATGAGGACGGCCGCGAATGGACCCTGCCGGTCACTGGTGGCAATGTGAAGCTGCAGTGGAAGCCGGATTTCGGTGCCCGCTGGGCCGCGCTGGGCGTCGATTTCGAGATGTACGGCAAGGACCATTCGACCAATACGCCGATCTATGACGGCATCTGCCGGGTGCTGGGCCACCGTGCGCCGGAGCATTTCACCTATGAATTGTTCCTGGATGCCAACGGCCAGAAGATCTCCAAGACCTCCGGTAACGGCATCTCGATCGACGAATGGCTGACCTATGCCTCGACCGAGAGCCTGGCGTATTTCATGTACCAAAAGCCCAAGACCGCAAAGCGGATGCATTTCGATGTGATCCCCAAAGCGGTGGATGAATACCACCAGCAGCTGCGTGCCTATCACGGGCAGGATCTGAAGGCGCAGCTGAACAACCCGGTCTGGCACATCCACGCAGGTGACGTACCGCAGTCGGATATGGTGGTGCCGTTCTCGATGCTGTTGAACCTCGCCTCTGCCTCCAGCGCCGAGGACAAGGAAACCATGTGGGGCTTCATCAACAAATACGCCCCCGACGCGACACCGGAAACCCATCCGGGCATGGATCAGGCGGCTGGCTTTGCGGTTGCCTATTTCAACGACTTCGTGAAACCGGCCAAGGAATACCGTCTGCCCACCGATCAGGAGCGCGCGGCGCTGAGCGATCTGGCAGATGCGTTGAAATCGGCGGATGCGGCGCTGGCAGCGATTGCCAAGAAGAACGAGATTGCAGGCAACGACGACCCGCTGCCCGAAGCCGATTTCGCGGACGAGGACTTCCTGCAGTCCGTCGTCTTTGCCATCGGCAAGATCCACGGGTTCGAGCCGCTGCGCGCCTGGTTCTCGGCCATCTATGAGGTGCTGTTGGGTGCCTCCCAAGGCCCGCGTTTCGGCGGGTTCATCGCGCTTTACGGCGTTGAGGACACCATCAAGCTGATCGATCAGGCTCTGGCGGGTGAACTGGTCTGAGGATCCGTTTGCAGCTGGTGAATATCTGGAAAGGGCGCCCTGTCGGGTGCCCTTTTTTCATGCGGTTTCGGGGCGTTAAATTGGCGTGAATTGACGGCTATCCTTGCTGGCCTAGCTGATTTCCCATCAAGGGAGATCTGAGATGCGCAAGTTGATGTTGACGAGTATCTGTGTCGCGGTGATGGCCTTTCCTGCCGTCGGCCGCAGTCAGGAGACAAGCGGGCAGGGGGCAATCACAGGCGTGATAGCCAGCCAGATCGACGCCTTTCTGAGACAGGATGTCGACGCGGCCTTTGAATTTGCCTCTCCCAATATCCGGGGGCTTTTTGGTTCATCCGAGCAGTTTGGCGCGATGGTGCAATCTGGCTATCCAATGGTTTGGCAGCCGCAGGAGGTGCGATACCTGGCCTTGCGCAATGTTGCGGGGCGGCTTTGGCAGCGGGTGATGATCACGGATGCAGAGGGGCGCGTGCACCTCCTTGACTATCAGATGGTTGAGACCGGAAAAGGCTGGAAGATCAACGCTGTGCAGCTCCTGACTGGAGATGCGGAAGCCGCGTGATGCATACCTTGCGAACGCTATGCTGAGAGTGCGTTAAAATCGCTCTGATACACCATTTCGTCGAACCGGGCTTTTGGCCCCCCGTGCCGATATCGGCGGTTTTTCGAAAGGGTGAGAGATGAACAAAGCGATTACCGACGGCGTGCAGCTGATGCCCCCGCAATTTGCACTGGGTCTGTCCAACTGGTCGAGCGGCAACGGCACCCCCGGATCAGACAGCTATCAGGGTGCGGCTAATGCGGCGTTTGTTGCGGCTGACAGCGATTTCGGCGGCTGTCTTGAGCTGCAGAAAACCGCAAGCCTGCAAAAGTTGCGCAGCATGATCCAGACGCCTCTGATCCCCGGTTGCTATTTGCAGGTGCGCGCGCGGATCAAGGTGCTGAGCGGGGCGTTGCCGAGCGTCCGGATCGCAGCCTGGGCCGGGGCCAGCGGTGGTGGCCACCTCGGCGGCGTTGTGGAAACGGGGGCTGCGACCAGTCTCTCCACCTATGGCGAGGTGGTTGAAATCAGCGCCATCATCGGCACCGGGCTGCGGGGCGGGGTGGATATGGCCTGGGGGCGCGAGGCGGGGTTTGCGCATGTCGGGCTTGATCTTACGGGGCCAAACGGTGGGGTTGTGCGGATCGACGATATCGTGGTCGAGGACGTGACGGGCGTCTTTCTGCGCGACATGATCAGTCTTGTGGATGTAACAGATTTTGGCGCGGTGGGCGATGGCAGTACCGACAATACCGCCGCGTTTGAGGCCGCAGATGCGGCGGCGGCGGGGCGGCGCATTCTGATCCCAGCGGGAGAGTTCTATCTCGCGGATACCGTGACGCTGACCCATCCGGTTGAGGTGCAGGGCACGGTTCGCATGCCGACCAATCGTATGCTCCTGCTGACCCGCAGCTTTGATTTCCCGACCTACGCCGCAATTTTCGGAGAGGAAGAGCTGGGGTTCAAGAAGGCGTTTCAGGCCCTGCTGAACAACGCCGATCATGAATCGCTCGATCTTTGTGGCCGAAAGGTCCGGCTGAGCGGGCCAGTGGACATGCAGGCGGCGGTTCCCAACAAGACCAGCTATGCCACGCGGCGTGTGATCCGCAATGGCCAGCTGGAGGCGGCGAGCTCTGCCGCGTGGGACACAGACGTGATGAGCGCGCAGGCCAGCTATAGCGCCAGCAACAGCCGCAAACTGACCAACGTGGCCAATATCGCCAATATTCCGGTAGGCGCACTGGTCGAGGGGGCCGGGGTTGGCCGCGAGATCTATGTGCGGGACAAGAATATTGGCGCGCAGGAGCTGACACTGACGGCACCGCTGTTTGATGCAGAGGGCACACAGGTCTTCACCTTCCGTGATTTCAAATACATGCTGGATTTCAGCGGGTTCAGCGCGCTGAGCAAATTTGGCATGACAGAGGTCGAATTGCAGTGCGAAGGGCGGTGCAGTGCGCTTCGGCTTGCGCCTGCGGGGACGGTGTTCAGCCTGGATCACTGCTTTATCTCACGGCCCAAGGACCGGGGTATCACCTCGGTCGGGTCGGGGTGTCAGGGGATGTTGGTGGACAATTGCCAGTTCCTCTCTGACGAAGAGCCGCTTGATGTGGCAGACCGCACCTCTATCGCGCTGAATGTAAACGCAAATGATGCCAAATTGCGGAACAACCGGGCGACAAAGTTCCGCCATTTTGCGCTGCTTGGCGGGCAGAACCAGACCGTGACGGGCAATCACTTCTTTCAGGGCGATACCATTGCCGATGGCATCCGGACTGCCGGGTTGATCCTGACCAGCACCAACTGTGCGTCTACTGTGTCGGACAACTACATCGACAACTGTTTTGTCGAGTGGACCAACGAACGCGATGCGCGGCCTGACTTCAGCTCTGGCTTTTCCTTCAGCGCCTTGTCGATCACGGACAATGTGTTCCTGAGCGGCGATGTCGCGCCCTGGTTCAGCTATATCGTCGTGAAACCCTTTGGTAGCGGGCATTTCCTGAACGGGATGACGGTGTCAGGCAACAAATTCCGCTCTATCAACGGCAGTATCGAGCGGGCGGAGCGGGTGGACACCAGCTTTGCCGATCTGGATTTCAGCCGTACCCGTGACGTGTTCTATGAGGGAAACACCTATCACAATGTCTCTGCCGCGGTGGCCAATCCGCTGCGGGTTGAACATGTGCAGGGCAGTGTGGCCCGTGACTGGACGGTTGATACCGAGGATCTGCTGCCGTTTCGCGGACAGGCCCGCGGGGTGGACGCGATCATCGCACTCGGCCCGATCGAAGTCAGCGGCGGAGCTGATCGTCATGCCCTGCCTCATGCGACGCTTCGGGTTGGCAGCCGCCGCGATCAGGTTCGCCTGACCTGGCCAGAGGCGGTGCGCGGCACCGTGCAGTTGATGGTGCGGGTGGACCGCTGAGCCGGGTGATCGGGCTAGAACCTGTGCCACAGCGCCAGCTTCACCCCAAGCGAGCGCGCCCCACCGGCGCGCTTGTGCTCTATGCCAAGAAGCAGTTCCTGGCTGGCCGAGAACTTATCTGGTCCAAGAGGGATGCGGAGGCTGGGGGTGATGCTGGTGGCGGATCCGGCGCTGCCCTTGCTGGTTTCGATCTGCAACAGCGGTGCCAGCTGGCCGGGACGGTTGAGCCCGAGGGTCGCGTCCAGTTTCCATGTCGTTTCAAGGCCCATGCTGCGCCATTCATGGGCCAGATCAATCGCCATCCATCCAGACAGGTCACGACCCGCCAGATCGGCCTGAAACCCGCGCCCAAACGACAGCGTGAGCCGCTGCATCGCAAGCCAACGCCCCTCGCGTTGGTTGGTGCCCAGGGCCAGCTCTGCTGCCACATGGGTTTTGCCCAGCTGGGGCAGGGGGGAGCGCAGGAACAGCAGGGCATGCGCATCACCGCCGCGCAGGACATTCAGGTCCACCCCAAGGGTCCAGCGGGCATTCAGCCCGTATTCGCCGTAATATCCCAGCTCTACCGGCAGGTCGCGACCGGTGCCAAACCCCTGAAGCGCAATCAGATCCTTGCGATAGACGATATGGGTTGCGGCAAATCCCTTTCCCTCCTGCTGCATCCACGCCCCGGCCATCGCAGGCCCCGGCCCAAGGGTCAGCGCCAGCAGGACGATCAGCAATCGGGTCAGACAGGTCAGCCTACGGTGTTGCATCAAATACACCTAGGGTTGAGTAAAATTTAGTCAAATCCCGAAATGAATGTGTCCGCAAATCGGTCTCCCTGACGCCAAAGCGCGAAAAATCCTGCGGGATTTGGAAAAACCGGCGTAGGCTGAAGAGACACAAAAGGGAGAACGCCATGCCGACGATCACCACCAACAGCGAAACCCAGACTGTGATCACCACTTTTGAAATGACACCGGGCACCTGTCAGGATCTTCTGGATGCGCTGACAGAGGCCTACGCGGAGTTCATCTCGCATCAGCCGGGGTTCATTGCAGCGGGGCTGCATGTGAATGACGCACAGACCCGGATTGCCAATTATTCCCAGTGGCGCAGGCGTGAGGATTTCATGGCGATGTTGCGCAGCGAGGAGATGCGCAAGCGCAATCGCAAGATCAATGAACTGTGCCGGAGTTTTGAGCCGGTCATGTATGAGGTCGCTGCAACCTTTTGATCCGTACAGCGTTTCCCGTTCAGGGCCCATGATCTCGATCAAGGCATCCTGCGTCTTGTGGGCGCAGGATGTGGGGGAGGGCAAAACCGCCAGAGGAGACCCGCGATGTACAAAAATATCCTGATCCCGATTTCGTTTGATCCCGACCGCGACGTCAGCGCGCCGATGAAGCTCGCCGGGTTGCTGTCTGCTCCGGATGCAAAGGTCACGCTGTTGCATGTGATCGAACAGATCCCCGCCTATGCGATTTCCTATGTTCCTGCAGACTACCTGTCCGGCGCGCGCACTGCGGTTCAGGCGGAACTGGACGGGCTGGCCAAAACGCTGCCCAATGCCGAAGGCGTGCTGATCGAGGGCCATTCAGGTCGCTCCATTCTGGATTGGGCGGATAGCCACAATCCGGATCTGATCATTATCGCCTCGCACCGACCGGGCATGCAGGATCTGCTTTTGGGCTCGACCGCATCGCAGGTGGTGCGCCACGCCAACTGCGCGGTGCATGTGGTGCGCTGACGCCGCAGATTGGTCCTTGGTGGCGGGATTGTGCCGATGCGCGGCACGTCCTGCCCTTGCGTCAGCGGTCCTGCGTTCCCAAATCCTCAGCACAGCGTGTTTTGAGGAGAGAGATATGCAATGTCCAATTGATGGCACCCAGCTGGTAATGACCGACCGCGCCGGGGTGGAAATTGACTACTGCCCCAAGTGCCGGGGTGTCTGGCTGGATCGGGGCGAATTGGACAAGATCATCGAACGCTCTGCCGTGCCTGCCGCACCACAACCCGCCCGCGCTGAACCGCGCCAGCAGGATTACCGCGAAGACAGCCACGGCGGATATCGCGACTATTCCGAGAAACGGTACAAAAAGAAAAAGCGCGGTGGTTTTTTGGAAGACCTGTTTGACTTTTGAATTCCCGGACGAAATTCTGGATGGGCGATTGGGAAAGCAAAAAAAACGGCCTCGCAATATCATATTGCGAGGCCGTTTTGTTGTTTAGCGCATTTTTTGCTGATTAGATCCGCGCGGCGCCTCCGCGGGGACCTGCGACCAGCCAAGCGATGAGGCCGATCACCGGCAGCAGGAGAATAACCAAGGTCCAGATCAGCTTAGCGGCAGTGGATGCGCCGGATGTCAGGACCTGATAAATCGCATAAATATCTGCAATCAGGATGATAAGTCCAAGAATACTATAACCCATTTCTACTCTCCATTTCTGCGTGTCTGACAGACAAACGGAAATGTGCGGCAAATTGTTCCGGAGAAAAAATTGGGAACAAATCCGCTTGACAGGCCGTTTCCTTTTCGACGCACCGAGCTGGTGTCTGCTGATTGAAAGGAGCCACGTCATGAAAACGACTTCTGCTGTTATTCTTGGTATTGTTGCCGTAATCGCCCTGGGTTTTGCCATGTACATGGTCGATGTCGACCAGACTGAAGAGGCAAGCCTGCCTGATGTTGATGTCACCGTCGAGGGGGGCAATCTCCCCGAATTTGACGCAGAGGTCGGTTCTGTGACCGTGACCGAAGAAACCGCCACCGTGCCGGTCCCGGATGTGGATGTGACCATGGAAGAGGCAGAGGTTTCTGTGCCGGGTCTGGAAATCACTCCGCCGGAAGACGCTGATGACGAAAAGGTTGCTGAATCCAACTAATCCCAGGGATTTGGCGCGAAAAGCCCCCTCCGACCGGAGGGGGCTTTTTTATGCGATATTACGTGATCGGGCCCCGGGAGAGGGCCGCTGGGTGGCAGGGTCGGTCTATCGCCGGGGGAATTATCCCTGCCTCAGGAGAATTTCTTCTGCGACTTGCCCCGATAGGCCCGTGTCCCGGCCTTGCCTGCGGTCGAACGGCCGCGGGATTTGACGGCGTCTGCGGCGGCGGCTTCGACGGCAGACTGGCGCGCCAGCGGATCATCCGAGACCGCCAGATCCACCGCTTCAAGGCGCTTGACCTCATCACGCAGACGGGCGGCTTCCTCGAACTCCAGGTTTTCGGCGGCTTTGCGCATCTGCTCACGCAGACCGGCAAGATGCGCCTCCAGGTTGGCGCCATGCATCGGCTTGTCGATGGTGGCGGTGACGCGGTTCATGTCCACATCACCCTCGTAGAGCCCGGCAAGCACATCCTCCACGTTCTTTTTGACGGTGGCGGGGGTGATGCCGTGTTCTTCGTTATAGGCGATCTGTTTTTCCCGGCGGCGGTTGGTTTCGTTCAACGCCCGTTCCATCGAACCGGTGATCCGGTCAGCGTACATGATCACACGGCCGTCGGCGTTGCGGGCGGCGCGACCGATGGTCTGGATCAAAGAGGTCTCAGACCGCAGAAAGCCTTCCTTGTCGGCGTCCAGAATAGCCACCAGTCCGCATTCGGGAATATCCAGACCCTCGCGCAAGAGGTTGATGCCGATAAGCACGTCAAAGGCGCCAAGGCGCAGGTCGCGCAGGATTTCGATCCGCTCCAGCGTGTCGATGTCAGAGTGCATATAACGGACCTTGATGCCCTGTTCATGCATGTATTCGGTCAGATCCTCGGCCATGCGTTTGGTCAGGGTCGTGACCAATGTCCGGAAGCCGTTTTCGGTGACCTTGCGCACCTCATCAAGCAGGTCATCGACCTGCATGTCGACCGGGCGGATTTCGACCTCCGGGTCCAAGAGGCCAGTGGGGCGAATGACCTGTTCCGCAAAGACGCCGCCGGATTGTTCCATCTCCCAGGCTGCGGGCGTGGCGGAGACAAAAACCGACTGCGGGCGCATCGCGTCCCATTCCTCGAATTTCAGCGGGCGGTTGTCCATGCACGACGGCAGGCGGAAGCCATGTTCCGCCAGCGTGAATTTGCGCCGGTGGTCGCCGCGGTACATGCCGCCGATCTGCGGAACGGAGACGTGGCTTTCGTCGGCAAAGACAATCGCGTTGTCGGGGATGAATTCAAACAGGGTCGGGGGCGGCTCGCCGGGGGCGCGGCCCGTCAGATAACGCGAATAGTTTTCGATCCCGTTGCAGTGGCCCGTGGCCTCCAGCATTTCGATGTCAAAGTTGGTGCGCTGCTCAAGGCGTTGCGCCTCAAGGAGTTTTCCCTCTCCAACCAGGTGGTCGAGCCGCATCCTCAGCTCTTCCTTGATAGAGATCACCGCCTGTTTCAGTGTCGGTTTCGGCGTCACATAGTGAGAGTTCGCATAGACGCGGATCTGGTCAAATGTGCCGGTACGCTCGCCTGTCAGGGGGTCGAATTCGGTGATGCCTTCCAGCTCTTCTCCAAAGAAGGACAGCCGCCAGGCACGGTCTTCGAGGTGAGCGGGGAAGATTTCAAGCGAGTCGCCACGCACCCGGAAAGAGCCGCGTTGGAACGCCTGATCGTTGCGCTTGTACTGCTGGGCGACCAGATCGGCCATGACCTGCCGCTGGTCGTATTCCTCGCCCACCTTCAGATCCTGCGTCATCGCCGAATAGGTCTCGACCGAGCCGATGCCGTAGATGCAGCTGACGGACGCGATGATGATCACGTCATCGCGTTCAAGCAGGGCGCGGGTCGCCGAGTGGCGCATCCGGTCGATCTGCTCGTTGATCTGGCTTTCCTTCTCGATATAGGTGTCCGAGCGCGGCACATAGGCCTCTGGCTGGTAGTAGTCGTAGAAGGAGACGAAATATTCGACCGAGTTCTCCGGAAAGAAGCCTTTGAACTCGCCATAAAGCTGGGCCGCTAGTGTCTTGTTCGGGGCAAGGATGATGGCCGGGCGCTGGGTTTCCTCGATCACCTTGGCCATGGTGAAGGTCTTGCCGGTGCCGGTGGCGCCCAACAGAACCTGATCGCGCTCGCCGTCCTGAATGCCGCCTGCGAGTTCCTTGATTGCCGCTGGCTGATCACCTGCCGGGGCAAATTCGGTGTGCATCACGAATTTCTTGCCACCTTCCAGCTTGGGGCGCTGCTGGGGCGCGCGCTCTGCCATGGTGGGGGTGGACTTGTCAGAATGGGCATAGGGCATTCGGGGTCTCCTGCTAGGGGCAGTAGATGGTCTGTTTTTGTTCTTATTCAAGTGCGATTTGCTTCACAACCGCTGATGCCGCGGTGTGGTTGCCTGCATGAGGCGCAAAACAGGGGCAAAGTGGCGGATTTCCTGCCGAACCTGCGCAATCTGCGGCATTTGCCACCTTGCCCGGACCCGCTGTTCAGCGCATATAGTTGCCAAAGATTCACGAGGAGACTGCGATGCGAGCGCGGATTTATCGGCCAGCCAAGAACGCCATGACCTCTGGCATGGCAAAGACCCGGAAATGGGTTCTTGATTTCGTTCCTTCCAGCGCGCGGGAAGTGGATCCGCTGATGGGCTGGACCTCCTCCTCTGACACGCAGAGCCAGGTGCGCCTGCGCTTTGACAGCAAGGAAGCGGCGCTGGAATACGCAGAGGCCCACGGGATCGACGCCGTGGTCAGCGAACCCAAAGTGCGCAAGGCCAATGTCCGCGCAGGCGGCTACGGCGAGAACTTCGCCACCAACCGCCGCGGTCCCTGGACCCACTGATCATGAGCGGGGCAGGCAAGACCGGGTTCGACATTCAGCGCGCCAGCGCCAGTGATCCCGAAGCCGCTGCCCTGATCCGCCGCCACCTTGACCAGATGGCGGCCCAGTCCCCCGAAGAGAGCTGCCATGCGCTGGACGGCAGCGGGCTCGACGCGCCGGATGTGGCGTTTTTCCTGCTGCGCAAGGATGGCAAGGCGATTGCCATGGGGGCGCTCAAAACCCTGCAGAATGATGGCCGCGAGCTTAAATCAATGCACACCGCCTCAGAAGCCCGCGGCACCGGGGCAGGCAAGGCCATGCTTGAGTTTCTGCTGGACCACGCCAGAGCAGAGGGCGCGCGCGCGATCTATCTGGAAACCGGCTCAACCTCCGATTTTGACCCAGCCCGAAAACTCTATGAGGGGTATGGGTTTGTCGAATGCGATCCGTTCGAAGGATACACATTCGACCCTTGGTCGCTGTTTATGCGCCTGGACCTTGATAGGGCGGCTTGACCCTCTCGCCGGTCCTGTCATAACTGGCGCCAGCGGTCCCTTAGCTCAACTGGATAGAGCAGCTGACTTCTAATCAGCAGGTTGAGGGTTCGAGTCCTTCAGGGATCGCCAGTTTTCACCATGTTTTCCTGATCTGCTGCCTGCGGATGTGGGGATGGGCAGGGTTTTGTTCTGCCAACGCGGGAACCGTGCCTGCTGCTGCACGTTGATCTAGGTGACCCGTGACAGCATTTTTGCTGTCTCAGCCGTCAGAAACAGAACCCGAAAGGATATGTCATGACCAAGCAGCAGCCGAGTTACAAAGTGATCGATGGCCTGAAAGGATCCGAGCAGCATCACCCGCTGAAAAATCGCCCCGGCGAGAAAGGTGATCCCAATCACACCGATCCAGACCACGGCGCCAAGGCCAGCAAAGACGATCAGGACAACACGGACAACAGCGGCGGGGCATAACTGCCCCTCGGCTGCCGGGCACGAGCCGTCTGTCGCAGGCGCCTGTTCGTCCCGGCCGGACGCGACACCGATGACATGGAAAAACGCCCCTGCAACGGGTCCTTCGCGGACAGCTGCAGGGGCGTTTTTCATTCGGCCTTTTGCTGGTCATCCAGCAGGTTCTCGCCCCCATCAAGACCTTCGCGTTCTCGCTCTGCGGCCTCCGCGATCTCGGGCTCTGCTCTGGATGGGTCGGCCGCAACCGGCAGCTCTGTCGGGGCGGTCTTCTGCGCGCGCGTGGGCGGTGCCGGTGGCCCCTCTGGCACAGCGGGTACCGCACCCCCGTCAAGACGCACCCGGTAAATGGGTTCCGGAAGGCCAAAGCCCGCAGTTTCCAGAGCAATCTTGGTGGCCCGGATCGCCTCGCCGCGGGCCTTGGCAAAGTTCACGTCGGTCTGATCAACCCAGCCCGTGAAGGTCAGGATCACGTTGGAATCCCCCACTTCGCTGATCCAGGCGCCGACTTCTGGCTCTTTCAGGACGAAGGGTTGGGCCTCTAGCGCGGTCACCGCTGTCGACAGGGCGGCGGCCAGATCGGCGTCTGCATCCACCCCCAGATCAAAGCCAAAACGGCGGCGTGGGTCGCGGGTGAAATTCACGATCCGGCCCTTGAAGACGGTGGCGTTGGGAATGCGGATATGATTGCCCTCTGGGGAAATCAAAATCGTCGCACGAGAGGTCAGCCGGGCCACGGTGCCCTGATCGCCGCCGATGTCAACAAAGTCATTTGGCCGAAACGGTTGGCGCAGGCTGAGCAGGATTGAGGCGATGAAGTTCTCAACCGTGTCGCGCACGGCAAAACCAAGCGCGAGCCCCACGACACCGGCGGCCCCCAGAACCGCGCCGATCAAGGCGGTTGCGTTCAGGATATCAAGGGCAAGGACCAGCCCAACCAGAACGAACAGCACTCGCGCCACCGCCCTGTAGACATCCGCGATAAAGGCGTTGGGGGCCAATCTGCTCCATATCCCGATCTTGGAGATCAAGACCCAGCCTCCGGCTGCGACCACCAGAAAGGCGGTCATGGCGACCAGAAAAATCGGCACATTCGCCAACAGGTTTCGCGTCCGGCTCGCGATCCGCTCCCAGGCGGGGGCGAGCCGTTCCTCTAGAGTGCCGCTGATTTCTGTTTCATTTTCAATGGCAACCACGCCGGTGACCCGGTTGATGATCTGGGTCAGCCGTTCCTGCGCGGCGTTGTCGATCACCTGACCGGTGACGCGCACCACGCCTTCTGAGACAGAGACGGTGACACCGTTGTAGCCGTCAATTTCGGCAAGCAGATTCCTGATACGGCTCAGGATCTCGCCATCGCGCACGGCCTCTGCGCCGACTTCGATCTGCCCGTCGGTCTGAACCGGGCCATCTGCGGATTGGGCAAGGGTCTGGCCTGCAAAAAGGCCGACACATGCGGCGACGAATAGGGCGCAAACCATGCGCAACATCACCTCTGGCACCGAGGCAGAGGCAGCGGCTCCTGCTCGTTCTGATGTTTGTGTCAACTCTTGCTCCCTTTGGTATCTGCGCCTTGAAATGCTGTTGCCCCTGACCTCAGAAGCTGCTGGCGTCATTGTTTGAAAATCAGATCGGGCGAGCGGCCCGCTCATGCCCTGAGAAGATAAGCCCATATGGCCTGTCGGCAAGCGCGGGCAGGGTGTTCACATGGCGTTTCATTGCAGCCTTTGAACAGCGGGCGTGCGGATCAATGGGCAACTATTTTTCTGCCGACCGGAACGAAACGGGTGATCTGCGCATTGAGGTTTCAGTAGCGTAAAGGGAGAATACCATGCATCGCATCATCTATCTCGTTGGCCTGGTCGTGATCGTTCTGGCAATCGTCAACTTCGTCCTGTGACATGGGCGAGGGGGACAGCGCTTCGGCAGAGGTGCCGGAGCGTGCAGAGAGGTTAGGCCCGGTTGTCGGCGCCAGCCAGATCGTTGGCGCCGCCATCGTCATTCTGGCGTTGCTTGCCGTTCTTGCAGCGCTTGCCATTGGGCGCGCATTTGCGGTGCCGGTGATCCTCGCATTTCTGTTGTCCCTTGTTTTCAGTGGGCCCTGCCGCTGGCTGCGGCGCAAGGGGATCCCCGAGGCCGTCACAGCGGCGGCAATTGTTCTGAGCCTCGTCGCCGGTTTGACAGCCTCGACCGCGATATTGGCCATTCCCGCATCCGAGTGGATCGAAGACGCACCGCGTGTGGCCCAGCAGGTAGAACGCAAACTCAAGGACATCTCTGGCGTTGCGGCAGCCGTGGCAGAGGCTGACAGGCGCATTGAAGAGGCAACAACAGGTGCCGCAGATGGTGCCGAAGACCCTGTCGAAGTCGTCATCGAAGACACGAGCGGTCCGCTGACAACGGTTGCGGTGGGGGCGCCCATGATTGTTGCGCAGACGCTCTTTGTTCTTATCCTCACCTTTTTCATGCTGGCCTCCGGAAACCTGTTCTATGAACGGCTGGTCAGCGTCCTGCCGCGCTTTGCCGACAAGAAGCGCGCCATCCAGATCGCCTATGACGTAGAGCGGGAGGTGTCGCGCTACCTCTTGGCGATTACCTGCGTGAACGCCGGGTTGGGGGTGATCGTTGGGGGGTCGCTCGGCCTGTTGGGCATGCCCAATCCGCTGGCCTTTGGGCTGTTGGCGTTTGGAATGAACTTTGTGCCCTTTGTCGGGGCGGTCATCGGTGTGATTGTGTCCTTTGGCGTGGCGCTTGTCTCGCTGCCGACGCTGTTTGATGCGCTGACAGTGGCCGGTATCTACCTTGCCCTTACGGTGATCGAGGGGCAGGTGGTGACCCCGTGGCTTGTCGGTCGCCACCTCAGCCTCAATACGGTTGTCATTCTGATATCGGTCGCCTTTTGGGCCTGGCTCTGGTCGGTCATGGGAATGATCATGGCGGTGCCGCTTTTGGTGACGTTCCGCGTCCTGTGCAGCCACATTGATGCGCTGAAACCCATCGGAGAGTTCCTGTCAGGGCCGCGACGGTAGCGATTTTGCAGGTTGTGGTGCCCGTGGGCTGGTGCTGTTTCAAGGCGGGATGTTCTCGGGCGTGAGCACCTGAACAGTTGAAATCGGCGTCGTGGCCTGCTCGCTGATGAGCCGGTGGTACGACAAAAACGCGTTGAATGCGTGTTTAAGATCCAGTTTCAGATCGTGATGCAGAATGAAATCAAGGCGTCGGGCATCAATCAGATCGCGGTTTTCCTTGTCCAGATCGTGAGCGACAAAAACCTCCGCCCGCAAACCACGATCCTCCAACGTACGCAGGATAGAGCGATTGCCGCCGCCCATTGAGTAAACTGCGCGCAGCTCATCCAGCCCGTCAACAACATCCGAAAGGACCTTGGAGGTGGCGAAATCCACACCGCTGCCGCCCTGGACCGAGATGACCTGCAGGTCGGGGCGCAGGGTTGCCAAAGTCTCGCCAAAGGCGTCCGCGCGTTCCTTTTCGCCCAGAAAATCACGATGGCTCCGGGTTGCTAGCACCCGTCCGGAACCAGCGGTCAGCGCTCTGGCAATCAGATAGGCCGCGGTGCGCCCGGCGCCGGAGTTGTCGAGCCCGACATAAGCGAGACGATCGCTTTGGCCGATGTCTGTAACCAACGTGACCACCGGGATTCCTGCTGCGGTGGTTTGGGCGATCGCCTCTCGGATCTTGGCCGTATCACGCGCCTTCAGGCACAGGCCCTGGCTTCCCCGTTTTTGGATCCGGCGAAGCGCGGCGACAACCTCGTCTTCTTCCATGACGTCCTGCAACAGAAACCGAGGGCGACAGACCGCCGGGCCAATGTCTTGCAATATTGCCTCTGCGGCTGACTTCACTTCCCGGCTGAAGCGTGCCGGGGCCTCGACCACAAAGTCGAAAAACAACCGTCTGCCGCGCGCAGAAAGCTGGGCTTCCTGCGCTTCCAGCTCTTTGATCGCGGCCTTGACCCGAAGCGCTGTCTGGGGGCTGACATGGGCGCGGGCGTTCAGCACCCGATCGACGGTGGCCGTCCCCAGCCCGGCCTGGCGGGCGATCTCCTTTATGGGAAAGCGATGGGTCATTGATGTGTTTTTGATGTCTTTTCGCCGCCAATTCAACTGCTGCGTCTTTAGTGTTCTTTCAAAACAAGGAGGACCACATGACCAACCACACGGAAACATCTGTTGCCTACTACGATCAGCAGACCTGTGATCTGGGGGAATTCAAGGCGCTCATAGATCAGGAAACCCTGCGAGAGACGGTGCCACATGCAATGGCGGTGGAAAAGAACATCCCGATCTATGACATGAACACCCTGCGCGCCGCGCTTGATGATGTGTCGACCCGCAGGGCGCTGATGGCGGAATGGGCGCAGGTCTTGCGCAATGGGGCCGGGGTCTTGGTGTTGAAATCGGCCTATGCCGAAACCGAGGTGCTGGATCGTGCGACTGCGATTTATGCGGATATCATCGCCCGGGAAAAGGCGGGCACCGGCGGGGGCGGCGATCATTTTGCAGCGGCTGGCGCAAATGATCGGATCTGGAACGCGCTTCAGAAGCTCTGCGAAGCAGCGCCTGATGTGTTCCTTGATTATTTCGCCAATGCCGCAATTGCGGCCGTCTGCGAGGCATGGCTTGGCCCAAACTATCAGATGACCGCACAGGTCAATCTCGTGCATCCGGGTGGTGCGGCGCAACAGGCGCATCGTGACTATCATCTCGGGTTTCAGACGGCTGAGCTGAGCGCATCTTATCCGGCCCATGTGCACGATGTGTCGCCGATCCTGACGCTACAGGGTGGCATTGCCCATTGTGACATGCCGCAGGAGAGCGGGCCGACCAAGTTGCTGCCGTTTTCACAGGCCTATCGACCCGGTTATGCCGCATGGCGTCGTGAAGATTTCCGCGCCCTTTTTGAAGAACGTCACGTGCAGCTGCCCCTTTCCAAGGGCGATGCGGTGTTCTTCAACCCGGCGCTTTTTCATGCCGCAGGGGCCAACACGAGCGCGGATATTCATCGCTTTGTCAATCTATTGCAGGTGTCATCGGCCTTTGGGCGCGCGATGGAGACCATCGACCGCGACAAGATGTGCAGGTTGGTTTACCCGCAGGCGCTGCGGGCCCAAAAGGCAGGCACGATCAGTGCTGCAGATCTCTCGGCTGGCATTGCGGCAACCGCAGAGGGGTATTCCTTTCCAACCAATCTGGACCGCGATCCGCCAACCAACGGGCTGGCCCCGGAAACGCAGGCCGCATTCTTTGCACGTGCCCTGAGCGAGGGGCTTGCGCCGCAGGAGTTTGATGCGCAGCTCAAGGAAATGCGCCGCGCAAAGGAGGCATAGGCGTCCGGAACCACGGCTTGTGCGGTTGTCAGCGTCGATGCCAGCGATACCTAAAGTGGCAAAGGCACGAGGTGGGCACAGATGACGCACGAAAAAGAGGCGCCGCGCATAGCGGTTATCGGGATGGGGCCACGCAGCCTTGGCGCGCTGGAGGCGCTTGCCACACGGATGGGGGACGGAGCTGCGCCCTTGCGGGTCGAGACCTTCGACCCGTTTCCCGCCTGTGGGGCAGGGCCGAATTTCGACCCGAGAGAGCTGGCAGTTTGCCGTCTGAACATCCCCATGCGCGATATCGACATTCGCCCGCCTGAGTTTTCGCGTTGCGGCAGTTTTGCCGAGTGGTTGCAGGATAGCCCCGGGCCGGACGTCTTTCCAAGCCGCGCGGATCTTGGCCGCTATCTTGAAGCGCGGCTTGACGATCTGCGGGCGACAGGTCGGCTGGACCTGCACCACAACGCCGCGACGGTGACAGACCTGCAGCAGCGGGATGAGGGCTGGATGGTGCGGCTTGGCAGCACCTGGCAGGGACCATATCAGGAGGTGCTGCTGTCTCTGGGCCAGCCGGAGGTAGAGCCAGACGACCAGCTCGCCCAGTGGCAGCGCCATGCTCTGACATCGGCCGGGGTGTTGGCGCAGGCCTATCCGGCCCGACGGCTTGGCGCGGAAGCGGCGAACTGGGCGGGGCAGCGGGTCGCGATCCGGGGGCTTGCACTGTCGGCCTTTGACGTTCTGCGTGTGCTCACCACGGAACAGGGAGGGCGTTTTGCCGATGGGCGCTATGTGCCCTCCGGGGCGGAGCCGGCGCGCATCCTGCCTTTTTCTCTTGATGGGCTGCCCCCCTATCCCAAACCCGAAACCAAAGAGGTCGATGCCCGTTTTGACCCGCGCGAGGCAGAGACACAGATCTTTGCCGATGCCATTTCTGACGCCGCCTGCGGGAGTCCGGCAAGCGCGCGGACGCGCCTAAGTCGAGCGCTGGAGCCGGTCGTGGCCCGCATCCTGTCGGAGCAGGGCAATCCGGCAGGGGCCGCTGATGTGTCCGCGTGGCTCATGGCAGAATGGCAGGAGCCCGGATCTCAGGAAACGGCGCCACCGCACGAGGCGCTGATGCATGGCATCGCGATGGCCGAGGGCTCAGCGCTGCCAACGATAGGCTACGCCATCGGGCAGGTCTGGCGGAAATGGCAGGACGCGCTGCGCAGTGGTTATAATCCTGCCGATACCCCACCTGCCACGGCTGAGGTCATTGTTGCATTCGACGAAGGACTGAAACGCTATTCCTACGGCCCGCCGGTTTCGTCCAGTCGCGAACTGGCCGCGCTGATCGACGCTGGGATTGTCGATCTTGGGCATGCTGTGGGGCCCGATGTAAGCCAGACGGATACAGGGTGGGAGCTTGCCACGTCGGCTGGCAGAACTGCCGTGGATGTGATGATTGACGCGGTCATGCCCTCACCCGACCTGTCCATTCTGCGGGCGCCTGTGCTGGTGGAGCTGGTCAATGGCGGGTGGCTCTCCCCCTTGGCAGAGGCATTGGCTGCAAACACCGGCAAAGACGGGCAGGTGGTCGGACGCGATGGTGGGTCCGTTGCCGGGCTTTGTCTTTTGGGGCGGCTGGCCCTTGGCAGCGTGGTTGCAGCCGACTCGCTGCATGACTGTTTCGGAGAGGCTTCTCACCGTTGGGCCGAGGGGGTGGTCGACCGGCTGGGCCTTTTGCGGGCTGGGCGCTGATCGCCCAACCCGCACCTGTCAGGGCTGCGACGCCAAAAGGCGGGCACTGTGGGGGTTGTCGATGACCATTTTCCAGTCTCCCTCCGGCTGGCGGTGCAGAACCGCCACAGACAGGCCGGACTGCGTGACCGGCGCGCCTTCCGGAGTGCGCGCGATCATGTCCCAAGGGGCAATGTGGATGGCAAAGTCGCCATTCACGATCACCTCATGGCCTGCAGGATAGCTGAACTCTGGCTGCAGTGCCGCCATGCCGGTGAACATCTGCGCAATCATATCCGCGTCAGACACCGGAGCAGCAGGTTCAAACACAACGGTGGCTTGGGGTTCGTAGCTGTTCATGACCGACGCGATATCGCCTGCCTGAAAGCTGTGTGTCATCGTTTCGATCACCGCCAGTACGGCGCGTTCATCCTGTGTCATGGTCTCTCCTTGTGCGGTTGAAATATGGGGGAGCGTGAAGGCAAGCGCCGTCAGCCACGCAAAAGCGTGTTTCATCGTCTTCTCCTGTTTGTGGTGGGGTTAGGGGGTTGCTTGGGTGCCGGGGTTCACGAGGGCCAGGACCTGCGCGGCATAATCCTTGAGCGGGGCCAGCGGCCCGGTTGCGCGCTGCAGTTTGACCGCAACCAATGCAGCCTCGGTGCGTGCCGCTTGCTGGGCGATCTCATCAAATCCGGGGGCCTCTGCAAAGGCAGCTGACGGCACTTCGGGCAGGCGTTGCAGCTTCAGGGCGGCGGGCAGGCGCTTGCGGCAAGAGCAGGGGGCCGTGCGCGCGGCGAGACCGCAATGGCGGGCGGTAAAGGCCTGAACCTGCGCACGTGCCCGCGACAGGCGTTTTCGATAGCTTGCTGGCGCAATCTCCAGGATCTCTGCCGCTTCGCTGTGGTCCAGTTCCAGAATATCGCCAAGCACATAGGCCGCGCGATGAGGCAGATCCAGACACAGCAGCATGGCCATCGTGCATCTCAGGCGCAGTTCGTTCAGCAGGATATGGTCTTCGGGGGCTGCGCTCTGCTCGTCTGCCAGACCATCCAGCAAATCCTCGCCAAAGGCCTGAAAGGTGAGAGCCGGATCACTGGAGTTGCGTTTGCGCGCGCTCAGCAGATAGTTGGTGGCAACCCGGTAGGCCCAGGTTTCAAACCGGCTCTCTTCGCGGAAGGTCGACAATTTCGTGACCAGCCGGATGAGGATTTCCTGTGTCGCGTCCTCTGCTGCGGTGGGGTCGGCCAGCATGCGCAAGGCCAATCTGTAAACCTGTCCCTGAACACCGCGAACAAGGGTTTCCAGTGCTTTGGCGTCTCCGTCCTTGGCGAGGACGATGTCGGAGGTGTGGATGCGATCCATGGGTCCGCCTGTTCCTTTTTGTGATCCTGATATTCTATTGGACAGGCACCGGGCACGAAGTGTGACAGAAAAAATGTGGCACGGGGGTCGTGCGTGCAAAATCCCCCTGCCAAGGCCACCCGATAAGCGGCCAATGGATGCGCAGGTCATGCAGCCCTGCGCTCAGTTTTTGAGGGGCAGGGCCAGGGCAGATCAGCTCTCTTCCAGGACTTTTCGCGCCACCCGGAAACACTCCAAGGCCTGTGGAACACCGCAATAGATGCCAATCACGTGGATGATTGCCCGGATTTCGTCCTGAGTGACGCCATTGGTCAACGCGCCGCGGCAGTGGATCTCCCATTCGTGCATTTTTCCAAGGGCCCCGATCATGGACAGGTTCATCATGCTGCGGGTTTTGGCGTCGATCACATCGTCACCCCAGCCAAACCCCCAGCACCAGGCGGTCATCGCCTCCTGAAAGGGGCGGGTGAAATCATCTGCGGCGGCAAGGTTCTTTTCAACGTATTCCGCGCCAAGGGTGGCCTTGCGTTGTTCCAATCCCTTGAGAAAAAGGTCTTCGTCAAATGTACTCATTGGGTGTCCTTTCAGCCAGATGGCCAGGGGTCGTTTCAGGTGGCAGGGCGTGTGGGCGCGCCTGTTGGCTGAGCCCGGTTTTCCCTCTGCTTCCTGGTGGGGACCATAACCCGGTTTGTCGCTGCTCATGAAAGGAGATTTTTAGTTCAAAGGCCCGCGTTGTGCGTAGGATTTACCCGCCAGGCCCACCAGATCTGTGGCCCGGTCAGCGGGCGTGTCGAAAAGCGTTTGACCTTCCCCCTGCTGGAAACTGTAACAGGGATGCAAAGAAGGCCGCAGCAGCGGTGCAATAGAACAGGAGGCAAAGGCCGTGAGAACATTGGCATTGGCGGGGGTGTTTTCTGCATTGGCAGGTCTGGCATTGGCGCATTCGCCGCTGCGCACAACAACCCCGGCAGATGGGGCTGTGCTGGCCGAGGTTCCGCAGGTTCTGGAGCTGCAGTTCGGCAAGGACATTCGCCTGACGCGGATCACATCAACCCACGCAGGTGCCCATTCCAAGCAGCTCGATCTCAGCGCAGAAGCGGGATTTGTGCGCAGCTATGCCCTGCCGTTTGAAGGCATGGGCGCAGGCGACTACGTGATCGAATGGCGCGGGTTGGGCGACGATGGCCATCCGCAAAGCGGCAGCTTTACCTTCCGCGTGGACTGATATGGCGGGAGGTTGGGCGCTGGCCACGGTGCTGAGCAAATGGGCGCTATATGTCGGAGCGCTCGGGGCTGCGGGCAGTGTTCTCTGTGCGATGGTGTTTTCCCTGCGCATGCCACGGATGCATGTCATTGGGTTCACCCTCCTTGCTGGGGCGGCGGCTGTCATGGGTTTTCTTCTCAGGGGGGTGGCGCTGACGGGGGATGCGAGCGGCATGGTTGACGGCGAAATGCTGTCCCTGCTGTGGACAACCCAAAGCGGCAGCGCATTGCGCTGGCAGCTGGGGGGATCTGCGCTGCTCCTTGCTGGTCT
>Ga0160419_100493_pt1 | contig 24712 bp, 31 predicted proteins | sample CelAP2metagpilot_2_FD_108196 | JGI IMG/M metagenome (GOLD analysis project Ga0160419, IMG submission 108196) | Phycosphere-associated microbial communities from Cellana algal ponds in Kailua-Kona, Hawaii, USA - Cellana AP2-4-25 metagenome pilot ... | reverse complement strand
GGAAGTCGACATAGGAGATGCGTGAGTGGCAAAAGATCGGGCGTATTCTCTTCGGATGAAGGGAGGGGGGGAGGGAGGGAGGGAGAAGGAGAGAATTGGGGCCAGGCAGGTGAGGCGACAATGTACTTCACCAGTGAGCCTTCTTGTAAGGCCGATAGGAGAGATGAGCCACATCCGAGAACCCCGAGATCAGGGGCATGAATATAAGGGCAGGTAAGAGTTGAACAAGAGAAAAATACGTGCATATTCAATCGTCTGTTCCTCCTTGCCTCTCTCCCTCCTTCCCGCCCTCGCCTCAGGCCGACGCCGCGGCGCGTGTGGAGGCCATCGCGCATTTCCGCGCCTGCCTGCTGGACACGACGCAGACAGAGACAGAGAAGATGCAGGAGTCCGTCAGCTGGGCCAAGTTCGGGACGAACAGCCTAAAGGTAGGGGGGATAAGGGAGGGCAGGAGGGAGGGAGGGAGCAGGACGAGGGGAGGGAGAAACGAGTATTTCGATGCGTTCTGGGGACGGAGTAGTCGTGATTTTGTTTGATATCTCCTCCTCCTCCTCCTCCGCGATTGAGTTTGCAGCCTATCCTGACTTTGTTCCCCTCTCTCCCTTTCTCCCTTATCCGCCCTCAGGACTACAAGTGGAGCCTGATCCAAGAGGCCATCGCGGCGGCCGAGCGCATTGACTTCAGCGAGGTCCCTTCCTTCCTTCTCGCGGAGAATCCGCCCGTCTGGACTTAGGGCGAGGGAGCGAGCGAGGGAGGGAAGGAGGGATGGCAGGTCTTGGGGGTAGGAGGAGGGGGGGTCCGGTACATGGGCCATAAAAGGGAGGGAAAGAGGGAAAGGAGAGATGGTCTAGGATGGCATTTACACGTCATGGGCTTTTGTTTGTCGCAGCAAAGATTAAGTCTGGCCTCTCGCACCCGCACATGTGTGTAATTTACTTCTTTTGTGTTTGTTTGCGTGTGCACCCATCCACGTGACTGACCACCCAGTCGTCGCATCGCAGCTTGTATTAAGACGGAACTAATACCCGCAAAGGTCATCGTAGGAGGACTATGACATGATTAGGGAGTGAGTAATGATAGCGGTCGACGTACCGTACCTTACCGCCACGAGAGGCGCCTGAGAAAGCCAAAACAAATCTCCTCTTAAACCATCAGCCAGCCTCGCCGCGTTCACCATCGGTTGAAATCAGAAAAAATGGATGGCAAGAAGATCTAGATAAAATAGATGGCAAGACAGCTATTTATGGGGGCTCTCGAGTGAGTATCGTAGTTCATCTTTTGCCGCCAACCGTAAGTTACTTTTTCTCCGTACGCTGGAAAAAACACATCCTCATGAACCAAGCCGAGGAAATATGGCACACAGTTCAATCAGTCTTCACTATCCGTCATTGGTTCTACCCTCCCTACCGCCTTCGAATAGATTGAGAATAAACATATATATAAAAGAAAACTTTCTAGGGAGCAACTACGAAATCCCGCCAACCTCCTCACTCGCTCGTCATGCGCTTCTTGCTTCATTGCTTCATCGCGACTCATCTTCGGATCGTGTGTCTAATCTGTATGACCGTACTTCACACAATACAGTAAGTCAGCTACCAAAGGACAACCGCGAAGACGGCAGCGACATGCCGGAGGGGCATGAGGTGATGCGGGCCATGGTGGGGGACGGCGCGGGCGATGACTTCAATGTCGGCGTTGATAAGTATAACCTAACTCACCGTGCGCCCTATCCTCCTATCCTATCCTAACCCCAAACCCATAAGCCTTCTTGTGAGCCAAACAGCGATGTGCCCATCCACTTCTCCTGGACAATCTTTATCTTCTGTTGGTTGGGCTGGTTTTTCGATTTGCTTGATCTCGGCACGTACAAGCCAAATTTATGCATCTCACCCGTCTGTCCACGCTCCCACCCTCCTTATACCCCCACCGCCCCCCATTTTCCCGCACCCACCTTCTTTCACTTTTCCTAGTACTGTTGGGTTATGTGAAGGAAGAGGTCGTGGCAGAGTCAGGGATCAACGTGCGACACGAGGCCTGGATGCCAGGTGAGAAGGGCCACGAGTAAGGCAGGGAAACAATTCTAAATTGATGAACTCACAACGCCCACGCAGGACGCTTGTCCTTTTTTCTAAATTAAATAATTAATCCACAAAACACGGTGAAAGTGTCTCGTCTCCCTCCCCTTCATCGTGCTCCAACCCTCACATCAGGGACGGGGGGGGGTCGTTGCAGGCCTTCTGGCCGACCGGATGGGCAAGCGCGACATCCTGGCAGTGACCGTTTTAACTATCCCATGGGGAGCCTCATCACGGCCTTGGCACCCAACAACGGCGTACTTCTGCTCGGTACTTGTGGAGGGATAGGGGGAGAGGAAGGAGGGAGAGCTGGCAGAATGGGCTGTGGGTAGGGGTGCAGAAGAAAGAAATATATGTCAATCCACGTTCTCAGCGTCAAGGATGCTGATCCTCCCCCTACATGTCCCTCCCTCCCTCTCTTCCCCTTCTATAACATCACAGGAAGTGCATGTGCCCCCGTTCTCTTTGTCGTGGTTGCCCGGCCTCTCGACATCCCCCTCGTATTTGCAGGGGGAGGTGCCCCGAAATCTCGGAAGCGGCGGCTGTTCGTGAGTGCGGGTATGTCCTTCGTCCTGGGTGTTTTCAAGCTCGGCACGCTCTGAACCATGTACACGGAGAAGGAAGGAAGGAAGGAAGGGAGGGAGGGAGGGAGGGAGGGAGGGAGGGAGGGAGGGAGGGGAGGGAAGGATGGGAAAAGGGAGGGAGAAAGGGAAGGAACGAGGTTCATTGGATGGCCATGTCTACAAATAAGCCGAGAGGGAGCGAGCGAAGGACCAGACGCTGCCTCTACTCGGGGGCCTAATGCGCAGAGGAAGCCTTTCATTTTCGAACACCTTTTCCCGTCCTCCCATCTCACTCCTTACAACCACCGCTCCTTTCCCGCCCTCTCCCCCCTCTGCAGCTGGTTGCCGGGTTTTTGGACGAGTGAGGTCCACCGGGGCACAGGCGAGAGCTTGGTGTGGGTGCTCACTGCGCAGTATGGGCAAGCGATAGGCGGGACGGCTGAATGGGAGGGAAGGAGGGGGGAAGGAAAAGAGGGCGAATGAGCGAAGCAGCGCCAGCTAATGTCAACAAATCCTTACCTTCTCGCAAGCAGCTTTTCCTTCGGCTTCGTCTCGAATAGCTTCAGTCGTCGTCCATCTGTTTCGCTTTACCGCCTCCTGGTACGTTCCGTCCCTCCCTCCCCCCTTCCCTCCCTCCCTCCCTCCCCCCCTCCCTCTCTTGCACTCACCCGGCCGTCCGCCTCACAGACAGCCGCCTCCATCGCCGAGCCCGCCTGCCGGTGGGAGTACCTGATCGACCACAACATTTGCCGCTGGCGCACTATGCTCGCGCTCGGTACGTTCTTCTTAGGCACACCTTTTTGTCAAAGACTCTTGTAATCACGACTTGCATCCCTTTCCTTTCCTTTCCTTCCTTTTTCTTCCCTCTTTCCCGCCTTCCCTCCCTCCCTCCCTCCTTCCAGGTTTGGGGGCTCACGGCCGTCTTCGGGCTTTGCTGGCCGAGCTCTTCCCCCCTTAGCCCACAACTGCCATGATGGGAGCCGTCTGCAATTGTGCGCGAGGCGTGCAGGTATGGAGCAGGGGGAGGGAGGGGGAGGGGGAGGACGTGGGATCACCTGTGATGGCACGAGACAAATTACTTCTTTTTCCCCTTCCTCGTCTTTCTTCCCTCCCTCCTTTCCTCCTCTCTAGTTCCTCTCCCCTGTGGTAGTTGAGTATGCCTTGGAGGTCAACGGCCTGGAGGGTGCACTTTCCGTTCCCTTGATGCTGGCCTGCTTGACCGGTTCGACCCGTCACCCCCTCCCTCCTTTCCTCCCTTCGTCTCTTCAACCCTCTCTTGGTCAACTCTCACGGGTACTCTCTGGCTCCTCCTTTCATTCCCTTTCTCGCTCGCTGGCCCCCTTCCTCCCTCCTTTTTGTTTTCGCCCTCTCCCTGGGCACCTGGGTGCGGGTGCTGCCCGAGACGAAGGACATGACCTTGTCCTCGCTGTAGGGGGATTGGAAGTAGGTGGAGAAAGGGATGAGAGAGGGCAGGAAAGGTGGAGAGAGAGGAAGAGGGGAAAGCTTTTTGGCATGTGGATTATATGAGTCGTCGGGGGTTGCTTGCCTCGGCTCTGTATTGAAGTAAGGAGGGAGGGAGGGAGGGAGGGAGGGAGGGAGGGAGGGAGGGCGGAAATGGGCCGAGGTGAAGGGAATAGGACGTGTATAGCTGATAAAGGGGGAAGCCAAGCAGGGACGAAAGAATGATATAATCCAGGCATTCGTGTGATTATAAGAGAAGCAACTCATTCTTAAAATGTAGCAGCCTCGCCTGCCTGCCCCTGTCCATGCCTGTCGGTGGAAGAACTATTGAATGGCACGGCATCCCCGCGCTGTGCGTGTTGTGTGTTTGTGTTCGTGTGTTTTTGAGTTTTCTTCGTAAGACACGACGCTCTCGAGAAGGCGAGGCTCGTGATGAGTGTGTAAAGATTCATTCACCCGGCACCAATGCCGGGGTCGCGGAACAGCGTAGGTCGACAGGGAAGGGAGATAGTTCCAGGTCGACAGGGGAGGGAGATAGGTATAGGGAGAGGGAGGAGGAAGAGCGTTGGTTGTAGTTGTAGCGATTTTTAATGTTTTCAAGGCCCGTCCGTTGCTTCTTTTGTGATTTCTTCTTACCACCACCATCATCACCACAACCACCACCATCTGCACCGCCCTCATCCTCACCAGACTAATCACCACCATCCGTACGTCCACGTCCAGAGTGCTCACAAGACAAAGATAAAGGCCGGCAAAAGAGACGAGAACAGATATGCAGGAAATAGGCAGAAAGAGGACAAGGAAGAGGAATAGCGATTAGACTAGGAGAAGAAGAGAAAGAGCACTGACACGCTGCCTCTCAAAACTACTCTGAATCAAAACCGACAATACTCCTGTCCGTATCCCCTTCCTCTCTCTTCCTCTCTCTTTTTCTCTCTTCTTCTCTCACTCGTCCTTACTCCTTCCACATTCCTCATTGTTTCCTCTCTCTTTTTCTTTCTCCTTCTTCTCACTCCTCCCGATATCTTCCACAATCCTCAATGCACCGAGGACGTACACGACGTATGGGCCGCTTCGTCTTGCCTCGTCCCCTTCATTCCGCCTTCTCTCTTCTCCCTAAGCCCCACCCTCTCTCTCTCCTCCTCGCACCCTTTCTCTCTGTTCTCTCTCTCGTGAGTGCGTGTTGGGCGCCTGTCTCTATGTGTGGCCCACATGACAGACTGCTCACTGAGACTGACGCTATGGACGATGATATGTACACTTATTAGAAGGGCAAGCCCCTTCCTCCCTCTCTCCCTCCCTCCCTTCCTCCCATTCTATCTCCCTTCCTTTCCTTCCTTCCTTAATTCAATTCTTCACCTTCCTCTTCTTCTTGTGATTATTTTCGTACTTGTTGGTGCTGCTCGGGGGGGGGGGTCCATCAGGGAGGAGGAGACCAAGCTCCGACTACATCGCATACCTGTCATAAGAAAGCGAGGAGGGTAGGGAGAGAGGTGAGGTGAGGGAGGCAGGACAGACGGAAAGGGCGTCGTCCTGGGCTTTCAAACCTTTTGTCTTGAACTGGCTATCCCAATCCACCCCTCTCTTTTAGACACACACATACACACACCAACCACCCCCACACCCACCCATCATCATTTGCATCCTCCCTTCCCCCCCCTCCTCTCTTCCTCCCTCCCTTCCTCCCTTCCCCCCTCCCTTCCCCCCTCCCTCTCTTCCTCCCTCCCTGACCCCCTCTCGACGGCACGTACTTGGCGGTCCACTCGCGTGCGGTGGCGTCGTGCCTTCCCCGGTCCGTGCGGTACAGCTGTGCGATCTCGGGCACCAGGGGATCGTCTGGGTTGGGGTCAGTCAGGAGGGAGCAGATGGAGAGTAGGACCTGAAAAACGGCGAGGGAGGGAAGGACGGAGGGAGGGACGGAGGGAGGGGTGAGGGAGGGTATGCGTGTGCCAATTTGATGATGTCATTTTCTAAATTGCGGCGTTTGGGGATATATGCGTAGGCTGAAATGAAGGAAAATACGGAGGCGGGACATGCAGGGAGGGAGAGATGGGCCTCCGTATATAGATAAGTATTCAGGAAGCTAGATACATGGATATAGATTAGGTTTGTAGGTAGGTAGATAGGTAGGTAGATAAGTAGATAGATACGTTTTCATGTGGCTAGATACAATGGATAGATAAAGGGGTAGATAGGTAGGTAGGTGGATGGGTGGGTAGATACGGAGATGGATGGGTAGGTGGGGGCAACATAAATACCTTGGAGACTGTCAGGGCAGGGCTCCACTGGTCCTTCAGGATGTCCAGGCAGATGCCGCCGTTCGCGTTAATGTTGCAGTGGTAAATACGCGTCGTGAAGTTCACCTGTGGCAGAGGGGGCGGGGACAGAGTGTGTGGGTGCCGAGGCACACTCCGGCTTCAGAGCTGGCTGTTTTGAAACCCCCCGACAAACCGTCGTATCTCCCGACCTAGCCCACGTACCTTGGGGGGCTTAAAGGGGTAGTCGGCAGGGAAATGAATGTTGAGGAAGAAGACGGCGCCGCTGTAAGGCGAGTCATCTGCATAGAGTAGGGAGGAGATGAGAGATGAAAGGGTGGGGATACGTTGGCCCAGCGAAGAAAACAAAGGCCAGGTTAATTCTAAGGAAGACGGGAGAAGCAGCCACCGGACAAGCACGTACCAGGACCCATGATGGTGGCTTGCCAGTGAAAAAGGTCGTCGCCCACAGGGCCTGCCGAGCAGTTTGCAGGCGGATCTCGTCCTACAACGAAAAGGAAGGGGAGAGGAAGACAGAAGAAGAGGGGGAAGAAGGGAAAGGGGGAAAAAAGAGCGGTGAGTGGACACAACGGGAGCCAGGGTTGCGTGCGACAGAAATGTACAATTGCTTGAAATCATATAGCCCTGTGGGTCTGTAGCTGGTGTCATTCCAGACGAAGTACACCTCCAAAGTAGCCATCTCCTCTCTCCCCTTCCAGCTTCTTGTTCGTTCCCTTCCGCCCTCCCTCCCGGACGCACCCAGGTCCTGCAATTCCTTGTTGATCCGCTTGAGCGCCATGCTGTTGTCAGTTGAATGGTTGCTGTGTCCTTTCTGTGCATTTTTACGGTGGGGTTGGGACGAGCGTAGGTCGGGTGGGTGAGTGAGTGGGTGGGTGTGGAGCCAAGGCGAGAATTGATGATGTTTGCTGGTGGCGGTTGTTGGCCCTTCGCTCGCTCTAGAACCCCAGCGACGCCACCCGGCCAGTCAAACACTTAGCACGTCCCCGGTGGTGGATGCCGATGGGAAACCGTTCGTACGAGGACTAAGTGGTGATCGAAGGGGTGAACAGTGGCATGACGTAGAGATCAGACCATCACCGTCATTAGGGAAAGGGGGGGCGAAGGACTCTTTTCCTTGACCCTCCCTGAGGGCCAGAGAACTCGAAATAAACTTTATCCGGAGGCCCATGTGATGACTCGTCGAAGCCCGTGTAGAAGAACGCCATCTGGAGTATTGTTGTGATGCCCGCGTGCAAGAACATTACTTGGGGTGTGGTTATTATGATGGTGTGTTGCATCGTTGCAATGTTGCAATGTTGCAATGTTGTGGTGCACTAGTCTAGGCATTCTTCCTCCTGCCCTCCTTCCTACATCCATCACGTAGAAGAGGTAAATCGGCCTATCCCAACGAAAATAGGTAGCAACTTTTCACGTTTAAACGATATTTTTTAATAGACTTCTCAATCTCAAATGTCTTTGTACAAATGGTACAATATCCCTTCACCCTCTTGTCCCCCTTTCCCTCCTCCGTATGTACTCTGGCGCTCCATAACCCAGCCTGCCCGGTCAACGTACAACGCCAGGGCATCCGGCAACGCCTCTTCGCCAAGCGTCGTGGCCCGTAAACGACGCAAGCCTGATTGCCCTTCTTTACTAACTCCTTCGCCAACATCATTTTCTCCTCCCTTTTCTCCCACCCCTCTTCCTGCTGCAGACACCCTCAATTTTCCTTTTGCATGTCTATCTCCATTTTCTTCTTCTTGTCTTCCTTCTTCCTCTCCTCCTCCTCTTCCTCCTCCTCCTCCTTCCCCTCCTCCTCCTTCAGCTCCCACTTCTTCTGCACCATCCACCCATGTCTGAGCAACTTTTTCCACATATTTCAACAGTCGCAGTCCTACTCCTCGGCCTCTCCATTCCTTCCCCACAGACAGTCGCACCACCTCTCCCTCCCTCCCTCCCTCCTTCTTGGTCGACACACGTAAGCCTACACACCCCACTACCACCACTCCTCCCTCCTCCCCCTGCCCCTTTTCCTCCGCAATCCAGAATCTTCCGGCATATCTCCGCTTCTCCAAAAGCTTCATATCCTTGCTCAGGGCCCTGGCCACGAAGGAGGCCACTCCCGGCCTTCCCACCTTCGCGTCCTCCCGTCCTTCCTCAATAAGTGCCGCAACAGAGGCGTGGTCAGTGGTTTGCGGACGGTAGGGACGGATGGAGAGGGAGGGAGAGCAAGAGACGGAGGGAAGTTTCGAAGACGCGCAAGGAGAAGAAGAAGCATGGATGCACCAGGATTGGTGTGCAAAGAGGTGCCAGGCGGCGTGTTCATCAAATGCCTCCTCCTCCACCTCGCCTTCCCTCCCTCCCGCCCGCCCTCCCTTCCTCCCTCCTCCTCTCCTTCCGTTGGTGGCTTCCCAAAGCGTTTGTACAGTCATCCGGCCTCTCCAACCCCACGCCCTCAGGGCTCCCTGAACATCTCGCCTAGGATAAAAGGAGGGAGGGAGGGGAGGGAGGGAGGGGAGGGAGGGAGGGAGGAGAGGGAGGAGAGGGGAGGAAGTGGGTGAGTGGGAGCATGGGCCATAATTAGGGGCCGGCGAAGAATTGCCCTCTTTCCCCTCCCTCCCCTCCTCCCTCCCCTCCTCCCTCCTTCACCTGCTCTGCCAACCCCCCAGTCCCTCGATTGGAGATCCCCTCTTGGCAAAGGCAGCTTTAACTCCCGCAGCCACTGTGTCTTTCCCCGCTAGGCCTGCCACGCGGCCCGTGTCGACGACCAAGAGAGAGCAGGAGGAGGATGTGGTTGAAAGAAATCTAGGGAGGCAAATCAGAGAGGAGGTAGAAGAGAACGATGAGAGAGGTGAGGGGGTGAGGGTGGACGCACGATACTCACTTAGGCGACAGGACGCACCTGAGCAATCGCTCCACTTCGTTTGGCTGCAGGTACCCTAAGACAGCCTCCAAGATGAAGAGCATCTCCTCCTCCCCCTCCTTCTCCTCTTCTATCTCCACCTTTTCCAATGCCTTGTTCAGGCTCTCCAAGTCTCTCAGATCTGCCACTTTCAGTGCATATTTCCCGCTCTCCCTCATGAATGCACCTACCAGGTCCTCCTTTTCTCCCTCCTTCCCCCTCTCCATCCATGCCCGCAAAGCCGCCTCCTTTCGGGTCACCACCTCCGGTACATCGATTTCCAGTAAACTTACCATTTTATTCGAAGCCATATTATTCGCACACAGAGCAATTAGTAACCCATCCATCCCTCCCCCCAACACGACCACCTTGCGTCGCTTCCCTCCCTTTTTCGCTCCCTCTAGGAAGCTTTGGACTTGTCTCATTATCGCTGTGGCCCGTAATGTGTAACACCTATGTACCAGTGGACTAGCTCGGTATGGAGGGGAGGAGGAAGGGCCTGCGCCGGCTAGGAAAGCGAGGAGGGAGAGAGTCTCGGGCGGGAGGTTAAAGAAGGCAGAGGCCAAGTAGCCGTGACGAACCAAGGACCTGAAGGAGGGGGTAGTTTGATTTCAAACAAATGGTGAGAGGGCGATCAATTGAGGGAGGTGACATGAGAGCGTACAATATTTACCATTTGCAGAGCGCGGCCGTGTCTGCCGTACGAGTAACAGCTAAAATAGGGGGAACGCATGCCTCCATTTGCGACGCCAGTCCTTGCTAGGACTTGAATGCTTTGACTGGCTGCTTCGACACTTGCTCCGCCTCTTGTTCGAGCTTCAGGGACTGCTCTTTGCCCGCCGCTCGGGCCTGCCCGAGAATTGCGTCGGTTGCACGCTGCGTTGGGAGCCACAGCAGACAAGAGGAGGTCGATAGCGAGGTTCGGATGCCCGTGTTACCGCATTAAATAAGCAAGATGTCTGCCAGACGTTGAAGAAATTATTAGGCAGACACTTCTTCTATCTGCTCTTATCTGTGTTTGTGTGAATAAATTGTATGTGGGCATTAATATTATGATTTTTGCGTTGAAAGGCAGGAGGTTGTCCCTCTCTGACGCTTTCATGCAATCCCTCCCGCACAATCTGCACAGGGAAAGATGGCAGAGACCGGCGCCGATGATGACAAGGACGATGACAACAAAAAGAAAGAGAAAGAGACAGAATGGGTATTTGTCACGTCCAGCAAGAAGGGCAAAAGCGCAAAAAGAAAGCCCAGCAGCCGCAGCAGCAGCGGCAGCAGCAGCGGCAGCAGCACCACGGCATTTCCTGCCTCCTTCCACCAACCTCATGGGGGAGGCCTAAGGTACGTCACCGTGTTATACTGTGGACATATGGATCTTGATATCTGCTTGTGTGTGGGCGCCCGTCATAGCATAGCCCTGGCACTTCCCCTTGCCCATCTCGTCCCTCACCCTATCCCGGCACCTGTATCCACGCATAGGGATACGTACACGTCCGCTGATATACAATGCGAGACCACCCGCCTGCTCGCTGCCGTAGAGATTGCCAAAAGAATGCTATCACCCACTGCTTTCTATTCCAACCTCGAACATGCGCTCCTGTCGCGCTTCACATCTGGGTCGGGATGGAAAACAGGAGGGAGGGAAGATCGAGAAGTCCGCACACTAGTCTGCTACGGCTTGGGAAGCATACAGAGCACCGATGGTCATCCACTATGGCAGTTGGCATGTGCCTGTCTTCTTAAGGACCGCCTTCACATTCTCCTTAGCTCTCTCCCCTCCTCTCCCTCTTCTCCTCCTCTCTTAACAGCCGAAGTCTACGACCCCTTGTTTGATGGCTTGGACACTCATCTCCTGACCCTTCTCGGGTGGCACGTCCTCCTTCACAACGAACACGGCAAACGCCGGGCCCTCACACCGACAGTCTTCTTTATGCCCTGCTGTCATCGTCGTCTTTACAGTAATCTCTTATGGGCCAATTGGTCACCCGATTGCCTACAGAATGTGTTGTTGGTTGGAAATAGATTGAGGAGCTACGAAGAGAGGACATTGGCGAGCGAGAAGGAGAAGGATGAGAGTGATTGCATCCTCCCATTGTTGCCCTGGATGAGAGAGACCCTTGTATCGTGGAAGAGAAAGGAGGAGGAGAAGGGAGATGAAGGGGAAGAGAAGGAGGTGGAAAGCAAAACGAGGAGCGAGAGAGAGAAAGAGGATAAAGTAGTCAAGTTAGCTTTTGTAGACTTGTGCGTCACAGACTTTCCCAACCTACCCTTAATGGAAGGAGGGGAAGAGAATGAGGATGTGGAGGAGGAAGAGGAACTTAGAGAGAAGATTCTATGGAAGCGGCGACCGCCAGAACATATGGACGTTGGCTGCGTGATCAAATTCTCGAGTCAAAAAACGTAGAAGCTGTATTTTAGGTTTATTATGCAAGGTGTCTTATTTCTGCTTCTAATTAGCAAGAAGAAGCTTCCGGCCTTTTGTTCCCTCCCAGTTGTTCGTATTGGCATAGTCGTTACCTGTCACAACCAAATTACAATAATTACAAAAATAATTTACGATTCAATAATTTGGTCGCGTCTCAAACTTAAAGCAAATCTCTTTCGTGTTTTTCCCTGGAAAGTGTCCCTCTTTTGCATTCTGCTCACACTTGCGCCCACACACATCTTCACAAGCACTTGCACAGCACTAAAATGGGAATCGATTTCACAAATTGACTCTCTTGTATTCTTCATTTTATGGCCTTTTGTTGCGTTGGTGTGGTGTCAAACTCAAAGAATATTAATGGTGGATCCCCGAGAATCTACAGTCTTCTCTTCACTTCGCTTTCTGCGAGCAAAGAAACAGCCGGCCACTACCATTACCAGACCCAACACCGTCAACGCAATCCCTACCAGCAAGGTATACCTTTGGAATTGCTCGACCGCGGTTAGCGGCGCAGAACACAGCTTCTTGAATAATACCGCGTCCGCTGGCCCCACTTCTGCCTGCTGCGTCATCCACAAAAGTGGAATAACCTCAGCAGCGTAAGCTTTGTCATGGAACACATCATAGACCTTGTTCCCACCTGCTGTTGAGGTTGAAAGCTGCATACGAACCACTGCTGACATTGTCCTTCCCGTGTAGGGATCTATATCCAGATGACTCCCCATGGCAGCGTCTTGCTCGCCGACTGGATCGTAGGCAATGACACTCAAACACTCCAACGATTTGAGCTGCGGATAGCCCATGTAGTGCGGGGTGCTTAGAAAAAGTGGCGTACTTTGGAGGTCGGTGAGGTTGAAGAGTCCATCCCTCGCGCCCGGCCCGTCCATTGAAAAGCGTGCTGCGTCTCGGCGCTGGGGCGAGAAATTGATTGGTGATAATCCAAAACGCATTAAGCCCTCGATGCCTTGCACTGAATCAGAGGGCCCTTCGTACCGGAACCGTAAGGGCATGATAAACTTGGCCAGGAAGACCATCAGGTCCGTGTCCTTCTCCAACTCTTCCGCCGTACCATCCTCCAAGGCCAGTGTGCTGAGCGTTTGCTCCAGTCCGGCCAAGAGACCCTCTCCCACATGCTTCGTCGTTGCCTGCATGATACGGTTCAGAGGCGGGAATTGCTCCCCCTCTGAGAAGCCGTACTGTAATACACTTCCTTCCCCTTTCTCCGCCCCGCCCAAGATCTCCACGGAATCCCGAGGCCAGATGCCCCACGCCACGTCATCGCCCTTGTATTTTGCCAGCGCACCTAGCCTTTCCGGGTGGTCTTTGCCAGTGTGATAGGTATTTGCGACCTTTTTGTAGTAGCTCACCGTCTTAGAGTCTGCAGCCGACAACACCGGGGCACATGCAGAGTATGCATTTTCGACGTCTGCCAGCCGCGTGCACTTTCCAGGTGCCTCCATCTGCTTATCCTGCCCCATGAAGCCAAACATAATTCGAGGATCGCCAGCCTGGAGGGCTAAAGCCAAGATGGGTTCTACGCGTCCCTCCAACCAGGATTGGACTGAACGAGTCACGACCAGCCCGCCTTGTGCATCCAGGACGTGGCGTTGTATATAGGGCGCCACCAGTTTCTGGCCAAGGTAGTCGAGGTAACCAAGCATGACGTCCCACGCGTCTTCTGACATGAGGCACTCTTGAAGTGCTGCCTTGCTCGCTTCCGCTGTGGCAGTCTTTGTTGCTCGCGAGTTCACGAAAGGCTTGCGGGGCGTTTTGTTTGGAGGCGTGGGCAAGCCTAAGAGGTCCTCGGCAAAAATTTCCGCATCCATCTTTCGCAGAACCGTGTCAAACAGACATTTAGTTTGGCGTATGGACCATCGTGCCTTACTGATGGGTGCGGGGGTCTCATTTTCACCCACGATCACTCCTCCGGTCGTCCAGACGGGTTTCCCAACTGAAGCCATATAGAAAGAGAGTTCGGGAGGTGTCTCAGGAATGACCGATTCGGGCAAACTCGCGCCATTGAAGGTCTGGATCACGTCCCCGACCGCCCACTGTCGCCACACAAGACTGTGTTATAGATAAAGGGGATGAGTGAGGAAAGCAATAAAGACCCAAAGCGAAAAGTCTGGAGCACGGTGTCCCGTGCACAACGGTTTTGACCCACTACACTCGTCCCCCCCGATATTTACCTCGACCAGTCTTCGACCTCGTTCGCGGATTCGATCTCCCCAGGAGGTAAACTTTGGAGGAAATTCTTCACCACAGAGTATTCCAATAGCGGGGACTCATAAATCGTGCGGACGTAGTTTGTGAGCTTGGTGTACTGGTAGGTGTTGAGGCTGACAGGATGAGAGGTGATGCATGAGGGAACAAAGGAGAATCACATGTGAGAGATAAAATAAGGAGCAAGATATAAAAGTACGCCCGAGTGCACACCTAGCCAGCTGAAATCCTCTCTTGCCTTCCTCCCTTCTCTCCCCTCCCCCCCCACGATACCTGAAGTGAGCCATGAGAGTGTCTCGCATGTCCGCATCGCCATTCAACCAGTGTGAGACGCCAACACGCGTGCTTGTGTTGACCCTTTGCACACTGAAAATAGAGAGAGGATTGGTCGTGTTCCAGAGTTCATGTACAGTTGCCAGTGGGATGAACTGAAAGGGGAGAAAGGGAGGGAGAGAGATGCAAGGGGAAAAAGGAAAAGTAAATGACGAGTTCTCATCATCGCCATTAATAATGAAAAATACCATAAACATAACCCGTGATGAAAAAGACCAAACCCCGGCTGTGCAGTCCCTTCCATCACCTTTCTATCTACTTCACTGTACCTTTTCTTCCCACGTCCTCTTTACACCCACCCTCCGTCCCTCATCATCCACCACCCTACCTGTCCGGGCTCCGACCCCAGCCCAGGATCCAGACACATCTGGAAGAACTCGACATCCCGCGGATCTTCCTTCCCCATCATAGACTTTAAAAAGGGAGCCTTCTCAAATCCGCACTGTTTTGTGAACATCCCAGTCTCCACGCAGCCACCTCCCCATCGAATCGCGACTCCGTCCTGGGGATAGTTCAGCTTGTTTAGGTTCGTCTCCGTCAATGTCAGCGCCTTGACTGCCCCGGTGACCAGCGCATTCTCTTTCAAGGTGGGCAAAAATTCCGCTTCCAATGCCCGTTCGACCTCCCCCAACGCCATGCGGGTGCCGACGCGAAGGAGGTTTGATTCGCTCCCAAAAGTGGCGACAGCCGTGGAGTAGGCGAGATTTATCATGCTCACTTCGTCAGACAGGAGGACATCGGCGCCAGATTTGTCCTAGAGAGGGAGGAGGAAGAAGTGGGGGGGAAAGGGGAGGAGAAAGCGCTCATTGTATCATGGATAACATTTTTGGAAAAGAGAAGAGTACATATTTTACTCAATGCCCCAGAGAAACGTACCGGCTTATACTCGTTCTGCACCAGCGTCACGTACGACACCAGCGTCCCATCCTCCGAGAACTCCACCTCCACTTTTTTTTTCTTCTGCTGGAAGGTATAGGGCCCCTTCTCCAGGTATACGGGCCTCCTGCCCTGCAAAAAATTCGCCGGGTTGACAAGGTGGAAGAAATAAAATGTCTGGTACATAGGCGAGTCCCCTCCCCCTTTTTCCTTGGACGAGGGATTAGCCCACGTCGCATAACCAGGGTGTTTGGTAGAGTCCACTACTAAGGAGGTTAGAAGCTTTTTATTGCGCCAGGCGGGAAGGTAGGTGTGGCTAAAGATCGCTGCCCCCAAGGCCAACAAACCAATGCCCAGGAACAGAAGGCCAAAATTACGCACATACCTCCCGGCCTTGACAGCACAAGAAGCAGAGGAATTCAGAGCGAGTGCAGAAGAATTAGAGGTTTTATAACCTGCAGGAAGAGCACGCAGGGCAGCGGTACCTGCAAGAGCGGCCGCGGCGGTCGATGCCGAGGTCGCTGTTGAGGCAGGCGAAGGTTCAATAGAAGAAGAAGAGGACCTGGACAGATTGCTGGAGTCAAGACCAGCCTCAACATCCCGACAAGTGGTATGACTGTGTCTGTGTGCACTATAATTGCTGGGTTCTGACAGGGGGCTGGAGTGGCGGCGGTCAGGTCGTGGGGAAGAAGGGGATGGTAGGTCGATGTCGTCAGCTGTTGCCGTCTCTGAGTAGCCGTCCTCGTGATCTTCTTCGTTTGAAGGTAGGATACGGGCCATAGAAAGGAGCTCATCTTGCTGGAGAGACGGAGATTCAGTCTCCAGGGGCGGTCGCTGCTCTGAGCGTTCTTCCATATGGGCCTTGGGCACGCTGTGGGTGTGAGGACGAAGACGGAGATGGGGTGGTGTTGTCAGCCAGCCGGATCGAGTAGTACATACGTAAATTCGAGAAGGGCTGCAAGATGACCTGTCCTTCGCTATTGTGAGAGATAACTTGACAATTAGAGCATACAGGGCCCTAGGGTAAAAACTTAGGGATGCGGAAGCCCAGCAAAGAGTTGGAGGAGGGGTCATTTAGTCACTTCGTCATTTTCCCAACGTCTGCCCAGCCGTTTAGTTGGCTCCAGTGACAAGTCAAGTAAGGGGAGGAGGACATGGAGCACCAGTATGGAAATATTCCCTAGTTAAGAACCAATCGTTCTTCTCAAATATTACAAGCATGCCTGAGATGTCAGTGGACTCTATCGCAGACCCCCTTACGAGAAATACCTCTAAATAAGGCGCGAATATTTCAAATCAAATCAATTAGTTTTGGTAAAACCTCGAGGTTTGTGTGTCGAGCCCCGCGTGAGCCAGATCGTGGTCCTAGCCCACTCTATCTAGCTAGAAAACAAAAATGATAGCATTCTTGTATAATTCATAAGGATTCCTCTTTCCATCTCGACCGCAATTCTTATGGCCGTACCCTGACTTCCCTCTTTGTCTTGAATGTGGCGAGGCAGAGTGGTAGCGCACGTCGATTTTCTCAAGCCTTTCCGGGGACGTCCACATTCCCACGGACAACTCCATACACATGATTATAGTGATAGACTGGTATCATGATTTGATATAAAACTTATGAAGTAGAGGCGCTGGAAATGGGTGCACAAAGTTTTTTGAAATTGCTCACTACGCCATCAATCAAAAACGACACCTGCCTTCCTTCCTCGAGATCAATAAGTCTTTTCATTACTGGTTTTTGTCTTTATTCACTGCTCCTTCTTATCAACGTAGCTTTCCTATACATTTCTATGAGCATTAGAGGTCCTATGGCCGACTAGGGCTTGGTCGGGTGAAGAACGGTCACTCCACGCGCACGATCCTTTAGGCTTATCTTGGCGACGTTCGTTGGGGAAGTTGGGGAAGGAAGCCTTGTTCTTTGAGTCTTGAATCGCTTAACTTTGAATAACAGGCCTTCACATCTCGTGCACGCGCAGACGCACTCGCACTTTTCTCAAGATACTGCGTCTCTTTCTCCCTTTCGCATAGCCTCGTACTGGCCGCCTCGTCTCACGCCCTCTATTTCTTCCCCTCTTTCTCCATCCACAGCATCAAACCTTTCCTACCTCAACGTACGTTTGCACCATGTCCCGCACAAAACTCTCTGGAGCGGCCCGTCGCCGCCGCATGAAGGCGACTCGTCTTCACCACGAACAAATCATCTACCAGCAGGAAGACCCCGTGGTAGAGCAGCCGCGCCTCGACCACCTTGTCGTGGCGCAGGCCCCCGGGCCAATCCCCACTCCAGTGGAGCTTGTTAATCCCACCGTCTCATCCCCTTTGATGGACGACGTGGACGTCGTCGTCATTGCGATTCATCCGGCGCCTGAGCCCCACCAGAAGAAGGAACATCAGCAGCCGCAGCAGCAGGAGCAACTGCAGCCCCGCCCTCACGACGAGCCTCGTGGGCGAGGGAATTGGAAAGGGCCGCAACACACCCGCAACTTTTCCATCCAGCACGCAGCTCCCTGCAGCTATCAGCACAATAACAATCGCCACCTTGAGCGGCGCGTGTCCTATCCGCCCTCCGCGTCTAACCACCACCACCACCACCACCACAACCAGCACCACCAGAATTACTGCATCCAAGCCGGGGAAACCATCAATCTTCAGGCCTACGATCTGCCATTCACGATGCCGCATGACGACTTTGCGTACCATCACGGACAGGCCAGGCACGGCAACAGCATGTCTCTTCACCCCTACGAGCCGCAGCACCAGCAGCAGCAGGTCCAGCTGCAGCAGCAATTTGGGGGATACAGCTCCCCCAACAGCAGCGACGAGGGGAGTTTGAAAGGAGACTACAGCTGTCAGGGCGGGGCAGGGGACTATATGAGTGTCAGTGGAGAACAGACAAACTACTATTCTGGCTCCTACCCCTATCACCACGAGCAACACAAGCAGCCCCCCGATCCGCACTACGATGGACCTTTCCCTCCCCCTTACTTTGCATTTAGGTACACCACGATGGCGACTGGCTCTTCCTATCATAGACACATGCCCTCCTCCTCCTACGACTCGCAGGCATCGTACTCTCCCTTCTATGGGAACCCGCAGCCTCATGGCGGCAATACGGAGGCGAGCACTTCCCCTCACTATTACCAGCAGCAGCTGTTGCAGGAGGGGATGAGAGGAGGAATTGAGGGAGGAATGAACTGCAGCAACTTCAATCCTCCCCACCCTGACATGATAATGACGGCGGTGATACAGCAAGGCAGCAGTAACAGCAAGTGTAAATATAGTAATGGCACGGATGAGGACATGAAGGCAATGGAGCAACACAAGCGAGGAATTGTGGAGCAGACGAGAGAGAGAGAGTCGGAGAAGGAAACGCGAGAGGAGGTATTGTCTAATGGCGTGAGAAAAATCACACGTGGAGAATTGACGCACTATATCTATCCCGAGGATGTGGCGCGGATGACTCAGGAGGAGATCATGATGGAGATGTCTGCCTCCAGCCATATCCTCAATGCTAACCTGCCCTTAGAGAGGCAGCAGCACCATCCTCAGCAGTTTCCGCAGCATCACTACCACCACCACCACCAGCAGCAGCACTATCAATGCTACACCCCACCGGACTCGCCCCCGGTACAGCCCTATCAAAACATCTCTCCGCCCTACTCCCCCGTGACCACCCCACCCGTTATGCAGTATGAGAAGCATTTTTTGGGAAAGAGATCCCATCCCCAAAGTCCCCAGGACGAGGAGCAGCAAGTACCCACCCACTATAACGGGCCTCCTTCCCCGCTTACACCTGCACCTTGCTCTCCCCCTTCCTATCCGATGGATACCACGCTTTTCAACGATCAAATCCTGCCCCACAGTCACCAATCACACCGCCAGCTTCAAAAACAGATTCAGTCGAAGGTACAAGAGCAGCAGCAGCAGAAGCAGCAGCAGTCGCCCGGAATGTTCAAGACCAAGAGCCCCCCTCCCATCCTCCCCGCTATTACCGAGGGAAATTCTATGTGTCCCTCTCTCCCTCCCTGTTGTAACAGTTTAGATAAGAGTGGGGGCAGCAGCAGTTGTAGTGACAGTGAGAACAGCAAGGGAGGCAAGAAGATCAGGAGCTACCGCACCAAGAGGAGAGGGCTGCTCCGCACCGCCACCAACAACACCCGCAACAAGTTTCCCAGCGAAAAACAGCAGCTAAGACAGCAGCACCAGCAGCAGAACCAGCCCAAGTGGAACGGTTTCCCCCGCATGCCTCTCTTCTCGACCACAGACTACGCGGGGAAGGCCTACACATTCTACCGACCGGATGACTACCAGGACGTCATTTGCTACCCCACCCGTTTCTTCCACTGCCCCCAGCCTCCCCTTGCCCTTCCGGCCCGGGAAATGGAGCGCCGCGGCCTGTCGTACGGGCCAACCTATGGACCATTGGCGCCATGGCATTTCCCTTATGAGCGACCACAGCCGGTGGCGGCGGAAGGGAAGTGAGAGAGGGAAAGAGAAGGGATGGTGGTGGATTGCGTTTATGTCTCAACAGAGATGAACAGGAACGGACTGGGGGGATCTAAGAGCCTGTGCATAAAAGAGATAGGAAAATATGAATCTGTATACACAAATATGAGCACCGACAGAGGAAAAGGAAAAATAAATGGATAGAACAAGAGTTTATAAAATAATCACTCAGACAAGTTGTATTTTAAGGAAAAGATTTGCACTAGGCATGAACCGAAGGCAATCAGCAAAAAATGCAGAACCGACCAGACGAAATCAGCCGAAACAATATAAAGTTTGAGAATTAGGGAGGAATAAAGGACGTAAGGTAGTTTTTATACTCTAAAATATCGACTTTCGAGAGTGCGGCGACCCAGATAGGAAATTAAAAAAGAGTAGAGTGAAAAAAGACGAAGGAACAAAGCAGAGAAGAGGACATAAAAAATTTATCCATGCATGTAATTGATTGGTACAAATTTGGACTACTAGCGAGTAAAAATACATCACTGAAAAGCCGGAAATGTGTTGTGAAAACAAAGCTAAAAATATAACGACAAGCGACTGGCCCGTTCCGACAGAAAGCAAGCAAGAAGCATCATATTGACAGTGGTAGTGAGAGATATGGAAAGAAAAGATAAAATTCACGAAGATAACAAGGACTATCAGAGTCTGATTGAAAGGGCAAATTTGTGCAGAATACGAGAAAAAAAGGCAGTCATTTACTCGCCTTAATACCCACTCGGGCAATCTCAAAGAGATGGTAGAAAATAGAGGGAAAAGAGAGCGTCATTCACCAAATGGAGGGCTATAGAAAGTGCAGCCAGCTTGTCGATCGAGATAGAGGAAGAGGAAAATATAGAGCGAGAGTAGTAGAGTGAGTACGCATCTATCCACACACAAATTTACGCACATATCCATGTTCACTTGTGCAATGATCCCTACTATTGATTCATTTCGGAAAAAGAAGCAGGGAAAAACTTGCACTTTTTCTCTGATTTTCAAAAACGCTTTTCCTCTATTTCCCCTATTATATTACTTTGCAACGAACTCTCTACACATATCCCCCAAAACTGTAGCAATATTTTTAAGTCTTCCTACTTCCATCGATGGTGGCTCTTGCATCGACATTATAATATGAGACAGCGAACTTCCTCCTTCAGCATGATCACGATAAGTGGCAGAGGATTGTAATGAGAATTTTCGTTGTGAAGCGGTAAGACAGCCTGCGAATGTAGTATTACAGCCGCATGGCTTCTGGGAAGACAATAACGCGCAATAGGATGCCAATATTTGGGTTCTCACTAAGTATGAATCCGTCCTCTTCCTCTCTATTCCCCGGCAAGCATATTAAAGCAGTGCCCTGCTACTTTTCGGTGATTTATTGACACAAATAAAGTTGTCTCCTTCCTTCTTTTTCGGTATCATCATCATTATTAATTATTTTGTCATTTCTAATTTTAAGTATGTCACCCCCAAAAAAACCTCTGGTCTGCTTCAAACTTACTAATATTATCCAAAGCGTTGTATCTCCATCTTGAGTAGCAGAGCGGGAGGAAAAATTGTCATTCCTTTGACCTCCGATACTTCTGCTGCTCATATTTTGGCGTTTTATCTGCCCTGTCCTCTCCTGCTCCTTTTTCTTTCTGCCCGTCGAGGTTGTTGGGACTAGATTTATTAAATGTGCTGCTGTCTGCTTGGTAGACATATGACATACTGATGCTTTCTTTACACGTATTACGCATTTATATGTTGGACGTTTTCGCCCATTCCTCTTTTATTTGAGTGGGCATGGCATAGGTGGAAAGTAGTATTTGGTGGTTTTTGATTAGTCTCCATTTTTCTAAGGGCGATAATTAGGGAAGCTTGGACACTGTACGTGCCATGCATCTCCGCTCTTCCTTCCACATGCTCTCCTACTATTATTTCGATTTATAATTTCCGAAAGTGCTGTCTCATTTCATTTCTCACGTCGCTACTCATGCCTTTCGCGCCCCTGTGCGACATGGCAAGGCATCGATTGCCTCTTTCATGCCTCCTTCCCCTCGTCGTCCTTCTTCTTACTCTCCTTCTACTTTTCCCCCTCCTGCTTCTCTTGCCCCTTCTCAATCCCTCCTTCTTCCCTTCCTCGTTCAGCGTCCATCTCTCCTCTCCTCTCCCCCTGCGTCTCCTACTTCTCCTTCTTTTCCGACTTCTCCTCCTTTTCCGACTTCTCCTCCTTTTCCGACTTCTCCTCCTTTTTTCCGACTTCTCCTCCTCCTCTTTCTCTTCCTCCGGCTCCCCCTGCTGCCGCTGCCGCCGCCGGCGGCGCCGCTGCTGCTGTAGCTGCTGCTCCTCTTCCTATAACTGACATCGTTTGCACCCGTGGCTCACTCATGGGAAGAGCGACAGAGTGGACAATCGGCAGAGCCCGAGAGTCAACTGCCCCCCCACCCCCCTTCCCCCCCTTCCCCCCTCCTGGTCGGGTACTCACATCACTGTTTCCTCCTTTCACGTTCAAAGGGAAGGGGAGACGCGGCGCGGCGAGAGCAGAGGTAGACGGAAAGGAAGCGGATGAGGGGAGGGAGGAGGACGAGGAGAAGGAAGAGGGAGGGAGAAAAGGAGGGACGGGAAGGGGGGCAGTGCGATTAAATGGTGGTGGGAGTATGCTGAGGGTGCTCTGAACTGGTGGGGGGGGGGCTTGATAAGAGAGGGAGGAGGAGGAGGCGATGGAAGGGGACGAGAAGGAGGAAGAGGCGGAAGGGAGGAAGGAGGGAGGAGTAGTGCAGGGCAGCTGTTGCTGTTGCAGCTGCTTCTGTTGCTGTTGTTGTGCATGGAGATGAGAAGAAGGTAAATAGAAGGAGCGGGGAGGAGGCGCGTGTAGAGGAAGTGGGAAGGAAGTTGAAGAAAGGAGGGAAGAACGCGGGAATGAAGAAGGCAGAGGAGGAGGATGAGGGGGAGGCCGCCGCATTTGACGAGGCCCATGCGTTATTGCTGCTGTTGTTGTTGTTGTTGTTGTTGTCGTTGGTGGTGGTGGTGGTGGTGCTGCTGCTGTTGTTGTTGCTGCGGTTCCTCCTCCTTCAAGTGGTTGCTGTGGTAGGGGCACCCGGGGCGATCCTTGCAGCACGTAAGGCATGGGCATGCAAAATCTTCCTCCTCCTCCTCCTCCTCCAGCTGCTGACCCTCTTCCCCGTCCTTCTCCTTCTCCTCTTCCCCCTTCGATCCTTTCAATTCCCGCTCCTTCTTCCCATCCTCCTTCTCCTCCTCCTCCTCCTCCTCCTCCTCCTTCCCGTCTCCGCCTATACACGTCTTGCATTTCCCACGACATCTGTTGTTGTTGTTTCTGCCGCTGTATGTCCACCACCCGTGCAGTCAACAAGGCGATCTGCGCCGCTGACTCTCCCTCCCTCCCTTCCTCGCTCCTTCCCTCGCCCCCTCCTCTTCTCACGCGCTCAACCCGGAGCATTTGAGACATAGACGGGAATGAAGAGGGAAGAGAGGTCGACACTCCTCCTCCTCTTCCTCCTCTTTCTCCTCCTCCTCTTTCTCCTCCCTGTGGCGGTGGCGAGAATATCGAGGCCGAAAGTAAGGGGGCATGTGTAAGCGGCAAGGCAAAGGAAAAAGCGCCTGCTCGCTTTTTCCCTTTCCCTCCTCCTTCTCCACCTCCTTCTCCGCGTCCGCCGCCTCCACCTCCGCCGTTTCCTTCATCCTCCTCCTTCATCCTTTTCCGCCCCCCTCCTCTTCCGTCTGCCCCCCCTTCCCCCCTCCCGGCCCCACCGAACATTGCCCCTCTCAGCCGTGGGGGTGAGGGGAGGGAGGGAGGGAAGGAGGGAGGGAGGGAGGGATGGACCTCCGGCCGAACCACGCGTGGGTCGCGGGAGGAGGGCGAGATGTAGGTGGGGGTGGTAGTGCTGCTGCCCATGGCCGAAAGGATACCCGGCTGTTTCCCTGGCACCTCCCGAATGCGCTTACATGCAGGCGCAGGGCGAAGAGAGAGGCACTCAGCCATGCGAGAGAGCTCGGGGAAGGGGAGGAGAGAGACGCGGAGCAGGGCCAAAAAAGGGGTGAGGTCACGTGTGAAGGCCTGAGGGAGGGAAGGAGGGAGGGAGAATGAGGGGAAAGGCGTGTGGCCACTCAGCGAGATGGAGAAAGGAGGGAGGGAGGGAGGGAGGGAGGGAATGAAGGAGGGCGTACGTGCACGAGGGCGGTGGCGGTGAAGGCCCGGCCGAAGAGGACGTGGACTAAGCAGTCCATAAACTCGCCCTGGTCCGACGGCACGACCATCCTAGGAGGGAGGGAGGGGGGGAGGGAGGGATTGAGGTCAGCATCATTCAAAGACTCCCACTGGGCTACGGTGAGGAAGGGGGAGGGAGGGGGGGAGAAAGATGAGAATCAAGTCCAGCCACGAAAAACCTTTAAAAAACCATGAGCGAGACTACCATCTTCCCCTCCCTCCCCCCCTGCCCCTTTCTCACCCCGAGTACAAAAAGGACGAGGCCACTCGTGTCGTCTCCTCTAGAGACGCCCATTCCCTGTCTGAGACGAATGTGGCCTCAAACACTTCGTTCAATCCCACCCGCGGCGGCGGCTGCTGCTGCTGCTGCTGCTGCTGCTGATGTTGTTGGTGTTGTTGTTGTTGTTGCTGCTGCTGCTGCTGCTGCTGCTGCTGCTGGTGTTGTTGTTGTTGTTGCTGCTGCTGCTGCTGCTGCGGCGGCGACCCACCGTTCCTTCGTTCCGATCTTCCTCCTTCCTGTCGTTCTTCCACCCGCCCTCCTCCCCCCCCCTTCTCCCTCCCTTCTCCTCCCCTGCCTCCTCCTCCTTTCTCTGCCCCTTTAGGCCTGTCGCTGTCGGTGTAGAGACACACCATCAAAGCCGTGGCCACATTATCGTCCATCGCTCGGAACGTCTCCATCTCCACAACCGCCTGGTCCGCTTTCCCTCCCTCCCTTCCTCCCTCCCTTCTTCCCTCTTCTCCTCTTTCTCCCCCTCCCAAGCGAGAAAGCTGCAAGGACTCTGAATCGTATCGCCGTCGTCCTCTCCAGGTGCGAGGAGGCTCCCAGGAGGGGGTGGCTACCGGTGCTGGTTGCGGCACCTTCACTCCTCCTCCTCCTCCTCCTCCTCCTCCTCCTCCTCCTCCT
>Ga0160419_100492_pt1 | contig 24859 bp, 31 predicted proteins | sample CelAP2metagpilot_2_FD_108196 | JGI IMG/M metagenome (GOLD analysis project Ga0160419, IMG submission 108196) | Phycosphere-associated microbial communities from Cellana algal ponds in Kailua-Kona, Hawaii, USA - Cellana AP2-4-25 metagenome pilot ... | reverse complement strand
GGAGGGAGGGAGGGAGGGAGGGTGGTTCTTGTTACCGTGCTGTAAACAAGCGCATCGTTATTGATTCATCCTCCCCTCCCTTCCCTCCCTCCCACCGCCAGTCCCTCCTCCTCGCGTTCAGCCACCGCCCTTCCCCCGTCCATGAAACGTCCAGCAATATCGTCCTCTCCATACAAGATCACCTCCCCTCTTCCTCGCCCCCCTCCTCCCTCCCGCTTTCCCTTTGTCACGACACCTGTCTCCGCCTCGACAAGGACCCTTCCACCCCCTGGTCCCCGAGCTGGTTCGCCGCCTCGTCTCCTCTCCCTCCCTCCCCCTCACCCGCCTGTATGGAGGGTGACAAAAACGGACTTGTGTGGCTTTACGTCTTATGCTCTCAGGCACATGCACCGGTCGTGCTCAAGGCGCTCCTCAGGTAGGGGAAAGGAGGGTATGAGGGAGAGAGGGAGGAAAGAGACAGACTGAAGGAGACTTAATTAATCCATGAGAGGGGAGAAGAAAGAGCGAACAGCCTAGCTACATGTCTGTACGTATGTGTACTTATTCATGCAAGTCTTAACAGGGAGCTAAGCGTGTCCAAGGCACTGTGCGACGCCGAGCCCCAGGCAGGGGTTGAGGGAGGGAGGGAGGAAGAGGTAGAGGGAGGAGGAAGGGAGCGATCAGATTCAATCTCGTCCACGCCATCGAGCGGGTCGTCTTTGGCTTCCTTCTCCTCCTACTCCTCCTCCTCTTCCGTTAGCAGTGAGGAAGGGGGAGAAGAAGATGGGGGGGAGGAAGGGAACAATGATGAAGAGGGAATGGAGGCGGGGCAGGAGGAGGAAAAAGACGGGATGCAGGCGGCGGGAAATGAGATCGAGATGGAGGAGGGAGGGAGGAAGAGGGGGAAAGTGCGAGTGAAGAGTAGTCGAGGGATTATCTACAGCATTCGTTTTGAAGAGCACAAAGTGTCCTCCCTCCCTTCTTCCTCCTCGCCGCATCACCGTCGTCATCACCACCACCACCACCACCACCACCACCACCACCTCAACAACAATAACAACAATATCAACAAGAAGAAGAACAGTTTCAAGGTTCTCTCGCTTTGGGCTTGGGGCGCTGCAACGAAGAAGGACGGAACGGATTATGAAGACGAGGAAGGGAAGGAGGACGGGGAGGAAGAAGTCTTTGCTGCCTTGGAAGCTTACACGCTGCAGATGCCAGTGGATACGTTTTCCTCCTCCTCTACCACCACCATCAAAGCCACCCTCCGCGTCGTGGATCCCCCTCTGCCCCTCCTGGCCCACGTGCTGGCCGGGACAGATGCTGTGTCTGTCGACTGGGAGGGAGGGAGGGAGGGAGGGAGGAAAGGGTGCAGAGTTTATCGATTTGAGCTTATTGACGGGGAGATACTGACATACACCAACACCTACAAATAAACACAGGGAAATGCTCTCCTCCTCCCCCACCTGCCGCTGCCGACCCTTGAGGTCCTCCTCGTCCGCTTTCTCCTGCTGTCCTATTCCTCCCCCTCCTCTTCCTTATCCCTCTCTGTTTCCCTCCTCGAAAGGCATAAAAACAATTCAATTTCCAACGAGGAGGAAAAAGGAGGGCTGGAGCAAGGAAATACCGGTGTGACCGGCCTTCTCCATCCCTCCCTCACCCTTGAACCGGAGGACGCCGAGGGGGAAATGGCCTTCTCCTTCAACAGGAGCAAGACTTCGAGATCCCGCTTGGAGAACAATCTAATTGAGGGAGGAAGAGAGGGCGGAGAGGAGGAGAGGAATAATTATTATAGTCGTCATTGGCACCATATTCCTGCGCGGGAGATGAAACGGTTGGTGCATGTGAAGGGGTGGGGAGGAGGGGGAGGGCGGGCTTAGGGATCGCCTAGGAAGGAGGGGATATGGATATTTTTACATCAGAAGTTTGAAATAGTGCGCGAAGAGTGGAGGAATCAGAAAGCGGGAAATAGCTGAAAAGCTTCGTAGACTCGTGGAAAAGAAGGAAGGAGTTAAGGTGATGGATGATGCTTAGAAATGAGAGAGATGCCTTGGGAAGACACCTTATGAAAAAGCAAACTCACGTGAATGGCAAGAAAGATACATAGATAGACAACTGATATGATAAGAAATCGATTCTTCATCACTTAGATTTAAATCAGGCATCTAGAGGAAAGGGGGTAGAGATAAACCATTCACTTTTCGTTTTGACGTGGGTTTTTGAGCGTTCTCCGGGAAGAGTAGGGGAGTGAAGAGGAAGCCACTTGCACTTTCTGTACCACCAACAGTGAAAACAAGTCAATAGGGACTGACGGGAATCGGGAGAATTTTGAAATTTCTGACCATCCATATATTGACTGAGATCCCTTTTATATGAGGGGTGAAAGAGAAAAGAGCGATTTTTGATTGGGCCTCAAACTATCTCAAACGCCCCACTGCAAATAGGGACAAGGCCGTATCCGTTTGCGATAGTTTACGAGAGCCGATTTTGAAGTGATCTAAATTAAGTGCTCCGTAGCGGGCTTTTTGACATTTCCAGTATCAACTTACCAAAAAAGAAAATTAACAATTGATCGTTTACATATTCCCGTGGCTTTTCTTTTTTTTCCAGGTCTTGTCTTGACTCCTCAATTTGCAAATGTCCACTTGCTTGGCATCTTGCAAGACAACTGAGTTTCTGACCAGACATGCTCATATATTGTCTCTCCGAAAACTCATAAGCACAACATCAATGAACACACAACTGAACCTTTCCCGTGTTGACTTTACCTGCTCAACAGAATACCCCCGCTGATATCGTCCTGAGGGAGTGTGTCACTTCTTCTTATGTCGCCTACTGTTGGATTAGCGAAACATGAATTCCATATTACTTTCTCACAACACGTCTTTCTCATTATTGCGTCCACAGGTCTAATATCTCAGCTACTCTGATGCTTTTTGTGTATCTACTGCGGTGTTTTCCGTGTAAGCCTATATGCGGCTTTTATTGAATCTCTGGTGTTGTGTACGTACTTTCTTGGTTAATTTCTTTTGTATCACATGCTTCATAACTTACTTCTCCCACTGAGTCGTGGCCCAGATTCGAGACAAGGCTGGCGCATAGTTTACCCCATCCTTCAATAGCACTACCTTGACAAAAATCTAATGGTATTCAACGTCTTACTACCTTTCCGGATCTAGTACATTGTCAACCAATGTTATCATTACGTGTCGACCATTGTTGGTCATGGCAAGAAAGCCTTACTAATTTAAAATCCTGAAATCAATTACTGTTAATTATGGCTCCCTTCGTCTTCCTCTATTTTCTTTTCCTCCTCCGTATTGAGCGCTTGTCGTTGCAACAATTCCCGCACCGTCCATGGTCCATTCTCTTCCTTTCGCAGCATTGTGCTCTTCCCAGCTCCCTCACCCTTGCCCAGCAACGCCGCCACATGTCCCGCCGTCTCAACCAAAGGCAAAGCTACCCGGACACTAAATTTCTCCCATAGACCAAGGGCACACAGCGTCTTTTGGTCCAGCGATGTGGTAGCCAGCACTACCCCCACTCGGGACATTTTTGCAGGGGTACGACCGAGGACTGCAAGGAGGCTATGAAGACGTGGCAAAGAAACTCGACCGCCTTGTAGCGGTACGTACTGCGAAAGGCCCTCCAAGTCGTCCAGCATCAGCAGGGAATGTGGGCATTGATGCGCATCCTGTACAGCTTGGACTAGTGTGTCGCATGCGGCTTCTTCTCCCAAGCTTGCAAGTTCTTGCCCCGTGAGATGTCGACGAAAGGTAAACCCGCCGGCCAAGGAGCCAAGGTGAGCAAGCACAGCCGACTTCCCTGCGCCGGGAGGGCCTTGAAGAAGAATCGTCACAAGGGGCAGCTGGCCACCGTTACGAGCTTGATCGAGGGTAGTTAGTAGGCTCTGGACGAGGGTCGGTACCTCGGGGCGGAAGGCCACAAACCCCATGCGTTGGTGCGTGGCCCACTGCTGGCTCGCAGCGCCAAAGTGGGGCTTTGCTTCGCGGAGCGCCCGCAGCAAGTCAAGCATACACAAGTTCAATTTCGACGATGATAAGTCGCTTTTAATTACATCAGCATCCAGCACATCATGCTTACGACTGATCTGTCGCTGTAAGGCAAAAGACAAGCCTCCCTTGACGACGCCCTCGATCTCCGCGCCAGTAAAATTAGGCGTCAATCGTGCGAGCTGGTGGAAGTCTACGTCGGCGGACAAGCAACCCTCGTTGGCAAAACCCCGGGTATGAATATGAAATATCTGTGCCCGGCCTGCTTCGTCGGGTAGACCAACCTCCACATGGACCTCAAGACGGCCTGGGCGTAAGAGTGCGTCATCCAGGAGGTCTTTCCGGTTGGTGGTGCCGATGCACAATATGTTGTCAAAGGCCGCCAACCCGTCGATCTTGGAAAGAAGCTGGTTAACGCAGCTGTCCAGAACTCCCGACGAATCCCGCAGCGTCCCCCGCTTTCGCGTCAAGGCGTCTATCTCGTCAAATATGATTACGTGCAAGGCCGAGGCGCTGCCTTTCTCCTTGAATTCTTGTTCAGCGTCCTGGAAAATGGCCCGGATATTCTCTTCGCTCTTACCCACCCACATGGACAGAAGCTCTGGCCCAGAAATGAGTTTAGGTTTAGCAGCATGCAGTAATGCGGCGAGTTGACGTGCCACGAGCGTCTTACCCGTGCCTGGTGGCCCGTGTAACAAAATGCCCCGGACGTGCTTGACGCCAAGTCGCTTGGCCATGTCCGGAGACAGGAGGCGCGATGCCAAGGCCCGGCGCAGCAAGGTTATAACGGGGCCATCCAGGCCACCAATGTCCAGCTGATGTAGGAGTGCAGATGTGTTCTTGGAGGCAGAGTTGGTAGTGATTGCGGCTTCGGTATCCTCACCTTCATTCATGAGAAGCTCGCGCAGGAGGGCCAGGGATGTGTTCGGTGTCGGAGAAGTGGGAGTTTGGGGAGCTTGGGGTGTACGAGCCATGGCATGTTTGCCGCGTGCCATGATTATTCGATAGAGAAAGTTTGCTGTGCTGGTATCAGTGTGTGGGGGAAGAGGGTAAGGGCGTCGTCGAATAAGGAGGAGGTTGTGGGAGTGATGAAAGCGCTTCGTGCAGAAGATCGAGAACAATGCAACATGGAAAGTGCAAAAGAGAAGTATCTTGTGTGTTGTTGACAATGCCTGCATTAAATACATGCACGAGGCTTCTTAGATGGAGGAAAGTGGGGCGCGTACATCGTCGCCGGAAAAGTGAGGTTGAGACAGAGGCGTTTGGTACGAGGGAGGAGAAAGGGGTGATGGTGGTTGGATTATCGTGCTGCAATATTATTTCTCAATAGGTTTAACACCAACCAGGACATTGAATTAAAATGCAGGAGACTTGACGCTAAGGGAGCCAAGAAACTCGCACCGAACAAAACGCCGCCGGACAAGAGGCAAACGTAAAGCGTATGCTCTTCTGCTGCTGCTAAATTGCATGGATGATTCAGTGAAAGAGCGTGGACAGAGGGTTGAAAATGCTGTCAAGGCCCAAGGCCCCTCTATTTCATAAGTAGGCAATGACCCAATACTGTGGCTTAATGCGCGGGTAGAACAGTTTCTTTGGAGCTAGAACTCGTTGACGAGAAAGCAAGAATGCAACTCGCCAAATGGAGAACGAGAAACATATGACGAGAGAGGGGTGGCGTTGTGGAGGGAAGGAAGCCTTACTACACGGGGGGGAGGAGAGTGCTCGGTTTGCTTTCGCTGCATTTCCCTTGGCCTAGAGTCACATTATTGGAAATGGTCACAAGAAAATATGAAATGCGTGCTGGTACAGAACAGGTGCATGTGCAGATGTATATGTCCCTTTTTGTCCCCCCCCCATCTGCTCCCCCGAACAGAACACTGATATTCTTAACTGCAACATTCCCTCCCCACTCAACACATAGGAAACATACCTACAGTCAAGACAATGCCGTCCATTTACGAGCTTAAGAAGACGCTGGGTCTCAAAGCTGGCGAGGTGCTGAGTGACGGCTATGTGGTCAAGGACGTCGAGGTTCGTATTGCTGGGTAGGAAGGGCGGCGTTTTTGGTCATGAGTGTCTTCAAGCAAGGACGACAAAGAGAATGACAAACTGGCAAAAATCCTCCCTAAACTGTGAGTTAACCGATCCGTCTAATTCAACATTTTTTCTGTCGGATATTTCATTGTCTCCCTTACATGTCCTTACTTATTTTTCGAGGGGTGGCGATCACGACAAGAAAAGGTTGTGGTGAACAGAGCTATGTGCTTGGGCGACGAAATTATGTGTCTGTGTATACATTTGAGGGTAGAACCATTGACAAGCCTTCTCGTGCTCAAAGTCGTTTCACCTTTCACCACTATCTTGCTTTTGTCTCCCTACCTCCTTCCGTTTCCCAACTTCTCTGGGTTCTCATTTCCCCCCCTTTGGTTGCAGGCCACTATGGACGAGAAAAAGCCGCGTGAGCTCTACAACTTTAAGGTCCACCTCTGGCTCTCACCTCCCTCGTCATATTTGCCTGGCCAGAAGCGTAGTCATGTTATGTGTAATGACTTGCTGGAAAACGCAAAGCAAGCTCTTCTGCAGACGGCGGAGGAGCGGAAGATCATGTATAGTTCTTATGGCTCTCCTTACGAGATGCACCTGGAGCACATCAGGGCTATATCCTCTGGGCTGATGCAGCAAGAGCAGGAAGATAAAGGGGAATACCAAAAGCAAGAGTGGCAGGAGGACGAGGATGAGATAGGGCTGATTGAGGTGCATGCTTTGGCGGTGGCCAAGCGCCGCAGGGACTTACCTCGTCTTTCAGAATTAGAGAAGGGAACGAGCGAAAATGAAGAGGAGGCGGCAGACGATGAGATGAAGCGACAGGGATATCGAATAGTGAAGGCACATTTCAAGTCTGGCCATTGCCCTCTTTGCGGGAATGAGGTCGCGCTCGGTGAGCATATTGCCAAGCCCAAAGAGGACCGCAGCCGCGGGGGATGGGCACATTCCACATGCCTCGCCAACTGCCCTGAGATGCCAATGACTCCCACGAAAACAATTATGAATGGAGAGGGGGCCACTACGAATATCAAGGAATGATAAGAATAGAGACGTGAAGGCGGGGAGAGAGGGAGAGAGATACAAGCAAGCGGGTATGAGTGAAGTGGTTGCGAGAGATATAGTGTAAGAGCTTTTTGAGAAGAGAATGATGAAGAGGGGGAGGAAAAACGTAAGCAGCATAGACGAAGATTCGAAGAGTCTTGATTTTAATGCCTGTGTGTGATAACAGATACAGAAAAAGTGGGCGTGAGGGTATGTTAGATTGGTCTCAAAAGAGGAATCTTTGAGACCCAAAAAAACGAGAATCCATTCACGTAGAATCTCTTTCAAATTGCCTCACCGTCTCCATGTTTCCTTGTTATTTCTTTCTCCTACTTTTTTGCTTTCTTACTTCACTATTTTCTACCACATAGTGCAGCCCTTTTGCCGCTCGACTGGACAAAGACTATGACACAGCACATCTGGGACCAGCACATCTAGATCCATGTCAGAAACCAGACACAGTTGTTAGATTGAAAGGAAGCCCTCCACCCATCTCTTTTCCCCCCTTAAATTATCACCAGCTGATTTTTTCGGAGGCGTAGATTGAACGTATACTCCGAGTCATAGTCTGCGTGCAGATCCCGTCGATCCACAGAGTCGTAAGAAGAAATTAAGCTGTCCATCACCGCCAGGATCACCACCCTTACCATTTAAGAGGTAAGAGAAATTGAAAAACTCACGTGGACCTTGATGCAATACTTTGCTTATTTCATGCTTTCACATCTCTAAACGATATTCATAACATAGCCAACTAAATGTAGAAATCGACAAAAAGTCGAAATCACGCACAAGATGTAAATATACGGTCAATTATGCTTTCTTCGCATCGGCCTCGGAGAAATCAAAGGGAGTAAGTAACTGCCTCCCAAACCACTTCCCTCGAGGAAACAGAGTCCAGTACACATACGGGAAGAGGTGTTGCTTGACCCAGAAATAGAACTTGCTGGGCGCCCCCTGATCGGGGAAGAAAAGCTTGCCCGTAAAAGTCTCTTGGGGTTTGGGTCCGTAGATAAATTCGCTGCCATGTTGTGCGGACAGGTGGATGAAAGGATAGAGGGAGGAAGTGAGCGCTTTATCAAAATCAGCCAGTTAGACTGTACGAGTGCATATCCCTTGCTAAATACTTACGTAAGCAGCAGTCTATCGTAACTCAGTGGAATAGGACAGCTCGAGTAGCCATCATACTCCGCCGAGGGTTGCTTGCCTTGCATCACACGTTGAAGATTATGCGTGACCACTGGCGCCATGGCGGCGACAGCCGCTGTGTGTTCATTTGTCATGGGATTACGAGGAAGGAGACGAAAAAGTGGAATGAGGCCATCGCTAAGATTTATCACACCCGAGTTCTGGCGCTCTCGCAGACATTTTTATATTTGGCTTACATGTCTCGCAAACAAGCAAAAGCATATCCATTTTAATACACACGTCTTACCCATGGTCTTGGAAGTCGGGAGGGCACTGGCGTCCGCGGAATCGCCCAGGGCAAAGACATTGGGATACTTCTTGTGCTGCAAAGTTGCCTTATCGACGTCGACGAAGCCCTGTTTTGATCATATACATGTAATGCGAGTGCGGAGTATAAAGCGTGGCGAGCTATGTTATTTAGACCCACTATTGTACAATAGCACAAATGCGACAAAGTCACATAACGCTTCGATACTCCCTCAGAAGAAAACCAACCATTAAGAGATAGAAATCCAACTGTTCTTATTCCTCCCCTTTATCGGAATATGCACTTACACTTTCGTTAAGTAATGTGCTCTCTTTCAAAACTTCAGGTACAGACATGGGCGGGGTAACATGCAGCATGGCAAAGGGCATCGTGATCTCCGTCCCTTCCTTCTCCCCGCCAATTTCCCGAAAAGTCGCTTCCTTTTTCTCTGCATCCACTGATACTAAAACCGTTTGATGATATCGCTTCACACCTCGTGCATCCGCCTCGGCGTTGAGCACGGGATTATATTCATTGACTCCGAACATGCGAGGGGCAGGCAAGGGAAGAGCGAAATGGATGTCAAAGTTTTCCTGGTTGGGGTGTATTAGCGAAAGCATGTGTTAAATCGCGCAGTCTTATACAAGAGGACTGCTTACTAAAATCGGACAGATGTACACATACACAAGGATCGATCCATCCTCTGCGCCCACTTACTTACCCGCTTTCCCTTCTTCCGCAAGTGGTCCTCGGTCATCCACATGATCTTCTGGGGCGCCCCCCCGCACTTAACAGCCCCAGCAGGCTGCGTGAAAATGGCATTACCGCGTTCGCCTCCAGAAGAGAGGCGCTGCACAGTTGCCCACGTGTTCGGGGCATACTTGGGGTCTGTGACGTAATGAATAGATGTGCGTAGGCGGTTTAGGCACTATCCATAAAAGATAGGGACAGACAGAGTCCCATCATAGTCAAGAAAGAGATGATTACAGACAAATCATCATTCAAATTAAAAAGGAAGGCGAAAGCTGAGAAACATGGTGCTTCAAAAAGAGGAAAACTCACGGTAATTTGAGCAGACGCCGCTCTCTGGCCCCTTCTCCAGTGCCTCCGTCAAGCCCGGGATCTTTTCCCAATCGCATCGCACCCCCGTCGCTACGATCAAATAATCGAAGCCTATATTTTCTCCGCCGGCCAAGGTGACCTTGTTATCCTCGGGCAAAATGGCGGCGGCTGGGGCCTGGATCCAGCGGACCTACAGTATCGGGAAGGCGCAACGACCCAATGTGGAGAACGATGATTTCGGAGGTGGACAAATGGAAAAACAGATTAAGAGCACAAATTTAAGACCGCTTCGGTACATAAAGAGGCAACTGGAAAATTGAAATAGAGATTGCATAGGAAGAGATCTACCACGTACCCCTTCAGGAATTACACTGGCAGTGGTGCGCTTCGTGGCCTCAATATCAAAAATACCCGCCCCCACGAAAGTCCACCCAGGCTGTTGGTGTTTATTGCGGAAAGGAAACGAAAGGCACAGGTCGAAAGGTCGGTCCATGAGTCCTATTAAAAAAGAGGAATAAAGGACAAGTCGTTCCCTTCTGATCTGCTTCCTGGTACCTGGTAGTAATGCACATCGGACGGCTCAACGATGCATATGTCTTCCACTCCCGCATTCTTTAATTGCGCCGCAGTCCCCACGCCCGCAGTACCCCCGCCAAGGATCAAAACGCGATGCCTCTCCCCAGTCGTAGGAAGGGACGGTGAAGAGGCTAGCGTGCGTACGAGTCTAGGGGGAATAGCGCGGGTGTTGTGAGCGTGGACCTGTTGGAGTATGAGTATCAGATATGGTCGGAAATCGTTGTAGGTGGAAGTTTAACGACAGCCCTGATAGAAAACTGAGCCAGTAGTATCGAAGTCATAAGCAGATTGTGCTGTCGCGAAAATGGTGCAACCTCCATGGATCTTGGACACGCTTTCTTCCACGCGATACCCACAAACTCTCACCTTCTGCAGTCCCAGCAGACGCCCAGCCAACATTCGACCAGCAAAAGCTTGCCCGAGTCGCATCGTTCAGATCCTGCATGTTGTGGGTAGGTTGCGTACAGCGGAAGATTAGGATCGAGTCTGAAGTCTGACGCAACTCGAGGGCGTACGAGCTTGGACATCACAAAGATCGTGTATGATTTCTAGAGACGCAGCCACGTGAGACTCGCCATGTCTACCAATAGCAGATATAGAAAAGTGAAGGTAGCTGGCCCGAGTGGCTTTCCCTTTTCAGTGTATTTACTGTCAAAGGCATTCCTGGACGGGGCAAGGAGAATTAGTCTCAATCGGTTGACGGAACAAACGACGAACATGAAAAACGACTTATGGCGCATGTTACACCCTGCATAGCAATAATGCATCTCGGTATTGCACTTCCCCCCCCGGAGCACCCAACGCCCTTCCTTCCCGAATATAATTAATTTGAAAAGTGTCTCGAGCCTTCAACACAACCTTGCTCTTATATCCATGTATACACCAACACAGGCCGCTGCACACGACGCACGGCCGCAGGTCATCATCCTAGCGCGTTTATTACCCCGACAAGGCACACCCAACATCATCCTCCTTCGACTCACTACTCTACGCAGAAAGCGCCATGACTTTCATGTCCTCCACGACCGCTTTTCTCTTGGCCTGGAGCTCGACGGGTGTAATTGGCCTTTTCCTGATCTGTGACGGAATGTTCAGTGCCTCAGCGACTCCTTCCCATGGCCAAGCCTTCTCCAACCTGTACAACCCCTCCACCGCCTTCGGCTTTGTTCTAGCCGGCACACTACTTTTTCTTCTTGCCCTTCCCCCGCTCTATGCTCACTTTTGTAGTAGTCCTACCAAACGCCCCTGTCCTTCAAACCTGCCTCCTCTTCCCTCTCCGTTCGCCGAGGTGGCTGCCCGAGCAGGGGAAGGGGAAGAGGGACGCGATGATAGTCACGGAGCCCTCCCTCCTCTGTCTTTGGACGACGCTATCGATGCCTTGCAAGTAGATGTTGCCCATGGGCTGTACTCTACCGTAGCAAGGGAACGCCTATACCAGTGCGGGCCAAACGAGGTCAGCCCGCCTAACGCCCCTTCCTACCTGCACATATTTCTCGACGAGCTATATGAGGGCCCCCAACTCCTGCTAATGGCGGTGGGGGTGGCATATGCATTACTGGGTTCGATGGAAGAAGCGTGCACAGCGCTGGTGGTGGTGCTTTTGATGATAAATGCGGAAATAGTCACGGAGTTTCGGGCCAAGCGGGCTATGGCCAGGCTGCAGTCCACGGTGAGGGAGGAGTGGAGGGAAGGGAGGGAGGGAAGAGGGGAGAAATATTACCCGACGTGCCCGTCCTTCTTCTCCTTCATCTTATTTTTCTTTTTATCTTTATCCACCACGCACACAAACTTCCATTTCCACCCATTCTGACTTGGTTGTTCCCCCCCTCCCACAGGTTCCCAAAATTGCTGCCGTCCTCCGGGACGAGGGCCAGGAGATGGAGATTCCTGCCGTCACAGTCGTGCCTGGTGACATCGTCATTCTGAGGTATATAGGCAGATATATAGATATAAACGTATATTTACAGATGGGTATCACATGTATATTCACCTGCTTGCCCTCGGTTCCCTCTTTTCATTCTTCTTCCCTCATCTTATTACTAGACCATCACTCCTCACTCTCCTCCTCGTTTTACCCCCTTACCCCCCTTTTCTCCCTAGGGCGGGTCAAGCCGTGCCTGCGGACATCTTAATCCTCTCCGCCTCCTCCTTAGAGATCGACGAGGCGGCCATCACGGGCGAAAGCATTCCTAACCACAAAAAAGCAGGGGCTCGAGGAGGAGAAGGAGGAGGAGGAAGGGAGGGAAGGAACGAGGAAGTGGATGGTGGGGTTCCTCGAGCAGGATCATTCACACCGCCTGCACTGTCGGTGGTGGTCATGGGAGGGCCCTCGCAAGAGGAGGAGGAGGAGAGGAGGAGGGGCGGAGGGAAGGCGGGAGGGGGTGAAAATGTACTGATTAGCGAGCAAAAAGCGTACGGAGGTACGTGAGGCTGAGGAGATTGTCACATGCACGAGTCATCAACTCCATCCACCCACCCCTTTCGCGCCACTTTTCCGTCCGTCCCTCCCTCCCTCCCTCCCTCCTTTGCCTTCCAGGTACGATGGTCACGCGCGGGAAAGGCCTCGGGCTCGTGACTCGCATCGGAAGGCATACCTACCTCGGTAGCCTCCTCCTTAAGTCCCGCCGACTCGCCCCTCCTCGCAGTCCTCTTCAGATCCATCTCCGTGCCCTGGCTGCCCGCCTTACCGTGTTCGCCCTCCTGGCCTCCTGCTTCGCCGCTTTCATCGGTGCGGCCCGCAGCAGCAGCAGCAATCGCAGCAACGTGGGTGGGCCATCTACGAGCTGGAAAACGACTCTTCTCACCGCGCTCTCCCTTTGCTTTGCCCTTATCCCTGAGGAGCTGCCCCTCCTTATGGTGGGCGTGCTTGCAGTGGGTGCTCTGACCCTTAGCCGGAGAGGCATCTACGTGAAGAGTTTGGCTGCCCAGGAGGCCTTGGCCTATGTAGACGTGGTTCTGGCGGATAAGACCGGCACGCTGACTGAGAACAGGTTGAGTCTCGCGGAGATCACTTTGCCGTCGGCGATGGCGGGGGTGGAGGAGGAGGAAGAAGAGGAGCCGGCGGTGGGGGAGGGGGAGGGAGGGGGGGGATCGCCGGGGGAGAAGGAGGGGAGGAGGAGGAGGAGGAGGGAGAAGAAGATGCTCAGAGAGGAGGGGGATCTAGAGGCCTTACTGGTGTCGTGGGCATACACCTCATCGACCAATTCCTTGCCTCCTTCGAGCGATGGAGGACCGGGGACTCTGTCGGAGAGGGAGGGAGGGAAGGAGGGAGGGAAGGAGGGAAACGGGATGCCGGCTACGCCGATGGTGCCGGACATTCCTGACGTCTTTGACCGGGCGGTGTTGCTGTCGTACATCCTGGGGACCGAGGAGGAGTTTCGTCCTTCCCTTTCCGCAGAGGTATGGACCGAGAAAGAGGAAAGGGAGAGAGGGACTGATGTGCGTGGCCGATTCGAAATTGTTACAGCACCAATTTATCCCTCTCTCCTTCCCTCCCTCCTCCCTCCCTTCCTCATCTAAAAGATAAACTTGCCCGCACCCTGCACTCTACAAAAGTTTTCCTCGGTCTCGAGGCCTTCCATATCTCCCACTCACCCTCCCTCCTTTTCTTCCTCCCTCCCTTTCTCCCTCCGTCCAGGTGAAGAGCCATCTGCGGAGGATGATACCACCGCTCCTCCAGCACAAGGCCTCTCATGCCTCCCTCCTCGCTGAGGATCCCTTCGACCCCTCCCGAAAGGTTTCCGCCAGGGCGTATCGTGTGAGGAAGGGAGAGAGGGAGGAGAATGGGAGAGGGGTAGATAATCGAGGAGGAGGAGAAGGAGGAGGAGGAGGAGGAGGGATGGTGCGGAACCTTTTGCAGTACGTAGGGGTACGAGGAGGAGGAGTGAAGGGAGAAGGGGGAGGGGAGAGGAAGGTGAAGGTGTTCTTTCGAGGGGCGCCGGACGTGCTGTTGGACGAGTGTGAGTATGTGTGGGTGCGCGGACAGCCCCGGCGGTTGGGGAGGGAAGAGCGTCACCAGCTGGCCGAACTGTTGGACACTTTGTGTGGAGAGGGGTTGCGCGTGCTCGGCTTTGCTGCCACTACCACTGCAGCCGCTGCTGTCGGTGCGGCAGGGAAGGGTGGAGATACCTCCCTCACCTCCTCCCTCCTTCCCTCCGCGGCCATTACGGGCTTCCTCGCCTTCGAAGACCCCGTCCGCGCGTCGGTGGCCGAGGCAATCCACACCTGCCACGACGCCGGTATACGCGTTGTGATGCTCACAGGCGACCATCAGCTCACCGCCTGCTCCATCGCCCGCCAGGTGGGCATCCTTCCCTCCCTTCCTCCGTCCCTCCCTCCTTCCTCTTCAGGCAAGGGAGGGAAGGCAAGAAAGGGGAAAAAAACTCGGCGGCCCATAGCCTCTGTGTCCGCGTACCAGTCCGTGGAAGAGGGAGGGGTGGGGTCCGAGGCCGGGACGGAGGCAGGGACGGAGGGTGGGAGGGAAGAGCACTTCGTGGTGGTGTGCCCGGATACACCCGGGTGGCAAGCAGACGCGAAGCTGCTCGAGAATGGAGCTGTGTTTTGCCGCGCAAGCCCTGACGAGAAACTTGCCTTGCTGCGGGCGTTGCAGAGAGAGGGGGCGAGGGAAGGAGGGAGGGGGGCGAGGCACGTGGTGGCGGTGACGGGGGATGGCGCGAATGACGCGCTGAGTTTGGCAGCGGCGGATGTGGGGCTGGCGATGGGGAGGTACGTCGGGGGAAAGGGATGGAAGGAAAAGAGGTGCGCGCTAGTACTTCTATACATATTTATGTATGAGTGTGCAAGCATGGCCCGAGGCATTTTTTTCCTTCTCCACCTCAACCTCCTCCTCTTTCCCTCCCCTCCCTCCTCCCAGGAGCGTCGACCAGGCCAAGGCCGCGGCCGGCATCGTGGTGGCCCACGAGGAGTTTCCTGCCCTTCTACACACCCTGAGGGAAGGGCGTCGCCTCTTTGCCAACTTCCGCAAAGCCCTCGCATTCTACCTCAGCGCCAAGTCCGCCCTCCTCCTCCTTTTCCTCCTCGCCCCTCTCCCCCTCTCCCCCCTTCAGATCATCCTCCTCGAGCTCTTCATGGACGTCGGGGCCTCTACGACCTTCACGCTTGAACCTGCCGACGGCGATCTCATGCTCATCCCTCCTCGCCACCCTTCCCTCCCCTTCTTTGACGGCGAGCTCCTCCAGGCCACGCTGGCAGGAGGGCTCTCCCTCCTCCTCGTCGTTCTCCTTTCTGGAGGCGCGTCTGATGGGCATGGCGGGAGGGAGGGAGGGAGGATGGACGCATTAGATTACAGACAATCCCTCTACTTTTACGGGTGGCTGCTTGGGCATATCTTCCTGGCCTTGCACCTGCGGTCCTTCCATCAGCCCCTTGTGGTCAAGGGCGTTTTCTCCAACCCCGCCTTCCTTGTGTGGGCAGGGGCTGTCCTCCTCCTTGTCGTCCTCCTCGCCCTCTTCCCCCCCCTCGGTCAAGTTCTCGGCCTGGTGGGCTTACCCCGGCGAGAATGGTTTCGTCTGACTTTGCTGGCTCTCGTGGGTACGGGATGGATGGAAGGATGGAAGCTGAGGAGATGGTATGGGCCAGGGGGTTCTCACGCGAAGGAGACAGCGATCTTGATGAGAAGGAGGAGAGGTAGGGAGGAGAGCGAGGAGAATGACCAGGTCGTGGTCGTCAGAGAGGGGGCAGCGAGGATTGTGGCAGCAGCAAAAGCGGGGGGACCGTCGATGGCGACGGAAAAGGATCGCTTGTTAGGGTAGCAGCGAGAGAAGGAGCGAGGGTGGATGAGGTGAAGCCGGTTTGTTAAGAAGAAAGGAAGAAAAAAATTGGGAAGAAAAGTTGTACGATAAGGCTCCCCTACACGTTGCGTCTCTTGCCCCCTCCCTCCCACCTTTATTTACTCTATAGGTTGGCAAAATATCTACCTCTTGGCTCCCTGTTTCCTACGACAACGCCCCTCCCCCCCGGCCCTCCTCTCACACCGTTTCAGCCTGTCAATGGCCTGTGGACACGAGGGGAGGAATGGAAACGAGCAAGACGCAAGCTAATCAATTGGCATTCACAGGACAAAGCAAAGAAATCTGAAGCCATGGCTGAATTAAGTACGCATTACAACAGACTAGTCACTTCTTCATTCCTTTTCTACGCGGGCAAGGCCACCCTATCCTACGATCTTTTTTGTCATCATATGAAACATGCATTCTATCGCTTTCACCCTTCCTCCCTCCTCTTCTTCCTCCATTTCTTTCACACAACTTTTTTTTACAAGGATGATAGCGCCGCAACCCGCCCCCCCTCATTCACCTCCACTCCTCGTAACGAGGAGATTTCTTGCATGCGGCCTTCCAGCTCCTCGGCCCCGAAAAGCACACCTAGAGGAAGGGAGGGAAGGAGGGAGGGAAGAAGGAAAGGGGGGGGGGGGGAAGATAGAGCATTATGTGCAGTTGATACTGTCATCACACAAAAGAACGGAGAGGACGGGGAAGGAGGGGAGGAGGGAGGGCAGGACATACCAAGATAACTGAGATGATCGTTAATGTTGGCGTCGATGTAGTACTGGTTAGAGCAATGCTTATCCTCGCCCGTGGGGTCACATATGACGTAGGATGATTCGTCTTCGGAGTAGAACACTTCGAAAGGCGAGTGGTGGAAGCCCAGGGCTGGGCGGAAAGAGGGAAGGAGGGGTGGAAGGGACGCAGGGAGGGTTAAGAGAAAAGCGAGAATGAAGGTGTATATATGGGTACACGTTATTCGGGAGTCTGATGGCACGTGTTAGGGCACTGGAGCCTCCATGTCTTCCTCCCTCCCTCCCTCCTTCCTCGGACGTACATTGCGGTGGTAGATGGGGCACGGGGTCGCGGTGGTGGACAAGGCGGAAGAAGGGGATGGAGGGGATGATGGTCTGGTTGAAGAAGGAGGAGAACTGAAAGGGAAAGGGGGAGAGGACCGAAAGAGGGAAAAAAACAGACATCAATGGTATGCTATGCGCGTCGTATAGATAGGGGACCCTCTCCATCCCCCCTCCCTCCCCCCCTCCCTCCCTCCCTCCCTCCCTCACCTCCTTGTTCCCAACGCGCGGCTGGCCGAAGGTAGTCGTCTGCGTGACGGGATATGAGAGAGCGAGCAGATCCAGCATGCACAACACGGCCAGGGCAGCTCCGAGAGAGTGTCCTTGGAAAATAGGGAGGGAGGGAAGGAGGGAGGGAAGGAGGGAGGGGGGGAAGGAGGGAGGGAGGGAAGGAGGGGCAGGAGCAGGCGCTTAAGAAATCTGGATGGGTGAAGGCTATCATGCCGGCCCACTCCCTCCCCACTCCCTTATCTCTCGTTGAGGGATGGAGAAATATGATCGGTCGTACCGCGTTTGGCAATCGCTCCCTCCTTCCCTCCCTCCCTGCCTCCTTGGTCCTTACCAGTGATCCATATCGGCGCCTGAGGATGCTGCTCCAGCAGGGCCTGTATGGCCGGCAAGAGCTGGGACTGGAGGGCGCCATAGGTGGCAAGGAATCCTGCGTGGACCCTGCAGTGCTGGGAAAGGGAGGGAGGCTGATAGGTAGGGATGCCTTATGTCCGATGCCTTGGCCACGAGCCACCCCCTGGTGACCAACAAGAACAGAAAGCCCTCCCTCTTTCCCTCTCTTTACTCGCTGCCTCCCTCTCTTCCTCCCTTCACTCGTTGCTTCCCTCTCTTCCTCCGCACTCACCACACACCCATCCTCCGGCCAGGGCGTGAGGATGCTATCAATGTCGTCGATCCAGTTTTTCAGGCTCGTCGTGTCCGTGCCCGCAAACGCAACTATAATAACACCTGATAGGAAAGGGAGGGCGCATATACGCAGATGAGCTTACATGCAAGGCCTAAATGTAAAGTGATTCAATCTATCTAATTTCATCACATCCTACTCTCCATATTACCATACACTTTCTGCCATGTCCTCCCTCTCTTCCGTTTCCCTCACCTTTATCAGGGTCCCATCCCACGAAGCCATTCCCATTGTGCTCGCTGTCGTACACACGCGTCACCTGCGTGAGCGGATGCCGAAGGCAGGCACTGAGTGGAGATTGAAAGAGTTAAGAGAGCGCATTTAGGGTATGGTATAGGCCATCGCACGTCTGGGAAACAAGGCAGCAGAGCAACGTATACGTGCCTTCCCTGTCCGCCCCACCCACCCATTTGCCTTTCGCACCTGCATAACCACGTCTCACACGCGCTAGTCCGACAGTAGTAAGCCGCGGCGGAATAGTCGAGTAACACTTGCACCATATTTTCGTCGTACGGGTCAGGAAGACGACTGGAGGGCTTTGCCAGGCGGGCGGAGGGCTGGAGGGGGAGGAGGAGGAAGAGAAGGAGGAGGAGAAGGGACCATGGAAAGCAGGGCAGAGACGGGTCATCCTTTCTCCTCTTGCACCTTGAAAGCGGGGAGAGACGAACGACAAGCATTCTGGGCCTGCGCATGTGTGAGAGTGAAGGTTAAGGACGTCCTGTCAAGGAAAGAGGGCGGAACTTGCACGGGGAAGAAAATTGAGGAATGTGAGGACGAACGGCATTAAATGAAGGCACCGCAGTCCACGGGTGCTGCCTTCCTTCGGGTTGTAATGCAGATTTGGAGAGGCGTTGTGTGAGTAGAGTGAACCTGGCAGGGCTGGAAACTTGTTGCCTACAGGTAGTGTCTGGAGTTTCAGCGAAGCACCCTGACATGAGAAGGCAACGACGTTGCTTAGTGCTTATCATCCCTCTCCTTTGATCTACCTCGCAACCCTCCCAGTCCCCTTGTCTACGGCACAATCAACCCCACAGCCACGTCTAGTACCACTTATAAAAGCTCAGCACGGCAAATACGGCGCCTGTTACGGACCGAGGTATCCGTAGACAGGTAAAAAAACATGACCGCCAACACGACCCCATGCCGGGGAGGCTACGGAGGACCGCACGGACGACCACCATTACCACCGAGGAAAGGCCAGCACGGACGCATTTTCTTGACCTCTATTCCCCTTCTCGTGGTCCTCCTTCTTGTGCTCCTCCTCCTCTTGTCAACTGCAGAAGCTATCAAACGTGCCCCCACACCGGCCGCCACCGGAAGCAAACCCTCCCCCACTACCTCTCCTTCCAACCCCCCATCCACAACCAAGAAATCGAGAGCTACATCCAAAATACTGCCGGCCACACCGAATAGACCATCGGAAGAGACTTGCCATGCAGAGAGGTATGCATGAGATGGCAATTCTATTTATATTTCCAAAGGTCAAGTCTCATCCCGTGTTACTTCACACACGTCCTCACACTCCCGGCCCTGGACCCTCCACCCTTCCAATCTCCATGAAATAAACTACACTCCCATCAGTCAAAGCGGGGGGCTTACCATCAACCTCCTGAGTGACGGGCAAACACGCGTCCTCTCCCTCCCAGTCTCCACTACCCCGCACACCCTCCGTCGCCACCTTCTGGCCCAGGGCCTCGTGGCCACTCAACAGGCAGAAGGTACGACGCTTATGTCCAGGGTTTTATCCATACCTCTCCACAAACACATCTTTCTCCCCTCCCTGCCTTCTTTCCCTCTCTTTTACTAAGCACCGCATTCCCTGTCCGTAACCCCCACTTCTCGTACGTACCACAGGCCTGCGACTTCGGAGGTTGAAGAAGGGAGGACGGCCAGTGACGCAAGGTAAGAAAGAACGAGTGAGATAGGGACGAGTAAAACAATGGAATGCATTCTATTACAATAAACTAACATGCATCATACTGATGCTTTACGGAATACATTCTATAAAAATGAACTAACATGCATCATACTGATGCTTTACGGTTACCTTCAGGTCTGAGTACCGCCAATGAGCTCCAAAACGGAGACACTATCCTCCTTCCCTCCTCCTCCTCCTCCTCCTCCTCTCCCTCCCCCTCTTCATCTTCCTTCTCTTCCTCCTCCTCCTCCTTTGCACCTTATCCAAAGCTTGCCTACGTTCAGAAAAAAGGAGGGAGGGCCACGAGCTTCCGGGACATGGAGCTCTACAAGGTAGGGAGGGAGGGAGGGAGAGAGAGAGGGAGGGCTAGTGTTAGTGTCAGCTAGAAGAAGATAATTAATCTATATCCTCTTTATTGCATTCCTCCATTGCACTCCTTTTCTGGAATATTGCAATAACCTTTCTCTCTTTCCCCCCTCTTTCCCCCCTCTTAGGTCGTGAAGCAAGACAGACCGTTCCTGACCCTCGCCACAGTCAACCCCTCCTCCCTGTCCTCCTTCATCTCCCGCCTCTCCGTGGGCGCCCGCCGGGTCGGACTCCTCTATGGCTGGCTCGAAGAAGAGGGAGAGAAAGGGCTGGAGGGAGGGAAGAGGGTGGGGCACGTGGCGGCCGTGCTTGAGGTGGAGGAGGAGTGGCAGGAGCATGGGTGAGGGAGGGAGGGAGGGAGGGAGGGAGGGAGGGAAGGAGGGAGGAAAAGCACTTGTCAGGGAATGCATGCTCGCCATTTTATTTTTCCAAAGGCTCCATCCTGCCCTTCTTTGTCTCCCCGCCTCCCGCCTTAACCTCCCCATCCCCTGTCCACAGCTCTAACGGCCGACTGGACGACCGGGGCCTCTTCCAGCTCCACCGCCACTCCCACCCCTCGTCCTCCTCCCCTCCCTCCTCGTCCCACCACATCAACCCCACATTGGCTCGCGCTGCTCGGGTGGCGGCTGCGCTGGGCTGGTGCCCCATAGGGTGGATTGCGGCCAGGCCAGGAGGAGGAGGGGAGGGAGGGAAGGAGGGAACAAAGGAGGGAGCGTTCCTGAATGGGCAAGAGGTGCTTGTGACGGCGCGTTTGCAGGTGGGTGTGTCCGTCTGGAGAAGAGTGGGAAGAGAGGGACAGGAAGAGGGGGAGGACGCGTAGAAGATGTCGACTACTCATTTTCTTTCCTATTCCACCATGCGCAGATTGAGGCCATGAAGCAGCCCCCTTCCTCCCTCCCGACCTCCTTCGGTTCCTCCTTCTTGACCTTGGCAGTGAACACGTCGGCAGCGTTTGCGGCCCAGCATCCGGTAGAGGCCTTCCAGGTGTCGCAGCAGGCGGTGCAGATGGTCTGGGACGGGCTAATCGCCGAGGGAGGGGTTGAAGGCGTCATCAAGACGACGAGGTAAGGAGTAAGGGACATGGGCGAGACACTGCACAGGCTCGTTGTTCACCCTCCCGTCCTCCCTCCCTCCCTCCCTCCCTTCCTTCCTCCACTCATACAGCGACGTATTTGTCTCGGGCGACACCAGGCGCGAGGTCGATACTGCCCTGTTCATTCTGCCCCTCGCAATCACCCCTGCATCCACCCCTTCCTCCCTCCCTTCCTCCGCCCCTTCCTCGATTGTGCGGAACACCTTGCCCCCGCTGAAGAACGACGACGACTTGCGGACTGCCTTGTTGGGTCAAAGCGGCGGGAACAGGTAGGGGGAATGTGGAGGGAGGGAGTGGAGGAGGGAGGAAGAGCTCTATGACCCATCGGACGGAGGGAGGGAGAATGGGAGGAAGATCGGGTGCATTCTTCATTCCACTAGACCGGCCAGTAACATAAACCAATATGCAGGTGGCTGGAGACACGCGAGAAGAAGCTTCTGACCAAGCTCGCTGACTTCCACCTCCTTGTCTACCTCGCCAAGTGCGTACATATCCTTTTTTTCCTCCCTCCCTCCCTCCCTCCCTCCCTCCCTCCCTTCCTCCCTCCCTCTGACTCGCGAAGCTTCGTTTTCCCTCCCTCCCTCCTTCCTCCCCTCCCTCTCCCTCATTACCAGGTACCTCCGCACGGATGATCTGACCAAACTCTGCACCGCCATCGTCGCCCTCGGCGGAGGAGGGAAGGGGGGAGGAAGGGGAGGAGGGAAGGGAAAGAGTTTAGGAAGTCCAACAGTCCCACCGGCGGTACGGGCGCTCTTAGAGGCCTTGTGCGAGGAGGGATGAAAAATCGAGCGTGAAGAAGGAAGAAGGGAGAGAAGAATCAAAGCAAAGAAAAATGAGCAGGTAAATCATGACGGCCATAAAGAAGGAGGCAAAACGTTCCTAGAGAAGACAGCGACGATCACAAAAGCTGCTGAGGGTCGCGATATTTCCATGTTTCTCTCGTGTGTCTCTGTCAGTGTTGAGTAGGTTCTTTATTTCCTCATTTTCCTCATTTTCTGCTTCAGTTTTCTGGGCGCACTATCAAATCAATCCCTTCTCATTCTTCTCCCCCTTCTCCCTTTTCTCCTCCCCCTCCTTCCCCTCATTGAGGTGCTCGTGACGAGTAGTCATCGTTCTTGTTGGATTTCTTTCGGCATCGATTTACAGCTCGCTGTGTCGCTATCGTCTACCTCATTACATCAAAATCATAATCATTAATCATTCCATGATTCATCGATATTGTTACCTACATCCCCTAATCATGATTCATCTCTTCACCCGCCCGACCGGCTCTTCTTTCTCCCTCCCCCTTCCACCCTTATTTCCAAGACAGGACAGGGAAGAGGAAAATCTCAACTCTACACTCCAATAATGTGTGGGCAAATGAATCCCTCCACTGTACCTATACATGATTGACCTATCACCGCCACATCTCCATTACCCCTCCCTCACTGCGTCTACTTCTCCCACTTCACCTCCCCCGGCGCTGGGAACAAGGCCAAGCCCCTCTTCAACTTCCGCAGAGCTTCCATCGTCTCCACGAGCACAAGTTTTTTCTTTCCCCCCCCCTCCTCCCCTTCCTCCTCCTCGGCTGCACAAACCGTGTCTGATGTATGCTTCGACGAGTGCACGTATACGGCGAGCTTCCTTCGCTCGGGCGCCGAGGAGGCCGAGATGTGCTTGTCCCAGAAGGAGACTAGATCGGCCTTGGTCAGCGAGCGGAGGGCAGCCACCTCACTAGAAGGAAAGTGGGAGGGAGGGAAGCAAGCGGAATAATGAGTGAAAGGAAGAAAGAGGGGTGGCAGAAAGGACGGAGGAATGAAGGGAAGGAGGGAGAAAGAGGAGGAAAAGGAGGGAGAAAGGGAAAAAGAGACGTACCGCTTCTCTCGGTGAAAGTCGTAGCGGCGCTCGACGATCTGACCCCAGTATCTGTACGCCTCCTCGCTGAGTCTCTTGTCCTGGACCAAGCCATGGTAACGGTTGGGAAGAAGGAGGAGGAGAGGAGGGTTAGGAAGACAGGAAGATTGATGCTGCCTTCCATCCTCCCTCCGTGCCTGTTTTTCATCCCGCCTGCCCTCCTCCTCTCCCCTCGTCTCTGCATCCGTTCCTCAGTCCCTCCCTCCCTTCCTCCCTTCCTCACCTTTTCAAGCTTCATGTTCTCCACTGCCAGCAGGTGGGAGGAAAATTCTTCATCTGACAAGGTCCCCAGCTCCGCCTCCCGGAAGTGAACCATCCAGTCCTACCAGAGGGAAGGGAAGGAGGAAACCACGCGGAGGACGTGTGAGGATGTATAATGCATCTTGTCTGCACCTCGAGGCCGTCAGTTGCGTAGTCCCCTTTCCTTCCCTCCCTCCCGCCCTCCCTCCCGCCCTCCTTCCTGCCACCCTTCCTGCCCCGCGTCGCTTCTGCCCTCCTCACCTCGATGAACCCGTCCAATTGCGGGGGGCTGGCCGAGGGCGATTGGACCACTACGCTCAGGCCCTGCGCCCCGTTCATCCGCCGAAGGAAGGCAAAGACAATATAGCCAAGCTGCTGCTCCGTCCTCAGCTTCTGATAAGCGCTGGTGGAGGCCACGTGAGCGAGCACGTCCAAAATGACGTCGTCCTTAGTGTTCTAGGGAGAGGGAGGGAGGGAGGGAGGGAGGGGATGGGGATGATGGTGCCTGGAAGACTGACGACACTCAGTCACACGGACTGTCCCTCCTCCCCCCCTCCCTCCCTTCCTCCCTCCCTTCCTCCCTCCCTTCCTCCTTTCCGTTCTCCTGGCACTCACCCCTCCCGTCAAGTGCGTGGGGCCGCACTGAATGAAGACCTCCGCGGCGCTGTTGTCCTCCTCCGGGTTTGGTCCCGCTGTCTGATAGACAAGGGTCGTGTTGGCCGGCAGCACCACGGCACGCTCTTCCGGCTGCTCCCCGTCGTAGAGGGGAACGAAGCCCCAAGCCTAAGGAGGCGGGAAGAAGGAGAGAAGGGAGGAAAGGAGGGAGGAAAGGAGGGAGGGAGAGATAAGGGAGGGAGGGAGGATGATAGGTGTAGCCACCCGCTGGTTCTCTTTCGACAGGTGGCTTCAGAAGGAAGGCTGGTCATCCTCCTCCCTCCCTCCTTTCCTCCCTCCCCCCTCCCCTTAGACACCGACCTCCTTCAAGGTCTGCACGTACTCCGCAGCCTCCCTGGCCTCCACGTTCCCGTGCGCGTAGGCATCACAGTCCAACCGACTCATGCCTCGAATAAGGAAAGGAGGGAATGGGGGGGGGGGGTAAGGAAAGAGAGGTGAGGTACGAGCAACGAGGTGGAAAGGAAAAAGAGGCGAGATAAGAGGGAGGGAGGAAGGGAGGTCGGTCGCGGCTAGCCTACCTTCTTCGACGACGTCGATCATGCTCTGGAGGTTACATGTGTCAAGGTCCTCGAGGAACTGGATGTACTGCTGGAGGTGCCACGCTTGCCCGTCTGGGGAAGGAGCGAGGGTGGGAGAGAGGGAGGGAGGGAGAAGAGAGGTGAGTGTTTGATGGGCGGTGGTGTCATTCGGTCATTCGAAAGGGGGGGGTAGGGAGGGAGGGAGGGAGGGAGGGAGGGAGGGAGGGCGGGC
>Ga0160419_100490_pt1 | contig 24929 bp, 31 predicted proteins | sample CelAP2metagpilot_2_FD_108196 | JGI IMG/M metagenome (GOLD analysis project Ga0160419, IMG submission 108196) | Phycosphere-associated microbial communities from Cellana algal ponds in Kailua-Kona, Hawaii, USA - Cellana AP2-4-25 metagenome pilot ... | reverse complement strand
TGATGGGGGGGGCCCTCCTCGCTCTTCCTCACCCAAAACACCCCGGGGGTAAGACCGCCCCCCGGGGCGGGGGGGGGGGGCCCCCCCCCATGCTGGATTATTTCTTGCCCGGGGTGCCGTCGAATTTCTTTTCGATATCCGCCCAGCAATCGATGTAGTCATCCTGCAGCGGTGCCTCATTTGCGGCGAATGCAGTCAGGTGCTGCGGGAAGCGGGTCTCGAACATGAAGGACATGGTGTTGTCCAGCTTCTCTGGCCCAAGGTCGGCGTTGGAGGCGCCTTCAAAGGCGTTCTTGTCGGGACCGTGGGGCAGCATCATGTTGTGCAGGCTGACACCACCGGGAACAAAGCCCTTCGGCTTGGCGTCGTATTGGCCGTAAATATTGCCCATCAGCTCGGACATGATGTTCTTGTGATACCAGGGCGGGCGGAACGTGTCCTCTGCCACCATCCAACGCTCACGGAACAGAACGAAATCGATGTTTGCGGTGCCGGGCTGGCCCGAGGGCGCTGTCAGTACGGTAAAGATTGACGGATCCGGGTGGTCGAACAGGATCGCACCAACCGGGCAATAGGTGCGCAGATCATATTTCACAGGGGCATAATTCCCGTGCCAGGCAACCACATCAAGCGGCGAGTGGCCGATCTGGGTCTCGTGGAACTGGCCGCACCATTTGATGGTCACGGTCGAAGGCGTCTCCCGGTCCTCGAAGGCCGCCACAGGCGCCTTGAAGTCGCGCGGGTTTGCCATGCAGTTGGCGCCAATGGGACCGCGGCCGGGCAGTTCGAATTTCTGGCCGTAGTTTTCGCAGACAAAGCCACGACAGGGCCCTTCCAGGACTTCCACCCGGTAAACCAGACCGCGCGGGATGATCGCGATTTCCTGTGGCTCCAGGTCGATAATCCCAAGTTCCGTTGCAAACCGCAGACGGCCCTCCTGCGGGACGACCAACAGTTCGGAATCCGCAGAGTAGAAATAGCTGTCCACCATTGATTCCGTGACGAGGTAGATATGGCTTGCCATTCCGACCTGCGTGTTCACGTCACCTGCCGTTGTCATCGTGCGCATGCCGGTGAGCCAGGTCAGCCCCTCTGCACCATGTGGCACAGGATCCCACCGATATTGACCCAGGCTGATTACATCGGGGTCCACGTTTGGAGCGGACTTCCAATAGGGCAGGTCGATCTTGGTGTAGCGGTGGGAGTGTTTGACCGAAGGGCGGATGCGATAGCACCAGGTGCGTTCATTCTGATGGCTTGGTGCGGTAAAGGCGGTGCCGCTCAGCTGCTCACCGTAAAGGCCATAGTTGCATTTCTGCGGGCTGTTCATGCCTTGTGGCAGTGCGCCTGGCAGAGCTTCGGTCTCAAAGTCATTGCCGAATCCGGGCATATACCCCTCGTGGGGCCCGGCGAGGGACGGGGCCTGGATCATTTCGTGGGCATCGACTTTGCGATTCATGGCGCGCTCCTTTTCATGTTCTCAGTTTCGGTAATAGTTGATTTTGTAACTAACAAGGCATAGGTCGGCAGCATGACCGAAAAAGATGACTTCACTCTGCAGGATTTTCTGCCTTATCTGCTCAATCGCGCTGCGGAAGAGAGCTCGCTCGAGTTTCAGCAGCATTATAAAAACCGCTACGGGATGCTGCGCAATGAATGGCGGGTTCTGTTTCACCTGGGCAACTACGGTCGGATGACCGCAACGGAGATTGGTCAGCGCGCCAAGATCCACAAAACCAAGATCAGCCGGGCTGTCGCCAAACTCGCCGAGCGGCGATTTGTCGTGCGCAACCGGGATGAACAGGACAGGCGTGCCGAACATCTGGAGCTGACCCCGCAGGGAGAGGCTGCCTATCGGGATCTGCGAGAGCAGGCCGCCATCTACGACCGCCAGCTGGCCTCCCGGCTAAGCGAAGGCGAAAGCGAGGCGCTGCGTCACATGCTGCGCAAGCTGGCAGGGATTGACCAATAGCCGCCCGACGTCGAGAGTCGGCGAGGAACGGATAAAAAGGGAACAGGGCCAGTCAGATGACGGATGATGACCCGCGCAGCAAAGCGATCGTTCAGTGGCTTACCTCGGCCGGACTACAGGACACTGACCGCCAAGAAATGCTGCAAGGCTACGCGGAGCGTCTTGCTGACGCGGGTGTTCCCTTGCGACGGTTCCATCTGGCGCAGCGTGCGTTTCACCCCAAATACGGGGGAACGGGTTTTACCTGGACCCGCGATGGCGGCGTCTACCACGAGTATTTCGAGCATAGCGACACACCTCGCGATGAATGGCTGCGCAGCCCATTTTATTACATGCTGGATCAAAACGTGCCGGAATTTCGCAGCAGGCTGGAAGGCCCGGCGCTAGACCGCTTTCCCGTACTGGCCGAATTTCGCAAGAGCGGTGGTACCGATTATCTGTCGATGATCCTGCGCTTTGGGGATTTCATTGACGCCCCATTTGATCCCCGCCGTCCGGGGGAGGGGATCTTGTCTTCGTGGACAACCGACGCGCGGGACGGTTTCAGCGAGTCTGATCTGAACCTGATCCGCCAGACCTATCCGCACCTTGGGCTTGCGATGCGTGCCGCATCGACCCAGCAGATGGCGAAGGATCTGTTGCAGGTCTACCTGGGTCGGGACGCAGGGCGTCGCGTGATGTCGGGAGAGATCACACGCGGTTCGTCACGGCAAATCGACGCTGTGATCTGCTATTTCGACCTCAAGGGCTTTACGCAGTTGGCGGAGCAGATCCCCGGAACCGAGCTGATCGAGATGTTGAACGACTATTTCGGCGTCGCAGTTGCGACGATCCAGAAATTTGGCGGAAACATACTGAAGTTCATGGGCGACGGCATCCTTACGATGTTTGACCTGGGCAGCGTCACCGAAGATGCACACGCGGCCCTTTCCGCAGCCTGTGAATTGCAACGTCAGATCCGGCAGCGCAACCGAGAACGATCTGCCGACGGTTTGCCCATAGCTGATTTTACGCTCGCCCTACATGCAGGCGAGATCCTCTATGGCAATATCGGGTCGGAAAACCGGCTTGATTTCACCGTGATCGGCCCGACGGTGAACCAGACCGCACGAATTTCAGGACTGCATGCCTCTGTTGGGCGGAGCATCATCGTGTCGGAATACGTCCAGAAGGTCGCACATCCTTGTCCGCAAGATCTTGTGTCTCTGGGGCGCTACATGTTGCGCGGTGTCGCAGAGCCGATTGAACTGTTCACAATCTACGACAGTGAGGTCGACGGATAACTCGGGCCGAAAACTAGGGTTAATTTTGCCTTAATTTGCCCAATATTGCCCACTAGATCTGGCTCAAGACCCGATTCCACCTTGCCCGCATTTCCGGGCTATGGGCGAGCCAATATCGGGTCATGAGCAGATTTGGAGCAGATCGATGACCCTTTTCTCCCGCTTTGGGACGTTTACTGCCGGTATTGTGGCCTGGGCCGTAACCGCGCCAGTGGTTTTTGCAGCCGGTGAATGGCCGCAGGACAACGGCCGCCCTGGAAACGGGAATGGCAATGGTTGGGGAAACGGCTGGGGCAATGGTGGCGGGAACGGCAACGGAAACGGCAACGGCGGAAGCCAGACTGTGCCCGAGATTGATGTGAGCGCTGGCATGTTGGCGCTTGCGGCGGTTGCTGCTGCGCTGTTGCTTGCATGGGAACTGCGTCGACGCCGGATGGCCTGAATCACCCGACCGTAAACGAGCAAGCGAGGAAGCTGGATCTAGATCAGGGCCCAGTTTTCGGTGGCGAGGGCCATATAGGCGATAGCAGCGTTTGCAACCATATGGGCGACGATCGCCGCAGGCAGCCCCCCCCCGCGCACATAAAGCGCACCAAAGATCGCTCCGGACGCCATGCCAAGGGCGAACCGATCATGCATCAAACCAAAGAGCGCGGATGTCACGACCAACCCGATCAAAGCCCTGGCCAATGGCTGGCTTTCGCCTGCAATGCGGCGCAACAGGTATCCGCGAAAAAACAGCTCTTCGATGACGGGCACCAAAACAATGGTCCCAAGCAGGCGGCATCCGATCCAGAACAGGCCACGAGGATCGTCGCTCACGCCGCGGGTCACATCCAGGGCGGACAGCAGGATCCAGACCGCGGCAATCCCCGCCCCGGCGGCAATATCCAAGGGTTGCGGTCGATAGCGAAGGCGCGACAGCGCTGGCCAGAAAACCAGCAATGCGGCTGCCATCATGCCGGCCCGCAACGGGTAGCCGTCGGCGGGATCTGCCCATAAGGCCGCCACAAGGACGCCGCTTAGCATCATCACGATGAACGGCACGATTGAGGCCAAGAGCAGATCTGCCCGCACGGGCGGCAAAACGGCTGAGGCGGCCGCGACAGCCTCGGGATTGCTTTGCAGCAGGCGGGAACGGTGGGCAATGGCGAGAATCAAGAGCGCCAGGATGGTGAACATCAGCCATCCGGCATAGCTGTGGAAACCGTTGACGGCGTGTTCGGGCGCAACCCAGGCCCCGATCAGGATCAGGATGGCGATACGTGCAATGTTGAAGGTCCAGCTCAGCAGGAGCGCTGCGGGAAAGAGGATCAGCCAATAGCGGCTCTGGCGGACATCACGCCCCATGAGCAGCGCATAAAGCGCCATGAAGGTCGTCACCAACGCGAAGCCTTCGACACCTGAGCAAGGCTCGCCGATTTCTACGAGGAACCCATCAACCCGGATCAGATGTTCGCTCGCGTCGGTCCACACGGATGCGCCTGTTGCTTCGAGCACAATGGAAACCAGTAAAAAGGTCACGCTGGTCAGGGCCTCGATATTCCAGAGCGGCTCCATCATGCGGGTGATATCCGGCATGATGAGCGCGACGAGAAGCGCAAGGATGAGCGTGCGGCCGATTTCGCGAAGCCAGGAAAGCCAGCGGGCGAATGGCATCAAAGCCAAAAGACCGCCAGCGCCAGCAATGGCGCCGCCAAGACAGATCAGGATCAGAGTGGGAGAGATCCAGGCATTGATCCCACTGGGCCCAAACAGGGCGAGTGGGGCAAAGGCGATCAGCACGCCGACTGCATTCAACGCCAGCGCCGAGGTGCGTTTTGGTGCCTCGCCGATCGCGAGGACGAGCCGGTGATAGGCGCTCCGCACCAGGACAAGATAAAGACCAAGAACAGTCAGTGCTGCAATCAGACGCCCGGCAATCGAGCGTACGCTGGTACAGGCAAGATCTGCCCCCGTAAACTTGCAGTGCACATTTGCAATGAGCTGGTAGGCGACCATCACGGCCATCAACTCTGCCACTGCAATGGCGAGTACAAAGAACAGACGGCGCGCGCCAATCCTGTTGGGGGCAGAGATGCCCCCAGCAGGTGTCATATGCTCAGATGTCGACATCCACGCCCGGCAGGTTCAATGCCTTCATCATGTCGCGCAGTTCCTGGCGGGCGGCGATGTTGGAGATATTGAGCTGCTTGACGCCGATGTCCTTCAGGTCGAGCAGGGTGAGCCCGCGCGGAAACAATTCGCGAAAGACGACACGCTCGGAAAAGCCAGGCGCCACCCGAAAGCCGATCCGCTTGGACAGCATGTTGATGGCGCGCTCCATCTTTTCCTTGTTGACCATCCGCTGGGTGCCGACACGGTTGCGGATCACCACCCAGTCGATGGGCTTCAAGCCGGCTTGGGCGCGCAGCTGGCGGGCGTTCCATACCATCTCGGAGTAGACAGAGGGCCCAGTGATTTTCTCGCCCTTCTGATCGGTATGTGCGAGCAGGTCGAAATCCACAAAGCTGTCGTTCAGCGGTGTGATGAGCGTATCGGCGAGCGAGTGCGCAACCTGGCTCAGCCGTGTGTGCGAACCGGGGCAGTCGATAAGGATAAAGTCGTTGTTGGGTTCCAGCTCGGACACTGCGGCCGACAGGCGATGATCGTAGATGTTTTCGCCGGGCTGTAGGCTGTCGGCATCAATTTCTGGCAGCTCATGCAGTTCAACCAGCGGCAGGTCCAGCGAAGCCTGCTGCATGAAGGTTTTGCGATTTTCCAGATAACGGCCCATGGACCGTTGCCGCAGATCCAGATCCAGCGCAGCAATCTTGAACCCCAAACGGGCCAAGGTGGTTGCGACATGCATGGAGACGGTTGATTTGCCTGCACCGCCCTTTTCGTTCCCGACGACAATGATATGCGCCACGTCTACTTCCCCCAGAACCTTGCGCGAATTTTCGCGCATATTTGGGTCAAGTATACTGCCCGGTCGATTCTATGGGAAGCCGTCAAATCCCTTGGTTAGGCTCTGAGTTAGGCTCTATTTCGCAACATAGACGGGGGCGAAGCGTGAAAAAGAAAACGCCGCCCAAAAGGACGGCGTTTCCCGAAAATGCGGAGGACGGCGATTAGAAGCCCAGACCTTCGTATTTCTTTTTGAACTTGGATACGCGGCCACCGGCGTCCATCAGACGGGTGGTGCCACCGGTCCATGCGGGGTGCACGGTCGGGTCGATATCCAGGGACAGAGTGTCACCCTCTTTGCCCCAAGTGGAGCGCATTTTGAGGATGGTGCCATCGGTCATTTTGACGTCGATGAAGTGGTATTCGGGATGGGTGTCTGCTTTCATGATACCACTCCTCAGGCTTTTTTGGCTTTGTAGGTTGTATCTTCTGCAATACGTGCGGACTTACCGCGACGCGAACGCAGGTAGTACAGCTTGGCGCGACGAACGCGACCACGGCGAACGACGGTGATGCTGTCGATGTTGGTCGAGTGCAGCGGGAACACACGCTCCACGCCTTCGCCAAACGAAATCTTGCGAACGGTGAAGGAACCGGCGATGCCGGAACCGTTTTTGCGGCTGATGCAGACGCCTTCGTAGTTCTGCACGCGCGAACGGCTGCCTTCGGTCACTTTGTAGCCGACGCGGATGGTGTCACCGGCTTTGAAATCGGGGATGTCTTTCCCCAGGGCGGCAACTTGTTCCGCCTCCAGCTGTGCGATCAGGTCCATGATCGTCTCCTATGTTGCTCGTGGTTGCTCCACGAAGTTTTGCGCGGTCGCGAGAGCTCTTGGTCTTCACCGGGTCCCGCATGTGCAGCCCGCCAGAGATCACCCCGTTCTTTCCTTGATCTGTGCCGCGATCCCCAATGCGTCGAAGAAGACGTGTTCAGGTGTGTGATACAACAGCACAAAAGTCCAAAGACGCAGATGCGAATCCAGACCGGGGCCTTTTACGCCCGCCTTATGTGTGAATCAAGGGCTGTGACACGCATCTGCCCCTTATTTTCATGGCGACAGAACTGTTCTGGCCTCAGTCCTTATCAGACCCGTCCTGTTGCTTGGCTTCATGCGCAGCCCAAAGATCGGGGCGGCGCGCCTTTGTGATCTCTGCGCTCATGTCTTGCCGCCATTGTTCGATCTTGCCGTGATGGCCCGACATCAGAACATCGGGGATCTTGCGGCCTTTCCATTCGGCAGGGCGCGTGTATTGCGGATGTTCCAAGAGGCCCGATGAAAAGCTCTCTTCCTCGGTGGAGGCCTGGTTACCCAGGACGCCCGGAATCAGGCGGACTGTCGCGTCAATCAGCGCCTGAGCCGCGATTTCGCCGCCTGTCATGACAAAGTCGCCAAGCGAGACCTCCATGATGCCGTAGTGTTCGAGCACCCGTTCATCTACGCCTTCAAACCGGCCACACAGCAGGGTCACGCCATCGCATTGGGCCAGATCCTGCATCAAAGCCTGATCCATACGCCGGCCACGCGGGGACAGGTAGATCAGTGGCCATTTGCCTGCGGTGTCCGCCATCGTGTGTTCGATCGCGTGGCCCAGAACATCGGGGCGCAGCACCATGCCCGCACCGCCGCCTGCTGGTGTGTCGTCGACATTGCGATGTTTGCCGACACCGAATTGGCGAAGATCGACGGTTTCCATCTGCCACAGCCCTTCCTGCAGCGCCTTGCCGGTCAGGCTTTCGCCAAGGACACCGGGAAAGGCCGTCGGAAACAAAGTCATGATCTTGGCCTTCCAGACGCCCACCAAATCCGGCGTTGGCGTCATCAACTCGCGCGGTTTGAACGAGGGGCGAATGGCCTTGCGGCCGTGAGATTTGTTTGGTGCTGTCATACGGTGCTGTTTAGTGCAGTCAGAATTCCACGCAATAAAAAGCTTTGGTGTTTGGATGAAATCGGGAATGCCCCCAATCGTAGCTGGCCATGAGGATCAGGTCGCAGTTGATGCGGTGCAGGCGCGTGCCAAAGCGGTCTGGCCCCGTATTGCATCGGACCTTGGTCTGGCTGCCGAAGGTGCCCGGTTCCGCCAGCTAATGGTCAATAGCCGGTACCAGCATGTCCGTAGCGTTCAGATGGTTCAGACGGCAACCGGGCAACGCTACGTATTGCGGGCCGTATTTGATGAAATCAACGCCGCGAAGCAGTTGAAGTCTCTGGACAGGCATCAACAGGCGTCGGAGAGGTTAAGAGCTGTCCCAGGTGTGTCATCACCTTCGATATTGTGGCGTGATCGGGATAGCGGTGTTGTCTTGATGGAGTTCGCCGAGGGCGACACGGCATACCGCGCACTATCGCTGAGTGACTATGGGTTGGGTGAGCGGGCAGAGGTGCTTCGACGGATAGGGCATGCTGTTGCTGCGCTTCACCGTGTGTCGGATGTTGGAGATCAAAGGTTTTGGCCCAAGCCATTCCTGAAACAGGTTTCAACTCGGGCAGAGGCTGTGCGGGCAGGGCAATTTCACGTTCCGAAACCCAGAAAATTCCTAGGCCTATGTGCGTTGCTGCATCGTGCAGGACGTGCGGCCCGCGGCCAGGTTTTTCGCGGCGCGATAGAACACGGCGATTTGCATCTGCGGAATATCATGATGTCCGACACCGATGTGTCCTTCATCGATTATTCCAACCACAAGGGAATTTACCCCTACCGGGACATCGCAGATATTTGGATATCGAACTGCCCGGACCACCTGGCACCCGACGGATGCCAGCCCGGTTTCGGTGGTATTGCCAGTGCGGATTGGGCGGCATTCGAAGACGGATATGGCATGCGGCTGACGGTTGATCCGCTTTTCCGGTTTTTCTTCACCTGGCGTTTGTTCAGACTGTGGTCCGCTCTGGCGGCGAGGCCATCGTATCAACACCGGCGCACCGCCGATGCCTTGGCCGGTGCCCTACGTGTTTTGGACGCGTTGTTGGAAGACGGAGCGTGACATCTGAAACCGTCAGAACAATCCTTCGGGCGGATCTGCGATGATGCGACCTGACGCAAGATCTACAGTTGGTACCGCAGCCAGCGTGAAAGGGAGCAAGATGGTGCTGCTATGGCCTGGGACAGTGATCTCCAGAAGATCGCTGGCGCCGTGGTTCTGCACCGTTTTGACCGTCCCCAGCAGAGTGCCACCCGTGTCGTAGACCTCAAGGCCCATCAGATCGGTGTGATAATATTCATCATCCGGCAAGCTGGGGAGGCGGTCGCGTGGCGCAAAGAGGCGCAGGCCCTTCAGGGCGTCGGCCTGTTCTTTGGTCTCAACCCCGCCGACCCGCGCTGTAAAGCCATTCTTGATGGCGCGGACCAGTACCAGCGTGTAGCTTTGGGTGCCGTCTTCGTTGCTGAGCGGAGAATAGGCCTCGATGTCTTCGGGGATTGCGCAGAAACTTTTCAGTCGCACTTCACCACGCACCCCATACGATCCGGCAATGGCGCCAACACAGATCTGCTCAGTCATTCTGTCCATCCTTCGCAGAAACGCGCAGATGACCACGTGCCACCAGCGTTTCCACAGCGTTCTTTCTGGTAATTGCGTTCATAGAGGATACCCGCGGTAAAGGCGATCATCACGAAAACCGCAAGCCGGATCAGCCGCCACATTGGGGCTACCGGGTTTCAATGGGCAAAGAGTGGCGGCGTTGTTCCCAGCCCAGCTGCTCCAACTCCGGAGTTTTTGAGACGTTTTCAGGGTGCCCTACGCAGAAATACCCGATCAGTTTCCAATCATCAGGCACATCGAGATCTCGGTTCAGCTGTTCGGGATCAAGCACCGACACCCAGCCAAGACCCAGCCCTTCGGCCCGCAAACTCAGCCAGAACAGCGTGACGGCTGTCACAACGGAATAACTGCGCATTTCGGGCATGGTGCGCGCGCCCAGGCGATGTCCCTTGCTGGTCGCATCGTCGCAATAGATTGCCAGCTGCACGGGGGCTTCGCGCATCCCGGACAATTTCAGCTTGGCATAGCGCTCGGCTTTTTCTTCCGAATATCCGGCCAGCGCAGCTGCGTTGGCAGTCTCGAAATTGGCCAGAGCGGCAGAGCGGGCGGCTTCGCTTTCGATGCGAATGATCCGCCACGGTTCACTGAGCCCAACAGAGGGGGCCAGTTGAATGGCGCCGAGGCAGCGCTGCAGCACTGCCTCGTCCACCGGATCAGAGCGGAACCGACGCACATCGCGCCGGACCCGCATCAACAGATCAAGCTGGCTGCGGAAATCTTCAGGAAATGAATTCTCCCGCAGATCCATTTGCTTATTCCGCGTCAGCAGCCGCTTCGGCAGCTTCAGCTGCCTTTGCAGCTTTCTCTTCTGCGCGTTCCTGAGCTTTCTTGCCCGGGGTACCCTTGTTGGGGTTGTTGCGCTCTGCTTTTTCGCGGACGCCAGCTGCTTCCAGCATACGTGCGACACGGTCGGTGGGCTGTGCGCCCTGGCTCAGCCAGTGCTGAACGCGCTCCATGTCCATTTTCACGCGCTCTTCGCTGTCTTTCGGCAGCAGCGGGTTGTAGGTGCCCAGCTTCTCGATGAAGCGGCCGTCGCGCGGCATGCGGCTGTCAGCTGCAACGATGCGGTAGAAGGGGCGCTTTTTCGAGCCGCCACGGGCCAGACGGATTTTCATTGCCATGGGTTCAGTCTCCTTTGATGGCGTTTTCAGGGATATCCCTGTTATTCCTGGTGTTTCTTGTGGTGTCGGATGACTTCCTGAATGATGAAGTTCAGGAAAGCCTTGGCGAAATCGGGGTCCAGGTCGGCCTGTTTCGCCAGGTCTTCGAGCCGTGCGATCTGCGCTTCCTCGCGGGTCGGATCGGACGGGGGAAGGTCGTGTTCGGCCTTGAGCCGACCAACAGCCTGGGTGTGCTTGAAGCGCTCGCCCAGAGTATAGACGAGGATCGCATCCAGACGGTCGATGCTTTCGCGGTGCCCCTTGAGCAGCTGAGCTGCGCGGGCAACGGGATCTTGGCTGTCGGTGGTCATGCCGGTCTCCATCAGATGTACTGCCCTGCGGGCTGGGCACAGGTAGCAGGGAAGGCAAAGCCTGTCACGACCTGCATATCTGCACACCACCGTGCGGGGGTCTGCTCTGTGTGTTTTTGCATATCAGTCAAGCGCCCAGCCCTTCGGTTTGAAGAGTGGGTCGGCGTAGTGGCTGATTTCCATCTCAATGCCATGGGACAGCTGACTGTCCCGCAACGCAGCCGGAGAGGGGTGGCGATAGACCGCGTCACTGCCATCGATGGTCGGTGCGTCGTGGTCTTTCTTGGCCCCCAAACGTTCCGCGAGGCGAATCGAGTCCAGGTTCTTGGGATCGATGTAGCTCACTGCGCCATCCCAGCCCTGAACCTCGTACAGGTAGTTGCGGGCTGCATGAGTGGCCTCGAGTGCATAGCCCTTGCCGGCGGCATCGGGCCAGATGATCCAGGCAATCTCGCGCTCGGGCCAGCCTGCTGGTTGCCAGGCGCCAGCCATCCCATACGTCTCTTCGGTGATTTTGTCGTGGATCATCCACATGCCAAAGCCGCGAACCTGCCAATGACCGATCTCAGCTGCATAGAGCATCCATGCCTCATAGGTATTGAGAGGGCCACCCATGAAGCGCGCACGATAAGAGCTGAACGTGGCCTTGAAGTCGGGGTAATCCTCCGCTTCCGGTCCACGAAGCACCAGACGTTTGGTTTCGATGACAGGGATGGAGGACGGCATCACAGCACCCCCATCTGGATGTGTAGCATGAAAACGGTCATTGCAGCCGCTCCGTGATGCTCGGCTGCTCCAGTCTGCGCGCCGCCGGATAGTGACGCCACGTGCGCATATTGTCAGCCGGGGCCAGCCGGAAGGAAACCAGTTGCTCCGGCCGGGCTCCGATGCGTTGTGCCAGCGCAATGGAGGCATCGTTGTCTTCAGGAATGAAGGAGGCAACGGTGCTCCATTTCATTTCGTGAAACAGCCAGTCTAGAACGACCTCAGCGGCCTCGCTGGCGTATCCTTTGCCACGGGCGTCTTCCGTCAGGTGCCAGGACAGCTCTGGCTCGGGCCAGCCTTTGGGGAACCAGGGGCCAATCAGGCCAACGGGACGGCCGGTGCTGCGTTCGATGACGGCAAACAGGCCGTAACTACGCAGGTGCCAATGGCCGATGATGGTGGCAACGGACCACCACAGCGCATCGGGGTCATCGGCGGCATCAATAAAGCGCGGTGCACCAATGCGCAGGAATGCCTCATGCGCATCAAACCCCGCCTCCGCAGGAGAGACCAGCTGGAGCCTCCGGGTCTGGAGGCTGGGGAAACGGTTGCCCGTGTATGGCATATCTACACCCTTTTTGACTGCAGCTGCCCGCGCAGTTGCAGTCTGTTCCTGTGTCGATGATTGCGAGATCATGCCACATGTGCGGAAACAAGGGGTTAAGCCGCGCGCCAGCGCATAGCCTGCAAAAGGTGGGAGAGTCGGAGAGGCAATCATGCGTATCCCTCCATTCCGCCGTCGCTGTCTGGTGCAAAATGGCGATACGCGAGCGTATCTGCAGGCGTCTCGCCTTCTGGCAGAGCGGCCTTAGCGTCCTGCTTGGCCCCAAGCCTCTTTGCGACCAAGACTGATTTTTCGTTTCCGGGAGTGATGTAGCTGACCAGAGTTGTCACGCCCATCTGAGACCATGCCCAGTCCAGAACTGCTGATGCCGCCTCGGTAATGTATCCGTTGCCTTCGAAGCCGCTGCACAGCATCCAGCCGATTTCCGCTTCGGGGTAATGGGCCGGCCTGTTGATGCCCACCTGGCCGACCAATACACCGTCTTCCGTGCGCTCAACGGCCCAGCTGCCGTGACCCAAAAGGGACCAACTGCCCGTCTCTGCCGCAATCGTTTGCCAGCTGTCTTTCAGTGAAAACGGTCCACCCATATAGCGCGCGCGCCCGCCGCACAGCACAGCGTGAAGCGGCGCGAAGTCCGACATCACGTGGTGGCGCAGCGTAAGGCGTTCGGTGGATATGGTGGGCGCAGTGGTCACTTACTTCTTCTTCCCAAAGCCGCTCAGGCCGCCAGGGAGGCCGCCCATGCCGCCCAGACCCGGCAGGCCGCCAGGCAGGCCCTTGCCGCCGCCCATCGCCTTGGCCGCCGCTTCCAGCGCTTTGGGGTCCATCTTGGACGGGTCCATACCGGCCATGTCAGGCATGCCGCCGCCTTTGCCAAACATGCCCTTCATGGCCTGTTTCAGCATCTTGCCTTTGCCCATCTTGCCCATCTTCTTCATCACATCGGCCATCTGCCGGTGCATCTTCAGAAGCTTGTTGAGGTCCGAGACCTCCATGCCGGAACCGGCCGCGATGCGTTTCTTGCGGGAGGCCTGCAGCAGGGCGGGGTTGGCGCGCTCTTTCTTGGTCATCGACTGGATCATGGCGATCTGGCGCTTCAGCACTTTGTCGTCCATGCCGGCGTCCTGCACCTGCTTGGCCATTTTGCCCATGCCGGGCATCATCGCCATCATGCCTTCCATGCCGCCCATCTGGAGCATCTGTTCAAGCTGCATCTTCAGGTCGTTCATGTTGAACTGACCCTTCATCATGCGCTTCATCATCTTCTCGGCCTGTTCGGCCTCGATGGTCTCCTGCGCCTTTTCGACCAGCGCAACGATATCGCCCATGCCCAGAATGCGGCCCGCGATACGGTCCGGTTCAAAGGTCTCGATGGCGTCCATCTTCTCGCCCAGGCCGACAAATCGGATGGGCTTGCCGGTGACTGCGCGCATCGACAGTGCGGCACCACCGCGGCCGTCGCCGTCCATCCGGGTCAGCACCACACCGGAGATGCCGATCTTGGCGTCGAATTCTTCGGCGACTTCGACGGCGACCTGACCGGTCAGACCATCGACGACCAACAGTGTCTCACGCGGGGAGACGACATCGCGGACGTCTTCGACCTCTTGCATGAGCACTTCGTCGATTTGCAGACGCCCGGCCGTGTCGAGCATGTAGACGTCATACCCACCCAGGACAGCCTGCTGTTTCGCGCGTTTGGCGATGTCGACAGGTTTTTGGCCAGGCACGATCGGCAGGGTGTCCACGCCAATCTGGGTCCCGAGCACGGCCAGCTGATCCATCGCAGCGGGGCGATAGACGTCGAGCGAGGCCATCAGAACCTTCTTGCCCTCTTTTTCCTTCAGGCGTTTTGCCAGCTTACCGGTTGTGGTCGTCTTACCAGAACCTTGCAGACCCACCATCAGGATCGGGGCAGGCGGGCTGTCGATCTTCAACTGGCCAGGGTCGCCTTCGCCGCGCAGGGTGTCGACCAGTGCGTCATGAACGATCTTCACGACCTGCTGGCCGGGGGTCACCGATTTGGTAACGGCCTGGCCGGTCGCCTGGTCCTGCACCTTCTTGATAAAGTCGCGCGCAACCGGCAGCGAAACGTCGGCTTCAAGCAGGGCGACGCGGACTTCGCGCAGGGCAGTTTTGACGTCTTCTTCAGACAGGGAGCCCTGTTTAGTGAGCCGATCAAAGACGCCGGAAAGGCGTTCGGATAGATTTTCAAACATGCCTGCGGCCTCCTATGCCGGTTTCAACGCGTGCGCCCCACATCTAGGGAGCAAATGACCCATGCGCAATTGCCCCCACGGGCGTAACACGCTGGTGGGGGGCGATCCCTGGCACGGGCAGGGACCGGAAGACTCAACTTGGCTTCCGGATATGGCCCTGCGTTACGCCCTCTGCCCGGATGAGTCAACCCACGGCCCGTTCCGGGGGGTATCCAGAGCTGGCTGTCTCTGTTCGACAACGCTTGACTGGCCCGCGGCGGGGCGCGAACATACTCCTGCGTCATTGGCCACTGTCGGGGAAAAACGGTCAAAACAGCGCAGAGCCAAGAGGCGGTGACATTCGGGTAATGGGTGCGTGGCACCTTCTGCATTCCTTCATCGGGCATCATGAGCCAAGAGAAGGACAGGGAAAATGCGTGTCATCACTATTCTGGGCCCCTCCCATTCGGGCAAGAGCGAGCTGGCAACAGCGCTCGCCACGCTGGAGGGCAACAATCAGCCGCCGGGCAAGACCACCGATGTCGCTCAAATTCATACCTTTGCCTTTAAGGGAGAGGAATGGGGGGTGATTGACATAGCAGGTGGCGTTGAAAATCTCGCGTCAGCTGGTCCTGCCCTTGCAGCGAGCGATGCAGCGGTCGTCTGCGTGCCAGCGGATGATGCATCGGGCGTTCTAGCGGCCCCCTATTTGCGGATGGTTGAAGAGGCGGGCATTCCCGCCTTTCTTTTTATCAACAAGATGGATCAGGCCGACGGGCGGGTGGCCGACATTGTTGCGGCTTTGCAGACCTATTGCCGCCACAATATCATTCTGCGCCAGATCCCGATACGTGAGGGCGGGCGCGTGGTCGGCGCGGTGGATCTGATTTCCGAACGGGCCTGGCAATACCGCGAAGGGCAGCCTTCTGCTCTGGTCGCCTTTCCTGACAGCGCCCATGTGAGGGAGCGGCAAGCCAGGGGAGAAATGCTGGAGGCGCTGGCCGACTACGATGATGATCTGCTGGAGCAGCTCATCGAGGACCGCAAACCGATCGCTGAAGATGTGTATGAGGTGGCGACGCGCGTGCTGCGCCACAACGACATGATACCAGCTCTTCTTGGTTCCGCATTGCACCGCAACGGGATTTTGCGTCTCATGAAGTCGCTGCGCCACGAAGCCCCGACGGTTGATGCGGCTGTCCGCCGATTGGATGATGGCGCAACGGCGGAGAATGGCGTCATCGCTGTTGGCTGTGCCGCCGATGTGGTGAAACACCTTGGCAAGACCATCGTCCTGCGTGCGATGACGGATGATGTTGGCACCGGGACGCAGGTCTGCGGCACGACCCTTGGCACGCTGACGCCGCTGCGCGCGGATGGCCGGAGCTTGGCGGCGGGCCAGATCGGTGCTGTTGTCAAATCTGACCATCTCGACCTGGGATTTGCCTATGACAGCACTGGCCAGATTGGCCTGCCGGACTGGGCGCAGCCGCGGCCTTCTACCTTCCAGCGGATTATCACCCCACTGCATGAGCGGGACGATGCGCGTCTTTCGACTGCTTTGGAACGCCTTGCAGAGGTCGATCCGGGTCTTAGTCTCGCACAGGATGACGTGACGGGGCATGCGCTTGTGGGGGTGCAGGGGCCATTGCATCTGCGGCGCATACTTGCACAGCTTGCAACCTCCTTCGGAGTTGACGTGAGCGACGCGCCGGTGCCCCTGGCACTGCGTGAGACCATCACGCGCCCGGCGACAATCCATCACCGGCACCGAAAGCAATCAGGAGGGGCTGGACAATTCGCTGATGTAGTTCTGAGTATCTCCCCAAGCTTGCGCGGCAGCGGATTTTCTTTCCGTGAGGAGATCAAGGGCGGCGCAATTCCGAAAGGCTATATCCCGGCGGTGGAAGCCGGTGTCCGAGAGGCTTTGCAAGCTGGGGTGAATGGCCACCCTGTCGTGGACGTGCAGGTGGTTCTTCAGGATGGTAAACATCACTCGGTTGACAGTTCTGATCATGCATTCCGTACAGCGGGAAAGGCTGCTGTGAAAGCGGCGCTGGAGGACGCGGGAGCCGTGGTCCTGCATCCCATCATGAAAGTCGCGATCCACGTTCCTGCCGTCTTTACCGGTGGACTGGTGCCAGTGGTGAGCGGGATGAAGGGCCAGATTCTTGGGTTCGTGTCACACCCTGAGGCGGCAGGCTGGGATGTGTTCGAAACGCTGCTGCCAGTGGCGGCCCAGGATCAGCTGTCGGCCTCCCTTGCAAGCGCAACGCGGGGAACCGCTTGGTTTTCCAGTGACTTTGATCACTATGAGGAGATGCGGGCCTGATTGATTTTGCCAAATGGATCAGCGTGTCACCCGATTGTGTGGACAATGTCGCATCTGGTTGCGAAATGGCGCTGAAGCTGGCTTGCATCCGGTGCGGTTTCGGATTGATCTGCCCCCAGATCAAATTCAGCAGTGAAAGAGCCCGCAACAATGGATGCTTCCTCCGCCTATCAAGACAGTCTCCCCGTTTCCTCTGACGCGTTGCTGGCGCAACTGGACGATTGGGGCATTGACTATCGCCTGCACGAGCACGTGCCGTTGCGCACGGTTGAGGATGCAAAAGGTGTTGAGGATGCATTCATGGCAGAAGGCGAAGTGGCGCTGCGGCTGAAAAACCTCTACCTGCGTGACAAGAAAAAGCGCAACCATCTGATCAGCCTGGAGCAAGACCGCGATGTTGATCTTAAGGCGCTCGGAGCCGAGCTCGGGCTTGGCAATCTGTCGTTTGGATCAGCGGACCGGCTTCTGGAGAACCTGGGCGTGCGCCCAGGTGCGGTGACGCCGCTCGCCATGATCAATGGTCGCGACCATAATGTGCGGTTTTACATGGACAAGGCGGCGCAGAATGCTGACAGCATTTACATGCACCCTCTGGTGAATGACCGCACCATCGGGCTGAGCCGTGATGCATTTTTTGCCGTGATGGACCGTCTGGGTGTCGAGATCCAGTGGGTCTGACCACTTCGCGCTTGCGAAAATGAACAGTTCTCTGGCCTGATGTGCAGGAATGTGCATGTTTGCAAGTAAGCATGCGACGGGAGATTGCGTCATGGAGAACTGGGATGAGGTGCGGACCGCTTATCAGGTCGCCAAAATGGGAACTGTCAGTGGCGCTGCGGAAGTGTTGGGCGTTCACCATGCAACGGTCATCCGCCACGTAGACGCGCTTGAGGCGCGGCTGGGGGTCAAACTGTTCCAACGCCATGCGCGTGGTTACACGCCCACCGAGGCCGGGCAGGATCTGCTTCGCGTTGCGCAGGCCACTGACGATCAGTTCGGGCAATTGGTTGGACGGTTGAAGGGGCACGGCGATGCCGTATCGGGGGAGCTGGTGGTGACATCCCTGTCTGCGATGTCCGCGTTGCTGGTACCTGCCTTGACCGAGTTCCAGAACCAGCACCCTGATCTGATTATCCGTTTCCTGACCGGCAGTCGCTTGTTTCGTCTGGAATACGGTGAAGCGCATGTGGCAATCCGCGCAGGGGCGCCGCCGGAACAGCCTGACAACGTTGTGCAGCCATTCATGACGCAGCAGCACAATCTATATGCAAGCCAAGGTTACATCGACAAATATGGCCCGCTGAAGGGGCTGGACGACATGGCCAACCACAGGTTTGTCGCCAATGATGACGTCGAAAGCCGTGCTCCTTATAGCAAGTGGCTGCGGGCCCATGCGCCCGAAAGTGCCCTGTCGTTTCGCTGTGTTGCGGGCGTGTCCATGCAGGATGCGTTGATTGCCGGTGCGGGGATTGGTTTTCTCACGCAATGGGAGGCTGCCCGCTATCCGCATCTGGTGCGCATGATGGACCCGCTACCGGAATGGACCAGTGATCTGTGGCTTGTCACCCATGTCGACCTGCACCGCACACCCAAGGTTCAGACATTCCTTAAATTTCTGAAAGCCGAAGCCAAGGCCTGGACTGCATGAGCCCCTATTACCGCGGCCATCTTGCGATGCTCTTGTTCTCGGCCCTTGTGGCCGGGTCATTTTCACTTGGATCAATGGTGGCCAACGATATCGCGCCGATGGCGCTGAATGCGATCCGGTTTGTCATTGCAGGGGTGGTGATTGGTGTTGCGGCCCATCTGACCCACGGGCTGAAGCCTGCACACTTTCGTGCCCCGTGGCGGTTTGCTGTGCTTGGTGGTTTGTTTGCCGTTTACTTCGTCCTCATGTTCTATGGGTTGCAAACCGCCCCGCCGGTCAGCGCTGCTGCGGTATTCACGCTGACGCCGGTACTGAGCGCAGTTTTTGGCTTTCTACTGTTGCGCCAAATTACAACGCTGCCGATGGCCCTTGCCTTGGCCATTGGCGGGGCAGGCGCGATCTGGGTGATCTTTCGTGGTGATCTTTCGGCGATGCGGGCCTTTGAGGTCGGGCAAGGTGAGATCACATATTTCTGGGGCTGCGTTGCCCACGCAATCTACACCCCGATGGTTCGGCGCCTGAACCGGGGTGAGCCTGCGGTTGTTTTCACATTTGGCACCCTTGTGGCTGGGGCCATCATTCTCACGCTTTTCGGCTGGCAGGATATCCGGGCTACAGACTGGGCGTCCCTGTCATCGCTCGTCTGGATTGCCATTCTGTATGTCGCGGTCTTCGCCAGCGCCGCCACTTTTGTTCTTCTGCAATACGCGAGCCTGCATCTGCCCTCAGCCAAGGTGATGGCCTACACATATCTTACCCCAAGCTGGGTGATCCTGTGGGAAATCGCGCTGGGCAAGGGGGTGCCGGATGTCATTGTTCTGCTCGGCATTGCACTGTCTGTGCTTGCTTTGGTGATGCTGCTGGAAGGACGTGCCAGAACATCCAGGGCATAATTGATCCGCCACACCGTCCTTGAGATACATCAACGCAGCATCTTTTTGCAGCGCTACCTTTGGATATAGGGAGCGCGCCCTGATGAAGGGAGAAAGAGATGTTTAGTCATATCATGGTTCCGATTGACTTGCGGATGCCACCGTCTGTTGCCAAGGCGATGAAGGTGGCCGCTGATCAGGCGAAGTTGCACGGCGCCAAGATCAGCCTTGTTCACGTAACGATGGAGCAGATCAAAGAGGGCAAGACCGACGGCAAAGCCGGAGCGCAGCTTCAGGATCTGACCGACAAGCTCGCTGCGGAAACGGGGTGTGAGGTTGAGGCCCTGCCGGTGCATTCGGTGGACACGGTGGCCGAAATCAATGGGATCCTGTCACAGACCGCGGCAGAACTGGGCGTGGATCTGGTGGTTATGGGCACACATATGCCGAGCATCCTCGACTACGTGTTTTCTTCGCATGCAAGCCATCTGGTCTTGCATTCTGACGCGTCTGTCTTTGTTGTGCGGTGACGTCGTGCGTTGAGGCTAGGCTTCTGGCTTGGCGTCATCGTTTAGCAGCTCCGCCTCCAGAAAGCGTTCAAAGGCATCCAGGTTGACGGGTTCGAACTGGCCAAACCCCTGCATCCAGACACTTGCAGATCGCATGGCATCCGGCTGCAGTTTGCACCATTTGACCCGGCCGCGTTTTTCCTGCGCAATCAGACCTGCACGTGTCAAAATGGTTAGATGTTTGGAAATCGCAGCCAGCGACATTTCAAACGGCTCTGCCACATCCGTTACCGCCATGTCGTCTTCCAACAGCATGGTAAGGATGGTGCGGCGCGTCGGATCAGCAAGGGCGGCAAAGACAGTGTCGAGGGGATCGCTCATGATCTACTCCTAAACCGCAGGAAGCGGGTCGACAATCCCGCAGGGTTGGTCACAAATGGCGCGCAATCAAAAGGGGCGCGCGCATGGCACTGAAATATTGGGCGATTATCTTTGTTCTGGGGATCGGCTGGGGCATGTCCTTTATGTTCAATGCGATCCTCCTGCGGGAGCTGGGGCCGCTGTCGGTTTCCATGGGGCGGGTCGGCTTTGGGGCTGTAGGGTGCTGGATCTATGTGATCGGCGCCCGAAAGAAGGTGCCGAGCGACATCCGCAGGTGGCTGGCTCTCTTTGGGTTCGGTGTCCTCAGCTATGCGGCCCCTTTTGCGTTTTACGCACTTGGTCAGCAGGATATCGCAAGCGGTGTTGCGGGTATCGTCAATGCGATGACGCCCGCGCTCGCTGTGGTTGCTGCGCATTTCTGGCCGGGAGGTGAGCGCGCGACACTGATGAAATCGCTTGGTGTGCTCTGCGGGTTTGTGGGAATTGTCGTGTTGTCCCTGCCGCTGTTGCAGGAAAACCGAACATCCGAGATGTGGGCCGTTTTGATTACGCTTTGTGCGCCCGTCTGCTACGCGATTTCGGTAAACGTTGCCCGTCAGTTCAAGGATATGGAGCCTGTGGTCCTGGTGGCGATCGCGCTGACGGGGGCTACTATCGCGATCGCGCCCCTTGCGATCTGGGCAGAGGGGCTGCCAATTGTGACGCGCGCTGAGACATGGGGCGCGCTGTTCATTATCGGTTTTGTCCTGACGTCCGCGGCTTTCATCCTGTTTTATTGGGTGCTGCCCAAGGTTGGCCCGACCAACATCACGATGCCAACGCTGATCGCGCCGATCTCTGCTCTCGTGATGGGAAGCTGGATCCTGAAAGAACCCTTGATGCCGGAACACCTGATCGGCATGGCGGCAATTCTGTTTGGCCTGCTGTTGATTGATGGCCGAATTCTCAGCGGACTGCGCCGTTCCAGACGGGTCTGACAAGATCAACCTTTTGGTTGAATATGGCTTTTGCGGTCTTTTCCGCTGCGTTTTCCATGGCAGGGTAGGCGCGTCGCGATGCAGCTATTGGGAAATCTCTTTTATTTCAGATAGTTGCGCATGGCGCCGCAGGGGCGTCTGCGTTGTTGACTCTGTGACCGTGACTCCTTAGCACCGCACACAGAATTCACGTGAGGATGGCGCCCGTGACAGATGAGCCACATAAGCAGCGCTTGGCGCAGCTGGAGGCCCGACTGGCAGAGGCGCGTAAGGCACAAGAGCCCAAGCCGCGCGCGGACGAACATTATTCGACAGCCAATCAGGCCTGGAGAATGGTGATTGAATTGGTGTCCGGTCTGATGATCGGATTTGGCATTGGATACGGGCTGGACCACCTGCTTGGGACCATTCCGATCTTTCTGGTGCTGTTCACGATACTGGGCCTCGCCGCCGGAGTGAAAACAATGCTCCGCAGCGCGCAAGAGATCCAGGAAAAGAAACTGGCCGAAATGGCCGAACAAGATGCGCAAGACCGGGATTGATCCCCCGGCGACAGGAGAAACGGGACAATGGGCAAACTAATCTTTGGTGCAGCATTCCTGCTGGTACTTGCTTCTGGGCTGTTCTTTGCGCCCGCTATTCCGGGCCTCCAGATCCACCCGACTGATCAGTTTCTGGTCAAGCCTCTGGGTGGCGCAGGCGAGCTGAACTTCTACACCCCGACCAACGTGACCCTCTGGATGGGTCTGGCAATCGTCGCGATCTTCGCGCTGATGGTTCTGGGTTCTGCAAAGCGCGCGATCGTCCCGACGCGCATCCAGTCTGTTGCTGAACTGGCCTATGGCTTCATCTACAAGATGGTCGAAGATGTGACCGGCAAAGACGGTCTGAAGTTCTTCCCCTACATCATGACACTGTTCATGTTCATCCTGACCGCGAACATGCTGGGCCTGATCCCGGGCAGCTTTACCACGACATCGCACTTTGCTGTGACTGCTGTTCTGGCGATGCTGGTGTTCGTGACCGTAACCGTGACCGGTTTCGTTCTGCACGGCACCAAGTTCCTGGGCCTGTTCTGGGTCAGCTCCGCACCGCTGGCGCTGCGTCCGGTGCTCGCGATCATCGAACTGATTTCCTATTTTGTGCGTCCCGTCAGCCACTGCATTCGTCTTGCAGGTAACGTGATGGCGGGCCACGCGGTTCTGAAGGTATTCGCAGGTTTTGCAGGCGCTCTTGGCCTGTTCAGCTTCCTGCCGATCTTTGCCATCACCGCGGTTTACGCACTCGAAGTTCTCGTGGCCTTCATCCAGGCTTACGTGTTCACCATTCTGACCTGCGTGTATCTGAAAGACGCGCTGCATCCGTCCCACTAAGGCTCGGTTAGGTCTGAACAACAAATCCTCAACTTCCAATCGTAAGGAGATACACAATGGAAGGCGAACTCGCACACATCGGCGCTGGTCTGGCTGGCATGGGCACTGGTATTGCTGCACTGGGTGTTGGCAACGTTGCTGCTAACTTCCTGGCAGGCGCTCTGCGCAACCCCTCCGCGGCTGCTTCCCAGACCGCAACCCTCTTCATCGGTATCGCATTCGCAGAAGCCCTGGGCATCTTCTCGTTCCTGGTTGCTCTGCTGCTGATGTTCGCCGTCTAAGAACCTTCGGAACCATTTTCCTTACGGCCGGGCGGTGTGGACGACTGCGCCGCCCGGTGTAACGGCAAGTTCCCTAGGAGGACGACATGGCAACTCAGACGCAGGACGCAGGTCACGGTGCCGCAGAGGCCGCCCACGGTTCGGGCGGCATGCCGCAGCTGGACTTCTCGACCTATGCGAACCAGATCTTCTGGCTCGTGGTCACGCTCGTCGTGATCTACTTTATCCTGTCGCGCATCGCGCTGCCTCGCATTGCGGCAGTGTTGGCCGAGCGTCAGGGAACCATTACCAACGACCTCGCTGCAGCCGAAGACCTGAAGGCCAAAGCTGTCGAGGCCGAAACCGCTTATAATCAGGCCCTGGCGGACGCCCGTGCAGAGGCTCAGCGCATCGCTGCTGAGACCCGTGCGGAAATCCAGGCAGACCTGGATGAGGCCATCGCCAAAGCTGATGCGCAGATTGCTGCAAAAGCCGCGGAATCCGAAGCCTCCATCGCTGAGATCAAGGCTGGTGCCATCGAGAGCGTCGAAGCTGTCGCTGTTGAGACCGCCGCTGAAATCGTTGCTGCCTTCGGTGGCAAAGCAGACGAAAAAGCCATCGCAGCTGCGGTTGCTGACCGGATGAAAGGATAAGGACATGCGTACAGTCTTCGCTCTTGCCCTGACACTCGGCGCCAGCCCCGCATTTGCAGCGTCTGGTCCCTTCCTGTCGATGAGCAACACCGACTTCGTCGTAACGCTCGCGTTCCTGCTGTTCATCGGTATCCTGCTCTATGCCAAAGTGCCGAGCCTGCTGGGTGGCCAGCTGGATTCGCGCGCTGAAGGCATCAAGAAGGACCTCGAAGAGGCCCGTGCCCTGCGTGAAGAGGCCCAGACCATTCTGGCATCCTACGAGCGCAAGCAGCAGGAAGTTCAGGCTCAGGCAGACCGCATCGTTGCTTCGGCACGTGAGGATGCTGCGCAGGCCGCTGAACAAGCCAAGGCAGACCTGCAGACTTCTATTGCGCGCCGCATGGCCGCTGCAGAAGAGCAGATCGCAGCAGCTCAGAACTCTGCTGTGAAAGAAGTGCGCGACCAGGCGATTGTCGTTGCGATCCAGGCTGCCGACGCCGTTATCTCCAAGCAGATGACAGCGACCGAAGCCAACAAGCTGATCGACGCAGCAATCGCAGACGTGGACGCAAAGCTGCACTAAGCTTCGCTATATCGTCTGTGCATCAAGAACCCGGCCCCTGCGGCCGGGTTTTTCTGTTTGGGGTCAACGCAGGCAAGGTGTGGCTCAAAAAAGGGGTGGCTCAAACCTGTTTCGCGGTCTTGTTCACTCACTAAGCGGGGGGGCTGGCTGCCAGGGCCAAGACGCGGCACTGCCCCATCAGGCAGTGGGCCGCGCGGATCCCCACATTGCACCTTGGGGGATGGCAAAAACCGCCCCGCTTGTCAGCAGGGCGGTCGCTGTGTCCGGGCATGATCTCCTGCAGGAGGGGTGTCAGACCGCCTCTTTGAAGTGATCAAAGCCTGCGTCGGCCTGTGGCGCAGCAGAAACGCCACCGGACAGGTCGAACCTCTCCATCAGCCGTGCGAGGGTTTCGGCGTCAGAGCGCAGCATATGGCCTGCGGCTGTTGCTTCTTCGACCATGGCCGCGTTCTGCTGGGTTACCTGATCCAGCTGGCTTACGCCCAGGTTGATCTCGCTTAGGCCGTTTGCCTGTTCGGATGCCCCAGTTGCAATGTCAGACACCAACCCGGAAATGTGGTTCACCCGTTCGACGATTTTCTCGATCGCCTCACCGGCCTTGCCAACCAGATCGACGCCC
>Ga0160419_100488_pt1 | contig 24990 bp, 22 predicted proteins | sample CelAP2metagpilot_2_FD_108196 | JGI IMG/M metagenome (GOLD analysis project Ga0160419, IMG submission 108196) | Phycosphere-associated microbial communities from Cellana algal ponds in Kailua-Kona, Hawaii, USA - Cellana AP2-4-25 metagenome pilot ... | reverse complement strand
GAGGTTCCTTTCGATATGCGCCTTGAGCGCTTCGAGGTCATTGGCCACACGGGTCAGGCGTTCGGGCCGGTCAAAGAGGTCAGCCATGCGCGCAGGCAGCGGCGGGCGGATGCCCGTGGCGGCCTCAACGGCGTCGGGGAATTTGGCGGGGTGTGCGGTGGCCAGCGTGATCATCGGGGTCGCCTCTTCGCGCTGCTCCTCGGCCACTTTCACGCCAATGGCGGAGTGCGGGCACAAAAGCTCACCCATGGTGGCAAGCGCGTGGGTGATTGTCGTCGTGGTTTCACCCTCCGACGCACGGCCGGAGCGATAGTGCCCCTGAAGCACCTCCATCGCGCCCTGGCTTACATCGAAACCACCCTCTCCCAGTTCCGCCATCAGCTGCGCCACAGCGCCACCATCGCGGTCATAGGCATCAAACAAAGCACGTTCGAAATTGGAGCTGACCTGAATGTCCATCGACGGGCTGATCGAGGGATGCACCGACCCCTTGTGATAGCCCTGCCCCTTCAGGCACCGATCCAGAATGTCGTTTTGGTTGGTGGCCACGACCAGATCCTTGATCGGCAACCCCATCCGTTTGGCAATATAGCCCGCAAAGATATCCCCGAAGTTCCCTGTAGGCACAGTGAAACTCACCTCCCGCTCCGGCGCGCCGAGGCTCACAGCGGAGGAGAAGTAATAAACCACCTGCGCCAGCACCCGGCCCCAGTTGATCGAGTTCACCCCGGCGAGCTTCACCCCATCGCGGAAAGCAAAGTCGTTGAACATATCCTTCAGCCGCGCCTGACAATCGTCAAAATCGCCATCGACGGCCAGCGCGTGCACGTTGCTTTCCACCGGCGTGGTCATCTGGCGGCGCTGCACTTCGGACACGCGGCCATGAGGGTAGAGGATGAACACATCCACATTGTCCAATCCCCGGAATGCCTCAATCGCGGCAGACCCTGTATCGCCGGACGTCGCACCCACAATCGTCACCCGGTCGCCCTTGCGGCCCAGCGCCTTCTGGAACATCTGGCCGATGAGCTGCATGGCGAAGTCCTTGAACGCCAGCGTGGGCCCATGGAACAACTCCAACAGGAAATGGTTCGGCGCCAATTGCACCAGCGGCGCGCGGACGTTGTGGCCGAACCCCGCGTAGGCGCTGGCGATCAGCTCCCGGAATTCCTCATCCGTGAAGGTATCGCCGATAAACGGGCGCATGACGGTGAAGGCCACGTCTTCGTAACTCTGCCCTTCCATCGCCGCGATCTGCGCAGTGGTGAGGGTGGGAATTTCCGCAGGCACATAGAGGCCCCCGTCGCGGGCAAGGCCGGTCAGCATCGCCTCCTCGAAACTCAGGTCAGGCGCGGTGCCACGGGTTGAGATATAGCGCATGGGTCAGCTTTCCGGTCGGGGCGCACGGCGGCGCGTGATGAAATAGAATGACATCGCCACCCAGATCGCCGCGAGGGAGAACCAGGTGATCGCGTATTGCAAGTGATCGTTGGGGATGCGGCTGGTGTCTACGGGCAGCGGCGTCACAACCGGATCATCCTGCGACACGGCGTTGGCCACGATCAGGATCGGCCGGGTCTCCAGCGCCTCAGCCAGAAGCGGCACATCACGGGCAAACCAGATGTTGTTATCGAGGTCGGGCGCGGGCGTGTAGCTGTCGGTCTCCTGCGGCCATTGCAGGTTGCCCTGCACAGTGACGGAGACATCGGGCGTGGCGATGCCCTTGTCGTCTACCGCGACAAAGCCGCGGTCGATCAGCACCCTGCCTGCGTCGCTGTCCATGGCCGTGATCAGCCTGTAGCCTGCCCCAACCTCTTTTTGGGAGACAAGCACCCGCAGGGTGTCCCCTGCAAACATCCCCGTGATCACCACAGGCAGATAGGAATCGCGCTCCGGATCGGGGTCGGCGGGCAGTGCGACAGGATCGTCGGCAATGCGGCTGTTGATTTCGGCAATCATGCCCTCTTTCTCTGCCAGCCGCTGAACCTGCCAGATGCCCAACGCCAACAGGATGGCAGCGCCGCCAAGGCCAATTATCACCAAAAAGAGCGCAGAACGCATAACGGGTCTCATCCGGAATGGAAAAGCGCGCGAGGCGGGCCCGCGCGCTTTGGTGTTTGACAGGATCGGGGGCGCAGATGCAACCCCGCGTGCCGTCTCTTAGCCGGGAACGCCCCAGATATAGACAGCGAAGAACAGGAACAGCCACACCACGTCCACGAAGTGCCAGTACCAGGCCGCCGCCTCAAAGCCGACGTGTTTCTCCGGGGTGAAGTCGCCGCGCATGGCACGTATCAGGCAGACCGTCAGGAAGATCGTCCCGATGATCACATGCGCGCCGTGGAAGCCCGTGGCCATGAAGAAGTTGGAGAAGAACTTGTCGCCGCCGAACTCCCAGCCTTTGTAGAGCAGGTAGGAATACTCATAAGCCTGCAATGCAGTGAAGGCGATGCCCAGCACGATGGAGATTGCCAGACCGGCAACCAGATCACGGCGGTTGTTCTCATGCACCAGCGCGTGGTGCGCCCATGTCACGGCACAGCCCGACAGCAACAGGATCAGCGTGTTGATCAGCGGCAGGTGGAAAGCGTCAACCTGATAGATCTCCGGCGGGATGTATTCCGAACCCACATATTCGTTCATCGGGTAGATGGCGTGTTTGAAGAACGACCAGAACCAGGCGGCAAAGAACATCACTTCGGACATGATGAACAGGATGAAGCCATAGCGCAGGCCAAGGCGGACAACGCCGGTGTGGTCGCCCACACGGCTTTCGATGACCACATCGCGCCACCAGCCGAACATGGTGTAGAGCACGGCGACAAAACCGATCCAGAACAGGAACGGCGTGACGTCGTGCATCCAGAGGACTGCGCCAAACAGCATGACAAAGCCCGCAAGTGCGCCAATCAATGGCCAGCTTGACGGTGCTAGAATGTGGTAATCGTGATTTTTTGCATGGGCCATGGCTGCGGGTCCCTCACCTTTTCTTAATTCAGGTCTGTCTGTGTCTGCACATCGAGGGCGGCATACCCCTCAGGCAGGTCAATTTCGTAGAATGTATAGGACAGCGTGATGGTGTGTACATACTTGCCGTCACGGTCCTCGACGATTTCTGGGTCAACGTAGAAGCTGACCGGCATCTGCACGGTCTCACCGGGGGCGAGGACCTGTTCCTCAAAGCAGAAACAGTCGATCTTGTCGAAGAAGGCACCCGCTGTGTAGGGCGTCACGTTATAGCTGGCCTGCCCCGCAATGGGGCGGCTTGTGGGGTTGTGCGCCTCGTAAAACGCCAGACCGGTCTCTCCGATGCGGATTTCCATCTCGCGCACGACGGGTTTGAACTCCCACGCCATACCGCTGTTCAGCGTGCTGTCAAACCGCACGGTGATGGTCTGGTCAAGAATATCGGCGTCGTTTACCGTCACCTGCTCCGGCACACCGCCAAAGCCGGTGACGCGGCAGAACCAGTCGTAGAAGGGCACTGACGCCCAGGCGAGGCCGCCCATGAAAACCACAAGCGATACGGTCTGCACCACGGTCCTTGTCGGGCCATCAAGGTTCTTGAGAAACATCAGTCCGTGACCTCCGTCCCGCTTGCCGGGCCCACAGTGCCGGGCGCGTTTGCAAAATCGATCTGGGTGATCTTCACAAAGGTCAGTGCCATGATCAGCACGACAAACCCCGCCAGCATAATGCCGACGCCCACATTGCGGCCCTTGCGGCGGCCATGGATCTCATGCTCGGTCCGGATGCTCATGACCAGCCTCCCAGACCCCATGGTTTCAGCGCCGCTTCCAACAGGATCGCGCCGAAGTGGGCAAAGAGGTAATAGAGCGACAGGCGGAAGAACTTGCGCTCCACCAGATAATTGTCTTCCTCCGCGTCTTCCTCATCCCGGTGCCAGATGCGCCATGCGCCCATCAGGAATAAGACGTTCAGCACCACAGCGACAGCCAGATAGATGGGCCCGCCAATGGCGGTGAACCCTGTGCCGACGGCAAGAATGGCCAGCAGCACGGTATAGGCGATGATGTGACGGCGGGTGGCGGGGCGGCCATGGGTCACGGTCAGCATCGGCACATTCGCGTCGTCGTAATCCGACCGCATGAACAGCGCCAGCGCCCAGAAATGGGGCGGCGTCCACATGAAGATCAGCGCAAACATCAGCCACGCCTCGACCGAGAAGGTGCCGGTGGCAATGATCCAGCCGATCACAGGTGGGAAGGCCCCTGCCGCACCACCGATCACGATGTTCTGCGGCGTCGCCCGCTTGAGCCACATCGAGTAGACCACCGCGTAAAAGAAGATCGTGAAAGCCAGCATGAAGGCCGCCAGCAGGTTGGCTGACAGCGCCAGCATCATCACCGACAGGCCCGACAGCGCCACACCAAGGCTCATTGCCTCACCGGGCGTGACCTTGCCCGCGGGTATGGGGCGTTTGGACGTCCGGCGCATCACCGCATCAATATCCGCATCCCACCACATGTTCAGCGCGCCAGAGGCACCGGCCCCGATCGCCACAAACAGGATGGAAGCAAACCCAATCAGCGGATGCACGGATACAGGTGCCGCCAACATGCCAACGACGGCTGTAAAGACCACAAGCTGCATCACGCGCGGCTTCATCAGGGCAAAGTAATCGCCCAGTTCCGCTTCGTTCTGCTGTACTGGCGTATTGGTAACGTCAGTCATCATGCACCTTTTCTCTGGCCGGGTGGGCAGCGTCGCACCGCCACCTGCCTTTGCATCAAGAACAAGGGCGGACACGCGGCCCGCCCCCCATCGGCGTTAGTTGTTGTTGGAGGCAACCGTCAGAAGTGGCGGCAGGCCTGCGTATTCCTCACGGGCTGCGTTCAGCCAGTCCTCATAAGCCTCTTCAGAGACCACTTTGACCGTGATCGGCATATAGGCATGCGCCTGACCGCACAGCTCGGAACACTGACCGAAATACACACCCTCTTTTTCAGCTTCGAACCACAGTTCCGCCAGACGGCCAGGTACGCCGTCCTGCTTCACTCCGAAAGCCGGGATGGTCCAGGCGTGGATCACATCGGCCGCAGTCACCTGCATCACGATGGTCTTGCCCACGGGCACGACCACGGCGGTATCTGTTGCCAGCAGCCACTCATCGCGGGAGTACCCGGCGTCGATCAGCTTTTGCTCCATCACCGGGCCAAGCTGGTTGGCAATCGCGCCCGCTTCTTCCTCTTCCGAGGTCAGCGTTGCTGGGGCGCCGATCATGTAGCTGTCAAATTCAAACCCATGATCCACGTATTCATAGGTCCAGTACCACTGGTTGCCGACAACCTTGATGGTCACATCCGCTGGCGGAATCTCCTGCTGCCGGAACAGGATCGGCAGGGAATAGGCGCCAATCAGCACCAGAATGACAATCGGACCAACGGTCCATGCAATCTCCACCGGGGTGTGGTGGGTGAATGTCGCAGGCTCCGGATTGCGCTTGGCGTTAAAGCGGACGATGACCCAGCCGATGAGGCCCGTCACGAACAGGGTAATCACGGTGATGATCACCAGAATCAGGTAATCGAGATCATGGATGTCCTGAGCGAGTTCCGTAACAGCGGGCTGGAACCCCATTTCGCCGTCCACCGGAGCGCCAATGACCTCCAGACCGTCGACGCGCAATGCGTCCTGCGCCCATGCTGGGAAGGCTGCACATGTGGCCATAAGCCCGCTCAATGTGAGAAGATGTTTCATAAGTCGTCCTGATCTTTTGACCAACAATGGCTACGGTTCTTTGTCGCGGCGGTCGCTTGGTCAGAGCCTCGCCGTTGTATTCGCCTAGCTTACAATCATATTCTGAGGACGAGATAAAGACTTTCGATTGCGTCAAACAGACGCTCACCGCGATTTTCATCGCTAATTCAGGACGAAATAGATATGAGCCAGACGCCCTTCGCGCCGCTTGAGACCCAATTCGACCGCGAAACCGCGCTCAGCATCCTGCGTGCAGCCACCAAAGGCGCCGATGACGGGGAGCTGTTTCTGGAACGCCGGCGGTCGGAAGCGCTGATGTTTGATGACGGTCGTCTCAAGACCGCGAACTATGATGCCTCCGAAGGATTCGGGTTGCGCGCCGTGCGGGGCGAGGTGGCGGGATATGCCCATTCGACTGAAATGACGGAATCCGCCCTGCGCCGCGCGGCGGAGACGACGCAGCTTGCCGTGGGCGACGGCGGCGGCACCTGGGCGGATGCGCCCGAAGGCACCAATACCAAACTCTATATGGATGATGATCCCATCGCCGGCGCCAGTTTCCCGGTGAAGGTCGAAACCCTGCGTGAGATTGATGATTTTCTCCGTGCGCTGGATCCCCGCGTCATTCAGGTCAGCGCCAGCATCGCTGCCAGTTTGCAAGAGGTTGAGATCCTGCGCCCCGAAGGCACCTCCGTGCGGGACGTGCGGCCAATGACGCGCATCGGCATTTCGGTGATCGTCGAACAGGACGGCCGCCGCGAAAGCGGCTCTTCGGGGGGCGGCGGGCGGATCGGGTTGGATGGACTGATTGCCCCCGCCGACTGGCAGGACCGCGCGCGCGAAGCCCTGCGGATCGCCTGTGTGAACCTCGAAGCGGTGCCCGCGCCTGCGGGGGTGATGGACGTGGTCCTCGGCCCCGGCTGGCCGGGCATCCTGCTGCACGAAGCCATCGGCCATGGGCTTGAAGGGGATTTCAACCGCAAGGGCTCTTCCGCCTTTGCCGGCCTGATGGGGCAACAGATCGCCTCCAGGGGTGTGACGGTGCTGGACGATGGTACAATCCCCGACCGGCGCGGCTCGATCAGCGTCGATGACGAAGGCACGCCTTCCGCCAAAAACGTGCTGATCGAGGATGGCACGCTGGTGGGCTACATGCAGGACCGCCAGAACGGGCGGCTGACGGGTGGCGCCTCCACCGGCAACGGGCGGCGGCAGTCCTATGCGCATATCCCGATGCCGCGGATGACAAATACCTACATGCTGGGTGGCGACAGCGCGCCCGAGGATATCGTGGCCGACCTCAAGGATGGCATCTATGCCGTGGGGTTCGGCGGCGGGCAGGTCGATATCACCAATGGCAAATTCGTGTTCTCCTGCACCGAAGCCTACCGGGTGGAGAACGGCAAGGTCGGCGCGCCGGTCAAAGGGGCGACGCTGATCGGGGACGGTGCGACGGCCCTCAAGCAGATCCGCGCCGTGGGCAATGACCCCGCACTGGACCCCGGCATCGGCAATTGCGGCAAACAGGGCCAGTGGGTGCCGGTGGGTGTGGGCCAGCCGACGCTGATGATCGGCGGGCTGACGGTGGGGGGTTCGGCAACCTAAGACATATTGGCCCGAAATGATTCACACCCTGTTAACCAACGCGGCCTATACCTGATTCTAGCAACAGACGGAGCCACGGGATGACTGACAAGGACCACCATCCTTCTTCCACTCACCCCCCACTCCCACCCACCCCGGAAGACGAACAGTTTGCCCGTCTCCGTCTGCTGCGCTCGCGCCGGGTTGGCATATCGACGTACAACCGTTTGCTGACTGAATACGGCACTGCGCAAAACGCGCTGGCCGCGCTGCCCCAGGTGGCGCGTGCCGCGGGCGTTTCAGGCTACCAGATTTGCCCCGAAGGGGTTGTGGCGGCCGAATTGCGCGCCGCCCGTGCTGCCGGCGCGCACCTGCTGGTGAAGGGTGACGCGCCCTACCCGGCCCTGCTCGCCACACTCGACGACGCCCCGCCCTTTTTGTGGATGATCGGAGACGCGCACCTGCTGTCGCGCCCGATGATTGCACTTGTGGGTGCGCGCAACGCCTCCTCCCTCGGCACCCGCATGGCCCGCGCATTGGCCGGCGAGCTGGGGGCCGCCGGGTTTACCATCGTGTCCGGTCTGGCGCGCGGCGTGGATGCCGCCGCCCATCTGGCCAGCCTGACCAGCGGTACCATTGCCGTTCAGGCAGGCGGCGTGGACACCATTTACCCGACCGAAAACACAAAACTCGCTGAAGACATCGCCGCGCAGGGGCTGCGCCTGTCCGAACAACCCATGGGCTTGCAACCGATGGCCCGCCATTTTCCCCGCCGCAACCGGATCATATCGGGCCTTGCGCAGGCAACCGTGGTTGTGGAAGCCGCCGCGAAATCCGGCAGCCTGATCACCGCGCGCGACGCGCTGGATCAGGGGCGGGAGGTGCTGGCCGTGCCCGGCCACCCGATGGACGCGCGCGCTGCGGGCTGCAACATGCTGATCCGCGATGGGGCTGTGCTGGTCCGCAATGCCGCGGATGTCATCAGCGCGCTCAGCGTTCAACCAGCCGTCCCCGTTCCCCCGAAACGCCCCGCGCCCCCCAAACGCACCCTGCGCAAGACAGCCGCCCTGCACCAGCAGATCCTCGCCCGGCTCGGCCCCTCCCCGCTGGCAGAAGACCAATTGATCCGCGATCTCAAAGCCGCCCCGTCAGAAGTGGCGCCAGCACTGGTTGATCTGGGACTGGAAGGCGAAATCGCCCGTCGTCCCGGTGGGCTGCTGACCCGCGCGGTCTGACTGCCCCGCGCCCCGGACATGGCTGACAACCACCGGCCACCACATAAATTTTGCCCCCCTTAACACAGGCAGTGTCAGACCATGATTACAGCACCATAGCGTGTATCCCATAGCCTGACCTGAATGCGCTTGCGCCATCCGGCGCATTGACAATCCCCCCCCTGATCCCACATGAGACTGCGCGAGCGGTGCGCATTCATTAGATGTAAGGTCCTTAAATACATGCCAGTTGTTGTTGTCGAATCCCCTGCCAAGGCCAAAACGATCAACAAGTATCTGGGGGACAATTATACCGTTCTGGCCTCTTACGGCCACGTGCGCGACCTGCCGCCCAAGGATGGGTCGGTCGACACCGACAACGAATTCGACATGAAATGGGAAGTGGCCAGCGACAGCAAAAAGCATGTCAAAGCCATCGCCGACGCGCTTGCCAATGACAACGCGCTGATCCTCGCCACGGACCCCGACCGCGAGGGCGAAGCGATCAGCTGGCACCTGCAAGAGGCGCTGACCAAGCGCAAGTCGATCAAGAAAGACACGCCCGTCAGCCGCGTGGTGTTCAACCAGATCACCAAAAAGGCCGTGACGGAGGCGATGGAAAATCCCCGGCAGGTCGACATGCCGCTGGTGGAGGCATACCTCGCCCGCCGCGCACTTGATTACCTTGTGGGCTTCAACCTGTCGCCCGTTCTGTGGCGCAAACTGCCCGGCGCGAAATCCGCAGGCCGCGTGCAATCCGTGACGCTCCGCCTGATCACCGAGCGTGAAATGGAAATCGAAGCCTTCCGCGCGCGGGAATACTGGAGCGTCAAGGCCCTGCTCGCCACGCCCCGCGGTCAGGAGTTTGAAGCACGTCTGACCACGCTGGCAGGCAAAAAGGTCGAAAAATTCGATCTGGCCAATGGCACGCAGGCCGAACTCGCCGTGCAGGCGATTACCTCACGCGATCTGACCGTGCAATCGGTTGAGGCGAAACCCGCCACCCGTAACCCTTCCGCACCGTTCATGACCTCGACCCTGCAACAGGAAGCCAGCCGCAAGTTCGGCATGGGCGCGAAACAGACCATGTCCACCGCCCAGCGGCTCTATGAAGCCGGCCACATTACCTACATGCGGACCGACGGCATCGACATGGCGCCCGAAGCCGTTGTCATGGCCCGCGATGCGATCAAGGACCGCTATGGTGCCGATTACGTCCCCGCCGATCCGCGCATGTACAAAAACAAAGCCAAGAACGCGCAGGAAGCCCACGAGTGTATCCGCCCCACGGATATGGCCAAGGCCGCCGCCGATCTGAAACTCGAATCCGATCAGCAAAAGCTTTATGATCTGATCTGGAAGCGCACGCTGGCCTGCCAGATGGCCAGCGCCCGGTTGGAACGCACGACCGTTGAGGTTGGCAGCGCGGACGGCCAGGTCGGCCTGCGCGCCTCGGGTCAGGTGGTGCTCTTTGACGGGTTCCTGCGTGTGTACGAAGAAGGCCGCGACGATGTGGTCGATGAGGACGACAAGCGTCTGCCGCAGATCACCCAAGGCGACAAGACCGACAAGCGCAGCGTCACGCCGGAGCAGCATTTCACCCAACCGCCGCCCCGCTATACCGAGGCGACATTGGTCAAACGGATGGAAGAGCTCGGCATCGGGCGTCCCTCGACCTACGCGAGCATCGTCACCACCATTCAGGACCGCGGCTATGTGCGCCGCGAAGGCCAGCGTCTGATCCCTGAAGACAAGGGGCGGCTGGTCACGGCATTCCTTGAGAATTATTTCCGCCGCTACATCGGCTACGATTTCACCGCCGATCTGGAAAACCAGCTTGATCAGGTCAGCGCGGGTGATGCGGAATACAAGAAAGTCCTGACCCAGTTCTGGACCGATTTTTCCGCTGCCATCGCCGAAACCGCCGATCTGCGCATCACCGAGGTGCTGGAAAAGATCAACGAGGTGCTGGAACCCCATCTCTTCCCGCCGCTTGAAGACGGCGGCGATCCACGGCTGTGCCCCCATTGCGGTGCGGGGCGGCTGTCGATGCGCACTGCGCGGTCGGGCGGGGCTTTCATCGGCTGCTCCAATTATCCCGAATGCCGCTACACCCGCCCCTTCGGTCCGCCGGATCCGGAGGCAGAGGCCAGCGCCATCCCTCCCGATGGCAAATTGCTCGGCAGTGATCAGGGCGACGAAATCCGCGTGTTCAAAGGCCGCTTTGGCCCCTACGTGCAGCGCGGCGAGGTGACCGAGGAGAACAAGAAGCCCCCGCGCCAATCGATCCCCAAGGAGTGGGAGCCGGAAGAACTGGAACTCGAACGCGCCGTCATGCTGCTGTCCCTGCCGCGCGAAATCGGGCCGCATCCCGAAGACGGCGTGACCGTCTGGGCCAACATCGGGCGTTATGGGCCGTATCTGAAACACGCCGAAAGCACCTCGCACCGGGGGGGCACGAACGCCAACCTCGATGGCATTGATGAGGTCTGGACCGTGGGCATGAACCGTGCCGTGCAATTGCTCGCCGAAAAGGTCGCCAGCCGGGGTGGACGTGGTCAGGCGGCCAAGCCGTTGCGTGAATTGGGTGAACACCCCGAAGTGGGCGGTCCGGTCAATGTGATGAAGGGCAAATATGGGCCTTACGTGAAGTGGGAGAAGATCAACGCGACGATCCCCGACACCATTGATCCAGAAGAGATGACCATGGCGCAGGCCGTGCATCTGATTGATGAACGCGCGGCGAAGTCGGGCAAAAAGGTCGCCAAGAAGAAGGCACCGGCCAAGAAAAAAGCGCCCGCGAAGAAGAAGGCGCCGGCCAAGAAACCGGCTGCGAAAAAAGCCTGATCCACCACGGCGCTGTTTTTGACGCAAAATCCGGTCGGAAGATTTCGAATTTTCCGGCCCCTGTTGCGCGGTCGGCCCGCCTCACGCCCGGAATTTTCGCAAAATTCCGACCGTTTTCCGCGTCGGAAAACGCCCCCGCCCCCAACCGAATTGACTTTGCCGCGACGCGGCGTCAGATACAAAGACAACAGTCTGACATCAAAGGGAGCACCCCCATGCAAAAGATCTATGGTTCCGCCGCTGAGGCGCTGGATGGGGTCCTCTCAGACGGGATGCTGATCGCTGCGGGCGGCTTTGGCCTGTGCGGCATCCCCGAACTCCTGCTGCAAGCGATCAAGGACGCAGGCACCAAGAACCTCACGTTTGCGTCCAACAACGCAGGCGTCGATGATTTCGGCATCGGCATCCTGTTGCAGACCAAACAGGTGAAGAAAATGATCTCCTCTTACGTCGGCGAAAACGCTGAATTCATGCGCCAGTATCTTTCCGGAGAGCTGGAGCTGGAATTCAATCCACAGGGCACGCTGGCTGAACGCATGCGGGCGGGCGGTTGCGGCATTCCGGGCTTTTACACCAAGACCGGCGTCGGCACCGTGATCGCCGACGGCAAGGAACACAAAGATTTCAACGGTGAGACCTACATCATGGAGGAAGGGATCTTTGCCGATCTCTCCATCGTGAAAGCGTGGAAAGCCGATGAGACGGGCAATCTGGTCTTCCGCAAGACCGCGCGCAATTTCAACCCGCCTGCCGCCATGTGCGGCAAGGTCTGCGTGGCCGAGGTTGAGGAAATCGTCCCAACCGGCAGCCTTGATCCCGATATGATCCACCTGCCCGGCATCTATGTGACCCGCCTCATTCAGGGCACCCACGAAAAACGCATCGAACAGCGCACTGTGCGTCAGGCCTGAAGGCCGCGCCGATGTCTGATCCAGACGCAGACGGTCCCCCGATCAGCCCTTACGAAGGGCTGGAGGACCGTGCGTTCTGGCGCAGCGGTGTGGTTGAGGCAGGCTATCCCCCGACCGGCCTCTATACACCCAAATTCCCAATCACCCGCGAGGTGCCGATTTTCACCGCCGGCAGCTGCTTTGCCCAGCATGTGGGCCGGACCCTGCGCGACAACGGCTATCACGTGATCGACGCCGAACCCGCCCCCGCCAAAGTGCCCGAGGCGCTGGCGCAGCGGCATGGCTACCGGCTTTATGCCGCACGGTTCGGCAATATCTATACAGTGCGACAGTTTCTTCAGCTGATGCTTGAGTGTTTTGACGAACATCAGCCCACCGATGCGGTCTGGGAACGGGAGGGGCGGTTCTTCGATGCCCTGCGCCCCGGTGTCACACCGCGCGGTCTGGCCAGCCCGGAAGAGGTGCGGACCTCGCGTGCCCAACACCTCAATGCCGTGCGGGAAGCTGCACGTCAGACCGGTCTGGTGGTCTTTACCTTTGGCCTTACGGAAACATGGGAACATGCGCCAAGTGGTACGATCTATCCCACCGCCCCCGGCACCATCGCCGGCGCTTTCGATCCACAGCTGCACCGTTTCGTGAATTTCCGCGCCGATGCGATCAAGGCTGACTTTCTGGCACTCCGCGCGCTCTTTCAGACGTTGAACAAGGACGTGCGGTTTCTGCTGACCGTCTCTCCGGTGCCGCTGACGGCCACGGCAAGTGGCGGGCATGTGCTGCCCGCAACGATCTATTCCAAGTCGGTCCTGCGCACCGCCGCAGGGGAGCTGGCCGAAGACCACGACGACATCGACTATTTCCCCAGCTATGAGATCGTCTCCTCCCACCCCTCCGGCGGACAGCTTTTTGAAGCCAACATGCGGTCCGTGCATCCGCGCGGGGTCCGCAAGGTGATGAAGACCTTTCTGGCGGCCCATGACAACGCCGATGAGCAGACCCCGCGCCAGATCAGACGCGCCCGCCGTCTGGCGCGGCTGGCCGCGGCCGAAGCGGCGCAGCGCCAGAAGGACGGCGCCGCCCATGAAGTGATCTGCGAAGAGCAATTGCTGGAGGCGTTTCGCAAATGACCCGCCTGCTGATCATCGGCTCGTCCCATGTCGGCGCGCTCAAGAACGCGGAAGAAACGTTTCTTGCGGGCCGCCCGGACCTCACGCTTGATTTCTTCGGCCTGCGCGCCCCCGCCTTTCTCAAAAGCCAGATGGATGCGGAGGGCGTTTTTCATCCGCCTGAACAGGATGAAGACGGCCGGGACCTGATCCTGAAGGCCAACGGCGCGCTCACCGTGGCAACGGCCGGCTATGATCATGTCATGTTGATCGGCTACCGCTTTGGCTTCCCCGAAATCGCGTCGATGCTGGAGCGGCACAACATTCTGGGCCTGACGGATGCAGGCCACCCGACCACAATTGATCTGGCGTTGATCGAAGACATGATCGACACGATGATCAGCGCCTCTCTTGATGACGTGCTCGCCGCACTTGCCCCTGCCAACCGCAGCCTCACCCTGTGCCTCGCGCCCTACCCGTCCAAAAGCATCGCCAGCCGCGCGCCCCGGATGGAATTTGCGCGCGAACTGGTGGCGTTCTGGGATCATCCCGGCGCGAACCACGTGTTCGAGATGTGGCTCAGCCGCCTGCGCAGCCAGATCGAAGCGGCAGGTCACACACTGCTGGAACAACCCGACCGCACGGTCGCGGGACCCTTCGCAACAAAACCGATGTTCGCCCGCGCGCCCGACAATTTCGATGGCAGCGCCATGAAAGGCACCGATCATCGCCATATGAACGCAGAGTTTGGGCTGACGGTGTTGACCAGCTTCGCCCGAATGATCAAAAACACAAGCGAGGCGCCCCGCCCCGCAGAAACACCTATCAAAGAGAGGATCTGACGATGCCCTGGGATCGCAACCAAATGGCCGCACGCGCCGCGGAAGAGCTTGAAGACGGCATGTATGTAAACCTTGGCATCGGTATTCCGACGCTGGTGGCGAACTATGTGGGCGACAAGGACATCACCCTGCAATCCGAAAACGGCATGCTGGGTATGGGCCCCTTCCCGATCGAAGGGGAAGAAGACCCTGATCTGATCAACGCAGGCAAGCAGACCATCACCGAACTGCGCCGCACGGCGTATTTCGACAGTGCCACCTCCTTTGGCATGATCCGGGGCGGCAAGATCGCGGCGGCGATCCTTGGCGCGATGGAAGTGGCCGAAAACGGCGCTCTGGCAAACTGGATGATTCCGGGCAAGCTGGTCAAGGGCATGGGGGGTGCCATGGACCTTGTGGCCGGCGTGGGCCGCGTGATCGTTGTGATGGATCACACCAGCAAACATGGCGACAGCAAATTGCTCAAGTCATGCACCCTGCCACTGACCGGCCAGGGGGTGGTGGACCGTATCATCACCAACCTTGGTGTGCTGGATGTGGTTGACGGGGGTCTGCGCATCGTGGAATGCGCCGATGGCGTCTCCGAGGAAGAGCTGCGCGCAGCGACCGAGGCCACCATCGTTTAAGCGCAGAACGGCGCTCTCTATGTTCACTATATAATGCACGACAGAATGCGCGCGGTCCTTGGGCCGCGCGTTTCTAGTTCAGAGACGCAAACACACAGCCATCCGTGATCAGTTCCGGCGGGGTCAGGCACAGCCCCTTGGCCACCTGAAACGCCGCCAGTACCTTGGGCACGTAATCCCGTGTCTCTGCAAAGGGCGGTACACCTTCGTATTTGCGCACGGACCCCTCCCCTGCGTTGTACCCCGCCAGCACAAGGATCGGGTCGCGCTCGAATTCATCCATCAGCCAATTGAGGTATTTCACCCCTCCGGCAATGTTCTGCGGCGGCTGCATGCTGTCTTCCACGCCAAAGCGCGCCGCTGTATCAGGCATCAGCTGCATCAAGCCTTGCGCCCCTGCCCCACTCACCGCGTCTGTCTGGCCGGCGGATTCAACCGCAATCACCGCCAGCACCAGCGCGGGCGAAACCTGCGTGCCCACCGTGGCGCGCAGAATGTCGATGCCATGCCCCGATGCGATATCCTGCATCTGCTGCATCCGCGGCGCGTTCACCTTGGCGGTGGCGCCGGCCAGCGTGCTCATCGCCACATCCAGCCTGCCCGGCCCGCTCATCGCCATCTCGGGAGAGACCTTGGCCCAGAACCAACCATAACTCCCCGGAGAGGCCGGGGCAGCGCCGCTCTCTGCCGTGGGCGGTGGTGGTGGTTGCAAGGCAGCGCTCTGCTCTGCCGGATCAATCTGGATATCAATGACCGGTTTGCTGCCCGCTTTGGGGGCTTTGATCCGTTTGGCGCTGAAATCCGCGAACGGCGCAGGCTGTTCCGCCCCAACCGGGCTCACGGCAAGGCTCATCAGCGCCAATAACGCACTTATGCTTCGGATCATGCCTGTCTGCTTCGCTGTTTCAGCTTGTTTTGCGCAGATCATCACACGGAATGGCCCGCAAAACCAGTTAATCAAGGCACAGATCATGGCGATTTCGCCCCAATTGCAGGGGAAAAGGCACAAATTGGAATGAAAACACGACGTTGTTAACAAATTTATCATTCAAAAACAAATGGATAAAAGAAATTTATGAAGAATTCGTGCAGCAGATGTAAATGTCACATTTGCCGCCAAATTAGTGCCCCATTTACCCGGCTATATATCGGCATACCAAGTCGGACAGGCATTGATTGAGAGAAACAGCGCCACCAACGGACGGCAAGGTAGTAACTTAGTAATTAAATGATCCTTGGAGGGACATACCATGATGAACTTTATCAAAAACTTCCGCAAAGACGAAGACGGTGCTGTGACAGTTGACTGGGTCGTGCTGACCGCTGCTGTTGTTGGCCTGGCAATCGCTGCTTACTCTTCCATCGAAGGCGGCGCGTCCGACCTGACATCCAACACTTCCAGCTACCTGGACACACGGAACCCAGCCACTGTGATCTCTTCCGAGTAATTGATCACTTTGGCCTGAGAAGGCTTCGATTAGCCTGACTAGGTTTCTGGGGCCGCGTTCTCTCCGCAGAATGCGGCCCCTTTTCTATAAAGTGATGATGCGCAGTAGCGCGCCGCACTCAGACCGTATCCCAGGAATTATCATGCTGAATTCAATTAAGACCTTCATGAAAGCCGAGGACGGCGCCGTCACCGTTGACTGGGTGGTGCTGACGGCCGCTGTTTGTGGGCTGGCTGTTGTGACAGTTGTCGCAATCCTCAGCGGTACAGACAACGTTGGCACAGATGTGGGCAATTGGCTCACGGCCCGCGAAATAGGCGAATAACCAAACCAAGTGATCAGATCTGACCGATACATTTTTCAGTCAGCTTTTTGTCCTAGACACGTCTGGGATCAGCCCCGCGGAGAATCCGACGGGGCGTCACGCCGAATTCTTGCGCCCGGCTTATAATCGCCACAATGGTCGCGCAATCTGAAGACCATGAATAAAGGCGCCGGGGCCAACCCGGTAGTTTGAGTAGAACGAGGTACACGATATGCGAATGATTTTCGGATTGGTTTTATTGGTCGGCATCGCGCTGGCGGGTGGGGCTGTATACTTGGCCAAAGATCGGATTGCGCAATATCAACAAGCCAACGCGCGCGCCCAGCAGGCGCTGGCGCAGGTGGTGCCGACCGTTCCCGTCTATGTCGCGACAAAATCGCTCAAATACGGTCAAAAGCTCACCCAGGAAGATGTGCGCGAAGTGCTCTGGCCTGAAAACGCGATCCCCGAAGGCACCTTCACCGAGCTGACAGCGCTTTTCCCTGAGCGTACCGATGAATTGCGCGTCGTGTTGCGCGCCATCGAAAAGGACGAAGCGATCATGGCCGTCAAAGTCACCGAACCTGGTGAAGACACCGGCCTGACCTCACGGCTGGAGCGTGGCATGCGCGCCTTCACCCTGCGTGTTGATGTGTCCAGCGGTGTATCTGGCTTCCTGCGCCCCGGTGACCGGGTCGATGTCTACTGGACCGGCCGCGTGAACCTCGCGGGTCGCGGCGCAGACAACGGGGATGTCACCAAGCTGATCCAGGCAGGCGTTCAACTGATCGCCATTGACCAGATCGCGGGTGGCAACGTGAATGAAACCACCATCGCCCGCACCGTAACCGTGGCCGTCAGCCCGCAGGAAGTGGCCGGACTGGCGCAGGCGCAATCGACCGGGAAACTTTCCCTGTCTCTTGTCGGGGCAGAGGATGACACCGTTGCCAGCGCAATTGAGGTCGATCAGCGGTCGCTTTTGGGAATTGAGACGCAGGAAATCAAAGCCGAAGTCGAAAAGGAAAAGGTCTGTACCATCCGGACGCGCCGTGGCGCCGAAGTGGTCAACCTGCCCATTCCCTGCACGAACTGATCTGAAAACATCACAAAACCAACTGGTTGAATCGGCGCCGCCTGCCCGCGGCGCCTTTTCCCGTCTATGGGGATGTTGCCATTTGTCCACATAAGCTGTGCCTGCGAAACCATTGATTATTGCAAAAAAACCCAAACTAACGCAGAGTTATCCAAACGACGGGCGACAAGACCCTTCCCGAGGCGTGATCAAAAAGGCAGGTCACATGAAAATTGACAGAATGATCAAGGCAGCCCTTCTGGGGCTGACGATGAGCGTTGGCGCAGTGGCACTCACTGCTCCGACGATGACCTACGCCGACACCCTCCGCGTGGTCAAAAAAGGAACCAATGCTGCACTCAACGTGCCCATGAACAGGGCCGTGGTGGTGGAAAGCGAAATCCCCTTCGCCGAGCTCAGCATCGCCAACCCCGGAATCGCGGATATCTCCTCGCTCTCGGACCGGACCATCTATGTGTTGGGCAAATCGCCCGGCCTGACCACGCTGACCTTGCTTGATGCAAGTGGCCAGCTGATCACCAACGTGAATGTCCGTGTCGCTGCGGATGTGACGGAGTTCAAGGAGCGTCTGCGCCAGATCCTGCCCGGTGAACGCATCGAAGTGCGCACGGCCAATGACGGGATTGTCCTGTCCGGCGTCGTCTCTTCCGCGCAACGGCTGCAACGCGCGCTTGATCTTGCCGAACGCTACGCACCGGAGCGTGTCTCCAACCTGATGAGCGTCGGTGGCATCCAGCAGGTGATGATGAAAGTGCGTTTCGCCGAAATGCAGCGCAACGTGTCCAAATCCCTCAGCTCCTCCCTCGCCCTCAATGGCGCGATCGACAGCACCGGCATCAACGCCGGTTCCGGGACAACAAACACATCCGGCGGCGTGGCCGGCTCACTGGGCGGCAACATTCCGGGCGTCAACCAGAACGCAGGCGCGATCCTGTTCGGGTTCAACGCAGGCTCTGTCCAGGTCGGGCTCCTGCTGGAAGCGCTTGAGCAGAAAGGCGTTGTGCGGTTCCTGGCAGAACCGAACCTTGTCGCGCTTTCCGGGCAGGAAGCCTCCTTCCTTGCGGGGGGCGAATATCCTGTGCCCATCGCGCAGACTGACGACAGAATTTCCATTGAATTCAAACCCTTCGGTGTTGAACTCAACTTCATTCCACGGGTCGTGGACAAGGACATCATCAATCTTGAGATGAACGCCGCTGTCTCCGCAATCGACCCTTCCAACAGCCTGTCACTGGGCAACGGTCTGGAAATCGCGGCCTTCACCCGCCGTGAGACACAGACCACCGTGGAAATGCGCGACGGCGAAAGTTTTGCCATCGCGGGGCTGTTGACTGATGACTTCACCGACAACTCCAGCCAGTTGCCATGGATCGGCGATGTGCCCATCCTCGGCTCGCTGTTCCGCTCCGCTGAATATCAGCGCAGCCAGACAGAGCTGGTCATCATTGTTACGGCCCATCTGGTCACCCCAACCCGTGGCGAGGCGCTGGCCCTGCCCACCGACCGGATCAAACCTCCCACCGAAAAGGATCTGTTCCTCTACGGTCGCACCGCAGAAAGCAGCAATACCCCCAGACAGGGTGCTGCCGGCGAAGTGGCCAAGCAGGACTTTAGCGGCTCCTATGGATATGTATTGGACTAAGCTGATGAAAAGCGTGATGGCCAAAAAGATGCGAACCCTTGGCGCTGGTGCAGGCCTTGTAGCCCTGATGGGCTGCGCCGCCACCGATCCCGTCTACACCCAGTTCTATCAGGAATCCGGTGCGATTGTGGATACCGGCACGTTCGGGAACGCCACCCTGAACAACCGGCTGATCCAGACGGGTGAGAAAGACTACACCATCGACCTTGCCCGACGTTTTGCAGCCGAAGTTCCCTCTACGGTGACGTTTGCGTTCAATTCAGCGCAGCTTGATGCCAACGCCCAGGCCACATTGCGCCATCAGGCCGACTGGATCCGTCAATTCCCCGAGGTGCGCTTCAAAGTCTTCGGCCACACCGACAAGGTGGGCAGTGCCGCTTACAACCGCCGTCTGGGCAAACGCCGTGCCAATGCGGTTGTGGCCTACCTGACATCGCTGGGCATCAGCCGCAGCCGTTTGCAGGCCGTCGTCTCCTTCGGAGAGACCCAGCCGCTGATCCTGACAGACAACCGTGAACGCCGGAATCGGCGTACCGTGACCGAAGTCAGCGGATTCGTGGGCCGCAACCCAACGGTGCTTGACGGCAAATACGCAGCAATTGTGAACCGTGAATATGTGGCAAGCGCCACCTATCGCACCACCCTCTCCCAGACAGAGCTGGGCCAGGCGACACAATAAGCCTAACACATTGAAATCAAAGGCCGCGCCCTGCTCCGGGCGCGGTCTTTTTGTGTTCTGGGGGCCCTGTCGCAGGACGGTCTAATCCCGTGCAATTGACGGGATCGTTTCAACAAACCCAACAATAGAAACTTTTTAGCCCCAATCTCGCCTAACTTCACTGCGATAGATTCCCCAATGGACGAAAGTGTCTGTGCAAAATGCCAGGCATGGGCGACGTTGGGGCAAGGATCTGCTGTACGGGCAGGTCACCGCTCTGCCGCGCCCTTGGAATAGAGGATGAAGGCTATGAGCAGCAGTATGCCACAACCCGAAGCGGCGGCCATCGTAGCCTGCACTGTCAGCCGTGACGTGCAGAATTTCGATTTGCTGATTGAGGATATGGAAGCGACCCTTGGCGAAAGCTGGGGCGATCTCGGCTTTGCCGAGGCTTTGGCATTCTTTGGTCAACCCGAAGCCGACACGATGGAGTTTATCGCACTGGCGCTTGATGAAACGGACGAGGACAACCTCGTTCTGATGTCCGAGATCATTACCCGCGCAAAAGCGCGCAACATCAAAGTGATACTTATCGCAGAGGACGTCACCCCCGCCGCATTGCATTCGCTGTTGCGGCAGGGCGCGGATGAATTTGTCCCCTACCCTCTGCCCGAAGGTGAACTGGCGCAGGCCATCGCCCGCGTGCGCGCCCCCGACGCCCCGGTCGAAGCCGAAGTGGCGAATGCCCCGCAGTTGAAAGCAGGCCGTCAGAAGGATGGCGCCCTTATCGTGGTCCAGGGCCTTGCAGGGGGCACCGGCTCCACCACCACGGCCGTGAACCTCGCGTGGGAACTGGCCACCGTGGACAAGAAAGCCCCGCCTACCGTCTGCCTGATTGATTTCGATCTGCAATACGGTGCTGTGGCGACGTTCCTCGACCTGCCCCGCCGTGAGGTGGTCTATGAGATGCTGTCAGACACCGACAACATGGACGAAGAGATCTTTGGCCAGTCCCTGCTGACCTATGAAGAACGCATGCACGTGCTGACCGCGCCATCGGATATGCTGCCGCTGGATATTGTCACATCCGAAGACATTGACCGCGTGCTCGACATGGCATGCGCGCAGTTCGACTATGTCGTGGTCGATATGCCCTCCACGCTGGTGCAATGGTCTGAAACCGTGCTGAACAAGGCGCATATCTACTTTGCCATGCTTGAGCTCGACATGCGCTGCGCCCAGAACGCCCTGCGCTTCAAACGCGCGTTGCAGTCCGAAGAACTGCCCGTGGAAAAGCTCCGCTATGTGATGAACCGCGCGCCCAAGTTCACTGATTTGAACGGCAAGGGCCGCGTCAAACGCATGGCGGAATCGCTGAGCATTTCCATCGACGTGCAACTGCCAGATGGCGGCAAACCCATTACGCAGGCCAACGACCACGGTCTGCCTCTGGCCAATTCGGCCCCCAAAAGCCCCCTGCGGCGTGAGCTGGCAAAGCTGGCCGCCTCTATCCATGACCTCAAGGGGGATCAGGCCGAAGCTGCCTGATCCTGCCGTGACCTGAAAGAGCGCTGAGATGTTTTCGAAGTACAAAAAGCCAAGCAAACCGACCGAGGTTGTTCTGGACGCACCAGATGCGTCCAATGTTACACCAATGAAGACCTCCAGTGCCGCACCCGCCCCCGAAGCGGCCAAGGCATCCATGCGCAAGGCAGCCCAACCCGCCGCCCCCGTGACCGAGGACAAGGAACTCAAGCGCAAGAAGCGCATGAGCGAGATCAAACTCGAACTTCACCGCTCCCTGCTGGACAACCTGAACCTCGCCGCACTCGAACATGCGACGGAACAGGATCTGCGTCAGGAAATCAATGAAATCTCGGCAGAAATCCTGTCCGAGAAATCCATCGTTCTGAACCGCGAAGACCGCATGACGCTCAATTCCGAGCTGTTTGACGAGGTCACAGGTCTGGGTCCGCTGGAAACACTGCTCAAGGACGAAACCGTCAACGATATTCTCGTGAACGGCCCGCAGCAGATCTTTGTGGAACGTGCGGGTAAGCTGGAATTGACGGACGTCACGTTCAAGGATGAAAAGCACCTGCTGCGGATCATCGACAAGATCGTGTCGGCCGTGGGACGTCGCGTGGACGAATCCAACCCTTACGTGGACGCCCGTTTGAAAGACGGCTCGCGTTTCAACGCGATGGTGCCGCCGGTGGCCGTGGACGGCTCCCTCGTCTCCATTCGTAAATTCAAGAAAGACAAGCTCGGCATCGACGATCTGGTCGAATTTGGTGCCTTTACCGAAGAAATGGCCGCTTACCTTCAGGCCGCCGTTGCCACACGTCTCAACGTGATCGTGTCGGGTGGTACGGGTTCGGGTAAAACGACAACGCTCAACGCGCTCTCTTCCTTCATCGACAACGCCGAACGCATCCTGACGATCGAGGATACCGCGGAACTCCAGCTGCAACAGACCCACGTGGGCCGGATGGAAAGCCGCCCGCCGAACGTCGAAGGCAAGGGTGAGGTTTCCCCCCGCGACTGTCTGAAAAACGCCCTGCGGATGCGTCCTGACCGGATCATCGTGGGGGAGACGCGGGGCGAGGAAGTTATCGACATGCTCCAGGCCATGAACACGGGCCACGACGGCTCGATGACCACGATCCACGCGAACTCCGCCCGTGATGGCGTGTCGCGTCTGGAAAACATGATCGCCATGGCCGGCATTGAAATGCCGCTGAAAGCCGTGCGCTCCCAGATCTCCTCCGCTGTGAACCTCATCGTGCAGGCCTCCCGTCTGCAAGACGGCTCCCGCCGCATGACCTCCATCACCGAGATTACGGGCATGGAAGGCGAGGTGATCTCCATGCAGGAAATCTTCCGCTACCAGCGTGTGGGTCTGACACCCGACAACAAGATCATCGGTCACTTTACCGCCACCGGCGTGCGCAGCCACTACGCGGAGCGTTTCCGCATGTGGGGCTATGACCTGCCATCCTCCATCTATGAACCAGTAGCAGCCGAGTAAGGAAACCGGGACATGAGCGCAGAACCCATTATCTATGGTCTGATCTTCATCGGCGTGCTGGTGTTGGTCGAAGGCCTCTATCTGGTTGCTTTCGGCAAGTCGATCAGCCTCAACAGCCGCGTGAACCGCCGGCTGGAAATGCTGGAAAAAGGCACACGCCGCGAAGAGGTGTTGGAAAAGCTCCGCAAGGAGATGGAACAACACATGAGCGCGAAGACCATTCCGCTCTACTCCCTGCTGTCTGAAAAGGCGCAGAAGGCCGCGATTGCCTTTACGCCCAAACAATTGCTGATGATCATGGGCGGTGTCAGCGCGGGCGCCTTCATGGCGCTGACCGTGGGCACGGAAACCGAACCGCCCGTGCGCGCCTTGCTGTCCGTCGGCATCGGCGTGGGTGCGGTGTATTTCTGGATCTCCTCCAAAGCCAACAAGCGGATGGGGATGATCGAAGAACAGCTCCCAGATGCGGTGGAACTGATGGTCCGCTCCCTGCGCGTTGGCCACCCGTTCACCAATGCGATCTCCATCGTGTCAAAGGAAATTCAGGACCCGCTGGCGTCCGAATTCGGCGTCATCGCTGACGAGTCCGCCTATGGCCGTGACGTGGGCGAAGCGCTCAAGGATATGGCCGAACGTCTGGACATGCAGGATTTGCGCTTCCTCGCGGTGGCCGTGACGATCCAGCAGCAATCTGGTGGTAACCTCGCGGAGATTCTGGCCGGTCTGGCCAAGGTGATCCGCGCCCGTTTCCGCCTGTTCCGCCGGGTGAAAGCGATCACGGCGGAGGCGAAATGGTCCGGTAAATTCCTGTCCGGCTTCCCCATCATGGCGCTGATCGTCATCAACATCGGCGATCCGCACTATTATGACGAAGTGCGCGACCACGCGATGTTCATTCCTGCCTGTTTCCTTGTAGGCATCTTCCTGGCGCTGAACCTGTTTGTGATGCGCATTCTCACTGACATCAAAGTGTAAGGAGCAGAACCATGGAATCCTTCACTGCGATAGAACAGCAGATCAATGGTGTTCTTGGCCCAATGGGGCTGATCATCATCGCCGGTGTGCTCGGGCTGATGCTTGTGGCAATCACCGTTGTGCTGATGCTGCGCCAACCCGAAGACCCGCTGGACAAGCTCAAGCGGAATGCAACAGGGAGCGGCAAAGCGGCCGAAAAGCAGGCGCAGAAATTGCGCCAGACCGGCCAGAACGCCCAGCTTCAGAAGTTCGCCAAGTTCCTCGAACCCGAGGACGTCAATGAACTCAGCGCGAAACAACTCCAATTGCGTCAGGCGGGTTATGCCACGCGCGATGCGGTGCGGATCTTCTACTTTGCGCAATTCACACTTGGGCTCCTGGGTCTGCTTGCCGGCGTGATCTACGTGAACTTTCTGGGGGGCGGCGAAGGCATGACCACGCAGAAAACCATGATGTGGACCATCGGTCCGGGTGCTATGGGGTACTATTTACCCAAGTACTGGGTCACCCGCCGCGTCGAGGCCCGCAAAGAAGAAATCACCCGTGGTTTCCCCGATGCGCTTGATATGATGCTGGTCTGTGTGGAAGCGGGCCAGTCGCTTGATCAATGTATCGTCCGCGTGGCCAAGGAACTGCGCGCGTCCTACCGTGCGTTGTCCGAAGAATTCGAAGTGGTCGCCTATGAGATGAAAGCGGGCAAGGACAAGATCAACGTTCTCAACGACATGGGCGAACGCTGCGGTGTGCAGGACGTGAGTTCCTTTGTGACCGTGCTGGTGCAATCGGCGGCCTTTGGTACATCCATCTCCGATGCGCTCCGGGTCTATGCGGCGGAAATGCGTGACAAACGCGTGATGCGCGCCGAAGAGGCCGCAAACAAGTTGCCAACGAAGATGACCCTTGCCACAATGATGCTGACCGTGCCACCACTGCTGATCATTCTGGACGGCGCGGCGGTCTACGGCAGCACAGAATTGGGCAAAATGAG
>Ga0160419_100487_pt1 | contig 25042 bp, 23 predicted proteins | sample CelAP2metagpilot_2_FD_108196 | JGI IMG/M metagenome (GOLD analysis project Ga0160419, IMG submission 108196) | Phycosphere-associated microbial communities from Cellana algal ponds in Kailua-Kona, Hawaii, USA - Cellana AP2-4-25 metagenome pilot ... | reverse complement strand
GAGGGGGGGGGGGGGGGGGGGGGGGGGGGTACGGGAGGAGGAATGGAGAGAAGAAGGAGGGTTATGAGCGGTTGGGAGGCAGGAGGGGCGACGAGAGGGCCAGGATGCCTGATGCTGGTGCTGCTAGTGCTGCTGCTGCTGAGGAGCTCGTGGAGGAGCAGATGGAGTGCGAGGAGCCAACGCCGTTTGTGGCGATCAAGAACTTGAGCAGGTGCGGACATTTCTTGGATTTTTCTTATTCTTCTCCTTCTTTTCTTTTATCTTTGGCTGGTGCGGCGTGATGTGGTGTCGGTAAAGTATGCTTTCTGGCTCTGGATAGAGGACATTGGCACGGGCATGCGCATGCGTGTCTGTCCGTCCTGCTTTTCCCTTTTGGTCTTTGATTTTGACAGGCCTGCACGGAAGAATCGAATGTGGACACACTGAAATTGGGCGTGGACACATTGACGAGTTGGCAAGTGGGCCCTGTTTGGAGTCCTTGACTTTTTTGTTGATATGTGGTTTTGAGCTGTGAGCGGAGAGAACATATTTGGGTCTACGTTTCCGCTGCAGTTGTCATATAGTCTTTTTTTTTGACTCGTCGACAGCCACAAAGTTGCACCCCCTTGGGATTCGATCGATATGTTAAAGGACTTTGGTCGACGGTCACACTAAGAGATTTGTTTTGGTCAGATGGTTGTATTACTGTGCCGCATCGTACCAGTTGTGCAACATGGATTAAGTAGTCGGTCGAACTTAATTGGAAATCTTTTGATTTTGACCTTTTGACGTGTTAGCGTACATGCCATTTAGTTGCTGCTGCACTAGCAGCAGCAACAGCTGCGGAGATTTAAGTCCCATCCTGCACTTGCTACTTCTCTTAGCTCCTCTGATTCGATGCGAGCGAGAGAGTATTTAGAGACTCTCGATTCGAGAGAGTTACGATTCGAGATAGCAGAGCGCACGCACTTTGCATGGCTTGGTGATGGACATGCCTTGCCCGCCCTTCATAAGCAAGCAAAGCAGTATATCATTTATATTCAAGCAATTGCCCCTCCTTTCGACCTACCTTCCACAGCCGGAAGTGGTGGGACATAGACGAGGACCAAGAGAGAGAAAATAGAGAGTTAGATAGAGGTAGCGAGAATGAGAATTGGACTCTCACTTCACTTGCATTCTCTTTCTTTTGATTACTCTCTTACCAAATCTTACCTTCACGCCTTGAGAATAATGTATGCCTCTCCCATGACCCTCTCCCCCTTCCCCTCTCATCCCTCTATATCTGTTTTTACGACATTGGACCGAAAAAAAAAACAATCCCAACTCTCACATCCGTCCCTTCCATCCCAACCCCACCGTCTCCCTCCATCCGTGCAGCGACTTTGTCTCCCTCGACCTTCTCCGTCTGATTCAAGGCTGCTCCCCCAACTATAAGGTGGCTCCTTGGGACCTCCTTTCCCTTCGTCGCAAAGGAAGAAGGGGAGGAGGGGTGGCGTACCTGACGGTGGGGAATGTGAAGCTAGCACAGAAAATATGTGATGGATTGGAGGGGAGGAAGTTTGATGGGAAGAGGCTCAGGACGGAATTTACTTTAGGGAAGCCTTGTAGGGATGTGTATGTGGCGGGGGTAGGAGGGATGGAGGGATGGAGGGTGAGGGAGGTGATGGAGGAATGGGGGGAGGTCTTGAGGGTGGAAGGGAAGAATGGCGATCGCAAAGGTGAGAAGCGCGGAAAGGAGTGAGGAATAGATGGCGATGTGATCGAGTGTATGTCTGTGTGCATGATGAATCCCCCCCCCTCTCTCTTCTCCTGTTGTCTTACTCATGGACCTTTCTCCCTCCACCCGTTCCCCCCTCTCCTCCCTCTCTCTCAACCCCTAGAAAAAGATTCAGACTTTGCCTTTGTCAACTACGCCGAGACCGGGGACGCCGTGGCTGCCATCAAAGCCATCTACCGGTGCGATGGGGAGATCGAAACTAACATCGACAACGAGCTTTTGTCGCTCAAGGCGACTTTCCGTCCCTTCAAAGGACGGACCAATCCGCATGCAGGCGGCCAAGGTGGGAGGGAGGGAGGGGAGAGTGTCGACGGGGAACAGCCGGGAGGGAGGGATGGAGGAAGGGATCGGGACTCCTTTGGAAAGCGGGGGGGGGCGGCTTACTCAGCCCAGCAGTCGATAGATGGCGCGGACCGTTTCTCCCGTCGAGGGATTGAGGGAAAAGGAGGACGAGGAGGAGGAGCAGATCGACACGGTCGCTCTGCTGGCGCTCGTTCTCGTTCTCCTGTGCGTCGTGCTGCTGTGTCCACTGGCAGCGGTAGCGCGCGGGGCCGCTCTCCCCCGGCCACCTCCAGTTCCACTGCCCCTTTCCACCACCTCAACAGCAATAAGGGAGGGCGTGCTACGTCTCGCTCCTACGACTCCTACGACTCCGCCGGCAGCCACAGCCGCAGCCGCTCCCACTCTTTCAGCATGGGGCGAAGCTATTCTCGCTCGCGCTCCTTCGGTCGTCCCCCCCACGAGCAGCTGCAGCAGAACCGGTACCAACCCCGACAGCAGCAGCAGCCGCGTTTCCGCCGTTACTCCCGTTCTAATTCTCCCGGCCGGCTTGGGGGGGATATGGGCGGGCGTCGGGCATCGGTGCGTTATCTCCAGCAGCAGCAGCGGCAGCATCAGAAGGGAGGAGGGACGTTTTATGGTGGGCCCAGCAGCAGCAGCAGTAGCAGTAGCGGCAAGCACCACAAGCCTTACCACCAGTCACGCAAGCGAAATCGCTCCATGGATACCCGCGGTGGCAACGAGCAGCAGCAGCAGCAGCAGCAGCACTACCACTACTCGAACAACGGCGACGGCAATAACTGGAATGGGGGAAAGGGAAGGAAGGACGGAGGGGAGCCGCGGAAGTACCAGCGGCACGCGAGAGATAGTCCGATGCGACGGGTTTCCGTGACGGCGGCGGTGGCGGGAGCTCACACAAACCGCTAGAGCGCAAGGGGGTCGGGTGGGAAACGAAGAGGGTGGTGATGGTGGTGGAGGATAACGATGAGGAGAAGGAGAAGAAGAAAAAGGAGAAAGAGGAAGAGGAGTGGAGGAGGAGGAGTGGAGGAGGAGGAGGAGAAGGAGAAGGAGAAGGAGGTAGAGAAAGATAATGGGGAGAAGGAGGAGTAGTGATCGTGCATGGGCATTTAAATTATTTATTCGAGATTTTCATTGTGCTCGTGGGTTATGTATCGAGCACGCAGTATGAAAAGGGAGGGGGGAGAGGAGGGAGAATGCCGTCATTTCAAGGGAATCAAAAAGGAGATAAGTGAAAAATAAAAGAGCTGAAAGATACAATAAGAAGTCTAGCACGATGGAAAGATTACAGTAGAGAAAACGAAGAAGAGGAAGGAAGAGGAGATGGAGGGGAAGACCCAACAAAAATATAAAGCAAATAGTAGCTACGATCCCCCCAAAAAAGACGAACAGGTGAGGTGAAAAGAGAGAAAAACTAGGCATCCAATCTTCCTGAAGTAGACGCTAAGTCATTGTGCCTGCAATAACGGGGAAGCAGAAAGAAGGGGGGAGAAATAACCCACGAAGTAGCATCTCAGTCGAAATGGAAGGGTTGAAAAAGAACATGACATGAGAACGAAAGCAAAGATACAGGAAAGGCACCAGTGAAATAGATGAAGACACATGCGTTCGACGAGTCTGACGCGCTGCATCAAAAGGTGCTTACTCTCATCTCTCTCGGTACCATACTATGCACACTGCCCCGTGACGAAGAGTTGTTCCCGGGCGTGCCTGTGATAAATCAATATTAGACTATTCCGTCGTTTCATTTCTAGATCTGCAGCGACTAACGGGGACAGTACGGTCGCAGATGCCATCTCGTCATGGCCGCTCGAGCATTCTAGGTCCAACCTCCCCACCCACTTGCCTAACATATCATAGCTTATGTATCTCCGCTTATCTTTCAGTGCGAGACATCTTTTGTCGAGGACTTCGTTTGTTAGAACTATCCCTACCTACAACGGGATCACTCGACAGGAACAGCGATGGGGATCACTTAACTATTTGAGGCAGTCCAAAAATCCTCGGAAGAAAAGCATTTTTTCACAACAATGCATGACCAGAAAAGTATGCGACTCAATCTACAAAGAATGGCATGAACACTGCGTCCTTCAAACCTAGTTGAGGTTGTCAAACGTTCGTGAGTCGGGAGCTTATGCGGCAGTCTCGCAATATTGTGATGCCCCGCCGAACGTGCCCCATCCCGGCCAAGATGAGGGCACCAGTGATGATGTTTGGTGATGTCGTATTTGTGATGCGACCAAAATGGAAGCTTTATGCTTCCACAAGTCTTCCACGTGTGCTGCAACATCAGGGAAAGGTCAGCATCGATGACTGCTATCCCCGTGAAAGTTTCACGCCTCCTAGTCCGGGACGGCGAAGGGCACGCGCCGCATACGTTCGCTCTTCCGCTGTTGAGCGTGGGAGGCTGAATCTCTGGCTCCGTATATAGTCATCCTTGAGCCATGTAAGCATCCAGTACGGAAAAAATTTCAAATGAGAATGAATATACCGAGCGTGTCTGTGGGGCGGCACGATTTGTGGCAGCCCAGCTATGAAATCGTGCCTTATCCGGTGCCTTGTTATTGGGAAAGAATCTGCAACGAATCACTCAGAAGCAGGAAGCTTGATGCTGTCTGGTAGCGTCCTTCCTGCCGCAGCGCCTTTCCCCCCCCAACGAAATCATCTCATCCACGTTTACCATACCTTGGTAACATTTCATGTGCAGCAGCGACATCATTGCTGAAGGCGGGGTGTTTTCGATGATCGACTATGTCTTACTTTTTTACCATCATGTGATGACGGATAGCTTGCCGCCATGCCTCTCTCCCAGCCATGCAGCAATGCAGAATCACCATAGTGCGTACACAGCACCTGCGCGTCGACTAGACTCACAGCAGTCGGGGACTAGTCATCTTGCTGTCCATCGCTCATCGTGACATGTATTTATTGCCTACCTCGCCTTCCTATCTCACCCTGCCCCCCACCCCTCACCTCCCCAACTACCACCCAAACAGCGCTGCACCGCGCGCCATTTATAAAATGGCCGACGTCGCAGAAGCCGCCGTCGAAGCAGAGGATCAAAGTTCAGAGACGTTGCCCTTGCGCATTGCAGCCGTGTTTATCATCATGGCGGTCTCTCTCTTAGGTTGTCTCTTCCCCTTGCTCGTCCTTGACTTGAACGGCCGGGCCAAGTTTGGGAGCAATATTCCCCTGACCCCTTCTTCACGGAACAAGAGCGACGGTGAGCGTGTCTTCCATGGGGCGCACGCGATGCATCTGCTCAAGAGCTTTAGCGCGGGAATCATTCTCTGCGTGGGGTTTGTGCACGTCCTAGCAGAGGCAAACGAAACCCTTGGAGACCTCGTTGATTTTCCTTTGGCACATTTTGTGGCTATGATGGGCTCTATCGTTGTTCTAGCCCTCTCACAAATTGTCGACGGTCTTGTCACGAGCATGTCAGAACGTGGCAAACCCCCCGGACCCTCGGGAGGAGCAGCTGAAGGCGCAGGAGGGATTGGCCTGGTGGACCTTGTGAGGGGGGCAAGCACTTCTCTGAGCAAGGTCGTGATTTCGACCCCGGACCCTCCTCTTCCCTTAGACAGAGCGCCGTATTGTTTTCCTGGAGACGCACTTGAGCGTGATGAAATCGAGCAACAGCAGCAGCAGCAGCACCTGACTCCATCCCATCGTCTGTGCCCCCTTACGACAAGCGGGAACGGCACAGACAGCGACAGCAGCAACGAAGCCCAGCACGACTCCTCACTAAGCTCCCTCCCCACTTTCAGCGGTCGAAGTAAGAAGCCCGTGGGGCTAAGCATCGACCCACCTTCCACGCCCATCATGTCCCCCGCTGTTCCGGAAGAGGTCCCAATCCAATACCCCTTCGTCTCCCCTCGTGCGCAGTCCGCCTTGAAAACCGCGTTGGCTGCCGGGGCTAAGCAAAAGGAGCTTGCGAGACACCAGCAGATGTTTGGGCGCGACAATAGTTTCAATCATGCGGGACACGACCATGGACGGGGGCGCGGACATAATGACGCCGTGCATGTTGTCCAAGCATTCAAAACACATTCACTCGTCATCGCCTATATAATGGAGGTGGGGATCGTTTTTCATTCCGTTTTGATTGGCATCGGCCTCGGCACAGCTACCTCCTCTTTAAACAACACCAAGACGCTGCTGGTCGCTATTTCCGTTCACCAGTTCTTTGAAGGGGCTGGTCTTTCGACCTGTATTCTGGAAGCAGGGCTTTCCAGGAAGAAAAACGCGATGATGTTTGGCTTGTTCTCTGTGACAACAAGTTTGGGGATCACGATTGGAATCGGGATAAGTAAGATTTATGAGGAGGGGTCGCGGGCGGGGGCGCTTGTGGAAGGCATTTTCAATGCGTTTGCGGCTGGAATTTTGATATATTTGGCTTTGGTCGATATTTTACAGGAGGAGTTTAACAGACGGGAGGTGAAGAAGCATAAGATTTGGCAGATTCAAATGATGATGTGTGTGTTGTTGGGGGCCGGGGTGATGAGTGTGATAGCGATATGGGCGTAAGAGAGTTGAAGGGAGGGAAGTGGGGAGAGGGAAGGGAGAGAGAGACGCATGGGCAAAAAGATGATGTGAGGGAGTTGGAGATGATGAGAAAGGGATCGACTCAGAGGTTGATGGAGAAAATCAGTGAGAATCAGGGGAGGGGACATGTGTTCATAGCAGTTAATGTCGTTCTTCGAAATACGTTTTCTATACCCAAAACCAAGAGAGCGAAGACCTGTTGGATTGAAAAAATAAGCATCAGCAGCACTGTGCCGTGAGAAACGAGAATTGACGAGCGCGCTTCCTCCGCTCTTGATACACCATATACATGAATGACTGGGAGTCTCCAGGGGGGAAAAAGATAGGCGAGGGAGAAAAGCGTGAAGAGGTGGTGCAGCAGTCCTCACCACACACAGAAGGCAGAGAGAGAAAGAGTCAGATTTTCTCGAACATGAAGTATAAGCAACGATGATCTAGAGCACTGAATTGTAAGGGAGAAGGAGAAGGGCAAAGAATGAATGCTGGCAAGTAAGCGCCCAATGTTTTTGTTGTTGAAATTTCCACGACCGTTGGTTATCTATAGTTCCGAGACGCCGTTGCCTATGTTTTCCACATCCTTGAATACATCTCTTACATGACAGCGCATGTGTCTTCCCGTCGTTTATACTGATATTTTTTGCTAGCCGGTCTTTAAATATTCTTTTCGCTCAGTGGTTTCGCGTCTCGACTGCAACATTGACACACGCTAGTTCCTTCCCCTTGGGGTCCAAAACCCAGACTCGCCCACTCGCAATGCCGTCTCCCGCAAAGCGCCCAACCTCATGTTGCATGACGGTTGTAATTGTGCTACCTGCTACCAAAGGACATGTGACGCTTGAGATCGAACAAAGGTTGTACGTCTTCTCCGGTGTAGTCAGGGGACCTTGCTTGAAGCTCGTATGGATGGTGCTGCCGTCAACTACAGCAATGCTGAATTTTCCCACCGCCACGATCTCCACTGTCTCCCCGGCCCGGGGAGGGTAAGGAGTAATATTTAATGATTCGAGAATATAGGATGTGGCGCTGTCACTGCAGGGACTAAAAGTGACAGGCGCACCCGAGGACGGAGAGGCCATCATCAACTTGAGGAGCCCTGCAATCGGAAGAACGAAGCGTCGACGAAACATGCTTGACCCCTTTTGGGGTTTGGGTGCGTGAACGAGAGGAGTAAGGGTATAAAGCGTGAGTTGTGGAACTATTGTGTGTCATTTTTATCAAATCATAGACAAGTAAGACAAGAGATGCATTTTGTTCATTTGCCGCAAATAACGGTTTCCAGGCCGTTGAATTCTGATTCAATAAATGCGCTTGACATCCTGTCTGCTTTCCTCCTGTCTAGACACTGTGGCCCCCAACCGGACGCGATGTAAGAGGACATTTTTTTTTCATACCTTCATCTATGTATCCATATCCATGATTCTTTGTTTTCCTTTTTATTGGGTCTGAGCTCAGTTACAGTACGCTCTTCCGCAATTTGTTTTTTTAATATTTAAAAAAACCTTTAGTTTGAGTTGATTGATGACCTCGATATGCTGTAGACATGAGATAATTCCCATTCCTTTCGATGCCGGGCATGCTTTATCATGATATGTATCGGAGTATGGTAGTTTTGATCACCCAATCCCCATACAGAAGCCAGCGTCCCACACCTCCCTATCCTAGCCATGCACTTCTCCGCCTTCCCTGCCATTTTGAGTCTCCTCGTCGTTGTCTCGGTTACCACCATCATTACCGCCACCACTGTCCCTTTCTGCGTCTGCCATGATCAGGATGCATTGGGCGTGGACCGCATCGATTTAACTCCCATTCCCGCGATAGCTGGTCAGCCCTTGAACATTTTTGTGGAAGGCATGACAGAAATTACCATTGAGCAAGGGTTCCGGGTGCACTTGTCGATCAAGCTGAAAAATTTGCCAGCGCCCTCCATGAATTATGACCTTTGTGCATCGCTGATTGATGAGGTACATTGCCCCATCCCGGCTGGTAACACTTCGCAGGCTCGTTTTGTCTATGACGTGCCTCGCGTGTCGCCGCCGGGACGCGCCACCACAACTGTCACGACCTTTGATAAGTCCGGAAAGGAAGTGAGTTGTATAATGTCTCAAGTCGATGTAGTACGTCCTTCAGCAGCGGTGGTACCAGGGGCACGGTTGGTGACCAAGCCGCTGCGTGCCCAGCCGTCCGAGAAGAACGAGGGGGAGGACGAGCCGAATATGTGGACTTGAACTTACAACCAGCGAAGATTATTGAGAACATGTATTTTTGGCAACGTCAAGTTCTTTGTACCCTCGATTACTTTGTTATCCGTTTTCTCCCTTTTTTTCGTGTTGCTTTTAGGCCCCTTGACGGGGACGGGATATACAAGACAAAGACTCTGACCAATGTACACATGAACTGCTCCGTTGTGACCCTCATGTAATCTGCTTCTTTCCTCTTTCCTTGAAACTTTCATCATTTCTCCTCCTATTGGGTCCAATACTCTTTACCCTTTTTCATCAATGGTACATTCCCCTCTTCCTTACCCAACTCCTCTTTCGTCCATCACTTCAGCCTGTTCAACACCGTGCTTGCCTTTCTTCCCCCCTCCCCCGCAATAACCGCCCCAACAGGTCCTCCTCCTTCTCCTCCTCCATCACTCCCTCCCACCCGACCGCCACCACCAGACCCTCGAAAGTGCTCAAGCTTTGACGCAATTTCTTGCAAGTCATTCGAAATCTTTTCCAGGTTCGCCAGCGGCTTCTGCATCCCTCCACTACCAACCTGATGTCGGGTCAACACCCCTCCCTCCTTCTCTCCCTCTCTTCCTCCACAGCTGCTCCCAAAGCTACCCCCCAAAGAAGAAAAACGGGAGGGAGAAGGCGTCTTTTCTCCCCCAGAAGCAGCAGCACCGTCTGTCGTCATCCTCATTTTCATCCCTCCGCCGGCAGGCAACATCCTACTAGAACTGCTCCCACTGCTGCTGATTTTGTTGTTGTTGTCGTTAAAGTTCTGTCCCCCTTGATAGGAAAAAGAGGTCGACCGCAAAAGTAACTCCTCGCCTGCCGCATGACTGCGCACGGGTGATGAGAAGTTATTGCTCTTGCCGCTATTGCCACCATTGCCGTGGCTCCGCCCCGGAAGAAACGAAGAAGGCTGCCTACGCCGATCCAATGCAGGAGAGGCATAGGGCGAGACGCCCCCTACCTCCCTCCTTCCTCCTACCGGTCGACGCAGAGGACTTTTGTACCTCCCTACTGTGACTGTTGAGGAGGAGGAAGGGAGGGAGGGAGGGAGGAGACGCTGAACCAGGCGTTGCAGGTCCAGGTACAACCCACGAAGAATCTTGGCGACGCGATCATTCTCTTCCAGAAGTTTCCATACGGCCGCTCCTCCCTCCCTTCCTTTACCCTGCTGCCACAGCTCTTGCTGTTGCTGTTGCTGCTGTTGCTGAAGCATGGCTTGGGTCATGCGCACCAAACTTGCCACTTCCCCCCCATACACCTTCAACTCCTCCGCCCTCTTTAGCAGCTCCCGTGTCTCCCACCCCTGCGTCGTTCCCACGGTCATTAAATGCGCCGCCGCGTGCTCCATCCCTTCCTTGATCAACGTCATTACCGATGACCCCTGTCCTCCCTCCCTCTCCCATCCCCCTTTCTCCATATGCCGATGCAACAGGGCCAGCTGCGCGCCTATCTGCGGTAAGTCATCCAAGCCATGCGCCTCCAACGTCTCCTTGAACACCGCAATGACATCATCTCGGTACCTCACCTGCCTTAACAATCGATCCATCTCCACCTGCATCCGACGTTTCTCCCCCACAACAACTTCCTTTTCTTGCCCCGCCCTGGCCCTTCCCTCGGCCTCCGCCTCGCAGCGCTTGGCCCATATGGCCACGTCTGCCTTCAACCCCTTGATGACCTCCTCTTCCTGCTTCCCTTCCTTCCTTCCTGCCTCCCTGGCCTCCTGGACATCCGCCGCAACCTCCGCCTCCAGGCGAGTAAGGCGTGCAGCCAGCGCGTTTTTCTCTGCTGTCACCTGTGCGAGCAGTTCCTGATACTCCACCTGGACGGTTCTCTTGGCCCTGACCAGCTCTCGGGCGTGATTTTCTTCCACTTCCGTGCGAGCAGCTCGGAGGGTTTCAATCTTTTTGTAGGCGTCGTGGACATGGTTCTCTTGAGTGGAGAGACGGGCAGTCATCTGACTGAGTTTAGCTTCGAAGGTATGGATGGTCGAGGCGGTGGCGTCGCGGAAGCGTTGGTTTAGGGAGGGGAGGACTTGTAGTTTGAGGCGCCATTTTCGCACCAGGTCTTGGGCTTGTCGCACCATCAGCTTTCCACTTGCTTGTGTGCTTAGGTGAGTCGTCCCCCCGGTCGTGATCATGCTGCCACTGATGCTGCTGCCGCTGCCACCGATGCTGCTGCTTCCGCTCTTTCTCCCTCCCTCCCTCTCCTCCCCCAAGGCCAACGCCAGCTGCTTCGTCGGGCTTGGGTCCACCATCCCCCCCATACTTAATAATCCTCGACGGCGGCCTGCGTCTTCTTCTGCGGCCAGCAAGGCTTTCAATGGCGTGTTGATAGGGACCTGAGGGAGGGAAGGAAAAAGGGAGAGAGGGAGGGAGGGAGGGAAGGTCATGCGATTGCGATTTTGGTAGAGTATAGACACCCGCAAAGAGGTGGAAAGAGAGAGAGAGTTTGTGATCGGCCAAATAGTATAGATAGGGGAGTACTACTCAGGTGGGAGAATGAAGGTGATCCGTACCTGTTGCGCATCAGCGGCAGACGCGGCTGTCTCAAATAACTCAGCGAAATTCTCTTCAACCACCGAATCAAAATCCTTCAATTCACTCAAGAGTTCTCGTATCTGCTGCTTCCCATGCCTCCGAATGTCCGCCATATCCAAAAGTAAGGCGTCTTTCGCCCTCTTCTCGTTTGCTAATTGATCCCTCAACAGATTCAGCTCCGTCCACGTTCCCTTCTCCCCGAGTCTCATCTCCTCTTTTTCCCTATTCAGAGCCTCCCTCCCCTGCTCTAAGGCACGCAATGCTCCCTCCTTCTCTGCCCTCTCCCGCTGCAGCTCTCGACGGGCCGCCCCCAGTGATTCCTTCCACATGGCCGCCGTCGCCGAAGCCGACGCTGCTGTTGCCGCTGCTGCTGCTGTTGCTGCTGCTGCTGCTTGATCCTCCCCTCCCATGCCCATTTTCCCCTTGTCCCGACTCAATTCCTGAAGCTCCGCCTGGTAATGTCCGAGCCTTTCCTCTAGGTCACGCACCTTCCTTTCTGCCTCCTCCGCCCGCGATCGGTGCTCCTCAATTGCAACCCAACTGCTGCTGCTGGTACTATGCTGCTGCTGCTGCTGCTGCTGCTGCTGTTGATACTGAGAGGACACCGCCACTAACTGGCTAGCTGCGGCCGTGGCTGCATTTGAGGCCTCCGTTGCCTCCTGTTGGGCCCGGGCCAGCTCTGCTAAATGTCGTTTTTGAGTGTCTTCCGAAGCTCGCCTTGCCTCGTGCAGGCGTGCGTCCATCTCTCTTTGGAGCATGCCCTTCGCTTCCTCCACCGACAGCACTTTCTGCTGCAGCTCTGCTGCTTCCACCCGTGCCTGCGCCAGATCTTCTTCTGCTGCTTGCTTTTTGTTCTGCATCTGACCTAGCATCGCTTGCATGTCTGTGAGTCGCTCTTCAAACTTGGCTTTTTCTCTCGCAAAAGCCTCTAGCGCTTCCGCTGCTGCATCCCCCGAGACTTGACGCATCTCGTCCTTGAGGTCCCGGGATGCTTGTTGCTGATTCTGCTGGTGAAATTGCTGCTGCTGGGCAGCGTGCTGGTGCTGGGCGAGGAAAGCCTCGAGCTCTGCAAGGCGGGCGTCCTTTTCTTGCATGCGGTACTCCAGATCGGCAATGTGTTCCTCCAAATCTCGCTCCCGCTCCCCCGAGTCCATCTCTCCTCCGTTTAAGCGTTCAATCTTGTCCTTTTGGTAGTAGATGGTCATCTTCAGGTCGAAATTTTCCTTGTGCAGGGAATGAAGCTCTGTCTCCATTTCATTGAGGGTCTTGGGCTGCCCACCCTTGAACAACAGGTCTATATCGCGACGCGTCGGGATGGCTTCCCCCGAGAATGGCAGGACTGTCGTGCCGCCGTGGGCAGTGCTTGCTCCGTCCATGGTGACTGCTGCCTACGTTTGTGTGTGGTATGCATAGGGATTAATGGGAGAGGAAGCATTCTTTGGCACTTTGAAGAGGGGAGGATGGAGGGAGCAAAGTGTGCCTAGGCCAGCCGCACAACCGGGCAGCACTACCTCCGTGACTGCTACATTCTCCATCCGGCTGCATAGACGCTTGTGTGTGGGTTGTGCTGTCTTCGAATGCTGTCGTGTAGGTGTGGTGGGAAAGGCGCTCTCCAAATTCCTTCAGCGAGAGGCGGTTTGCGCGCCAAGACAGAAGGCGTCCTCACACATTCCTAACTTGCCCAACTCCACTCACATGCCAAAGCACTGACACCCAATCCATTGAGCACAGGCAGAGGCTCTCTCAATCTCCACGCACAGCGATGCCGGCCTTCGGTTCCTGCTCCCCAAAGCAAAAGCCACCAAGCGCCCTCCGCAGACCCACTCCGAAGAAGGTCGCCTCCCCTCCTCTTCCTCCTCCTCCTGCCTCTGCTGCGGCACATCGCCGCCCGCCCGCAGCAGCAGCAATCCTTTCCGCTCCCGCAGTCATCAGAAATCAGAGACATGCTGTCCATGTCAAGTCTGCATATTTCCCCCAAGATGACGAGGATGAGGAGAGCTCTTCGTGTTGGGACTGGGAGGAAGGAGGGAGCGGCAGTCCATGGATAGCAGGAGGGGCAAGGGGGAGGCAACAAGACAGCATTTTGGGGAAAGTCAAGTTCCCTCTCGTGCAAAAAGGGGCAAATATTCACATCGAAGAAGAGAACGACAAGGAAGAAAACGAAGTCTCCTTCTCCTTCCCTGCCACGCACGAAGCGCTCTGGCCCCGCCACCCGCACGGCCAGTGTGAGATTGTGACACTCTCAGCCCGCGATGTCTTGGCCCCTTTGATCTTCTTGCCACTACAGTCCTTGCGTATACTGCATGCCCGTCTGCTTTCCCTCCATTCCTCCGCCTCATCAGAAGCAGCCGGTGTCACCCACACATCTGCTTATTACTCTCCTCGGTCACGGTCGTCGGCAGCATCGCCTTTTCCAAGAATTCTTACGGTAGATACCGCTCTTTTTCCAACAGCTGCCTGTCTCCGGCATCTCCCCCCCCATTCCTTAATTCGAAGCCTTGCCCAACCCCCGCCCTTCAGCCTGTTCCTCCTTCAGCAGCAGCAGCAGCTGCAGCAGCAGCAGCAGCAGCAACATCCCGCTGCTGAAGAAGGGAAAGCCAGCGGCTTCACGCAGACGGTGGTTTCCTTGCCCCTCATTCACGTCAACAATGAGGAAGAGGAGCAGCAGCAGCTGCAGCAGCAGCAGCAGCAGAGTTACCAAGCCCTCCTAGCTACGGCCCAGGAATCGTTTCTCAACGAGGATGAGGACGAGGAGGGGAGGGAAGGCGAGAAACATCACTCCGCCGCACTCTTTCCCTCCATACGCCTTTTCGCTCAAATAGCCACACCCGGCACACTCACTCTCCGTGCGGAGCAAGTTCTTCCCTCCCTCTCCCTCCGCTTCACGCCCCTCCCTCCCCTCGTCAGTCTAAACAACATCCTTTGGCGTACACTCACCACACCACCACCACCATCATCACCACCATCATCGTCACCATCATTATCAGCAGCAATGGCGAATAGCGGCAGCAGCAGCAGCAGTCAAAGTAGTAGTATTAGTTGCAGTACAGGATATCTCACCCTGACAGGAACGAGGAGGGTCGTCTTCCTTCCCTCTTCTACTTCCTCCCTCCTTCCCTCCCAGCAGCCTCCCCCCTTGGTCGGCGTGTGGGTGGCGGGCATTGAGGAAATAAGGGAAGGAGGGAAGAAAGAAGGAGGACTGATTGGTCACCCTTGCGTATTCAGAGCAATCATGCAATACCTTCTAAGGGACGGAGGAACGACAGGAGGGCGAGAGGGACGACATGTGTCCATGGAGGAGGGCACGTGCCTGGTTGCTTGCTTTGCTGTAGCTGGGGGGGCGCCGCACTTTTGGGAGGTAAAATTGAAGATGTCTTCCCCTCCTACCTCTCTCGCGCATTCCTATCCTTCTGTGTCTTACAATCTATTGGATTTTGCGGTTGACATTTCCTTGGACATGGACATTGAGGAGGAGAGCGGGGAGGAAGAAGGGCGGGAAGGAGGGATGGAGGGATGGAGGGGAGGAAGTGACTGGGATAATGTGGTAGTGGGCCACTTCCGAGAGACGGCTTGCCCGATCCGAGCCGCGGCTTTTTTATCGGCGCAGCAGGAGCAGCAGCAGGAGCAGCAGCAGCATCATCATCATCAGCAGCAGCAGCAGCAGCAGCAGCAGCAGCAGCAGCAACAACAACAACAGCAGCAGCAGCAACAGCAGCAGAAGACATACAAATGCCAACTTACGGGGAAAGGAGAGAATGGAGGGAGGGAGGGAGGAAATGTATGTGCTCAAGCAGCGATCGTACCAACAGACCCCTCCTCCTCCTGCATCCATTCCTACGCTTCCTGTTCTTCTTCCCCTCCTCCCTCCTCATCTTTCTCCTTCCGTTCCTTCCCCTCCCTGCTTCCGCGAGAAGTGGTGGTCGAGGTGGAGAGAGAGAACGTCTCGTGCTTGACCTTGGAGAGCTGCCTCCCTGCCTCTCACTCTACAACCTTCACATACCTTCCTCCTCCTTCCTCGGCTGCTGTTGCTACTGCTGGTCTTCGTCCTCCCTCCGCTGCATCCTCCCCCGCAGCTGCCATTTTCCCTTCTTTTTCTTGGTGTTCTGAGGAGGAAGGGGAGCGGGGTCACCAGCAGCAGCAGCACCACCAGCAGAAGGGGGAAGATCGGCAGCAGCTGGAGGGGGAAAAGCAGCAGCAGGAGAGAAATAGGCAAGATAAAGGCTGCCGACACGGGAAGGAAAAAGAGGAACGGAAATTCCATCAGAATGACGGGCGGAAGGGACGGAGGGGGGAGGAGGAGGAGGAGGAGGCGGAGGCGGAGGAGGAGGAGGAGGAGGGAGGAGGGGTGTGCGCTGTCGTCCGGGCCCAGCAGCAGCATATTGCTACGTTGCAGCAACAGGTGAAGGCACTGGAAGCCCGTCTCTCGATGGCTTTGTCGTTGTTGCCTGGTGCTTCTGCGGCTGCTGGTCGTGACGCGGCCGTTGCTGCTGGTAGTGGTGCGGTGAGTGGAGAATCAGCAGCAGAGGAAACGGCGACTACAGCGAGTGTCAGCGAGGCAATGGAGTTGTCTTGTGCTCCTGGTTCTCCTGCTGTTTCTCTTCGTTCTTTTCCTTCTAGTGAGGAGGAGGTGTTGCAGCATGAAGGGCACGAGGATGTTGGAAATGCCTCTGTATTCATCCAATCCTCAGGGCCCCTGTGTGAAAGCGCTACCATTCAAACAGACGTCCAGGTGGACGAGGTCGGATGGGAGGAGGAGGAGGAGAAAGGGAGGCAAGTTCCCACTTTCCCTGACCCGCAGCAAATATCAAGCACTGGCGACGACGACGACATCGCTGCAACTCACGAGGGAGGAAAAGTAGCAGCAGCAGCAGCAGCACCACCACCACCACCACCACCAGAAGCAGCCGCGGCAGCAGAAAATGTGATAGCTTCAGATAGGCCAATGATGCAGACGTTTCGTTTCTTTCCTCGCATGGAAGTGCCTCGGATTCTTTACACGCCGCAAAGTGGGAAGGATGGCGAGGGGGGAACGGGGGGGCCCGTGGGAGAGGAGGAGGCGGAGGAGGAGAAGGATGAGGAGGAGGAGGAGGACGACGACAACGAAGAGAGCCCCTCTATTCTAATGATTGAACAGCGGTATTTGAGTGTGAAAATGAGCAGTGACAACAATTGCAGCTGCAGCAGCAGTATTGCTGGTTCTAGTACTGGCGGCAGCAGCAGGAAGAGAACGACTTAGGCAACAGGACTGAGATGAGAATGAGGGAAACGAGAAGGGGGAAAAGTGGACGAAGAAGAAAAAGACAATTGAAGGGGGGGAAATGAAAGTGGAAAGACTGTGTGAAACTGAATCTGGAAAACAAAGTAATGTGAAACGAGGAGGATATCAATAATGAGCACACAAATGTCGCTTTGTAACTCGCCCTCACCCCACATCGATTTCCCTGCATACGTTTGGTGGCAGTATACCTGCCATCTCCCCATTTCTTCTGATCTCTTCATTTTCACCAAATTCTCCTCGCTATTTTCCTTCTCAATCCGTTCTGCCCGCGCTCCTTGTATGGGGTATCATTTCCCCCCCTCCTCCCTCATGTCACACCTCCAGATAGATAATCAAACGTTTTACAAAATACACAAATTTCCTCGCTCCCACATGTCCAAAAAAAAATTCATTGCCCTCTCTTCCTCCTTCCCTCCCTTGCTCCGACTAGCAGCGAAAGCGGGCGTGGGCTGCCTTCTCGAGGGATTCTCTGTCGTCGGGGTGCGCTATCTCAATCAGGGCCTTGGCTCGTTCCTGGAGGAAGGAAGGGAGGGAGGAGGAAGGGAGGGAGGAGGAAGGGAGGAAGAAAGGCATAGGGACAGTGAGAGAGAAATGAGTGGTCATCTCATGCTCGCAAAGGAGTAAGTGATGGGAAGGAAAATGCTGGGAGGTGCAACACAAAACTATTGGAGATTCGTAGGAATGGAGGGCGGGAGGGAGGAAGTGAAGTTCCTGTCATACCTGCAAGGTCTTCCCAAACAAAAACGCAATCCCGTATTCCGTCACCACATAATGCACCAACGCCCTGGGAGTAACAACGCCCGCTCCCGGCTTAAGCAGGGGCACGATCCTTGCGATGCCTTTATTCGTCCTCGATGGCAAGGCCAGGATGGGCTTGCCCTCGGGGTTGAGCGAGGCCCCTCTCAGGAAATCCACCTGGCCACCAACCCCTGAATAAATCATCGGGCCGATGCTATCACTTGCTACCTGGCCCGTGAGGTCGATCTCCACACAGGAGTTGATGGCGGTCATTTTGGGTTGCTTCGAGATGACGTGGGAGCTGTTCACGTAGGCCACGTCCTGAGGGATGGAGGGAGGGAGGGAGGGAGGGATAAAATAATATGAATTGCATTTACCTCAGCTCTTCTCGTTTAGTTAAAAAGGGAGCATGAGGTTGATAGCGGCACTCGGTTTATACAGGGATACGCCGCCACTACCTACCAGGAACTTCACCATCGGGTTGTCATCGATAAAGTCGTACAAGGCCCGGGTGCCGCTGCAGAACGCCGTGACGATTCTGCCTTGATTCTCCTTCTTCTTGGCATTGGTGATATTTCCCGCCTTGACAAGCGGCAGGATCCCGTCGGAAAATGTTTCTGTGGGGTTTAGGAGGGCAGGGAGAAGAGAGGGAGGGGGGAGGATGAGGGGCACGAGTTAGTGCCCGCGGGAAGAGACGACAAGAAGGAGGGGGGAGAAAAGGGAAGGTGAAAGAAGGTAAACCAGCGGAAACGTGGGCCTGGAGAAGGGCTGTGCAGGGGAGAAATGGAGGGAAGGAGGGAGGGAAGGAGGGAGGAAGGGAGGGAGGGAGGAGATATGTGTTGAAAGGGCCAAAAGTACCTGAATGGATCCCCAAGTCACGATGGTTGGTCAGGCCCGATAGAACCGCATTTGGGATTGAGCCGATGCCCAATTGCAGGGTCGCCCCATCCGAGATCAAATTCTCGGCGATTAGCTTCCCGATGGCAGTTTCCACGGGGGAGAGGGGGGAGGCGGCGTGTTCGGGGAGGTCCACGTCTTCTCTGTCGTGGATAGGAAAGGGGGGAGGGAAGGAAAAAAGGAAGAGGGGAGGGAGAGAGATATGGATGAGATTAGATTGCCATGAAAATAAATCCCCCAAAACTTGTTATGTCAAGGGCCAAGGGTACTCCTTACTCGAACACCCGGTCGAACTGGGAAATGTGGACCAGACCATCCCCCAACGTCCGAGGCATCTTGGCGTTAACATGGCCCACCACGTGCTTTGCGCATTGCACCCCTGCCCTCATGATATCCACGCTCGTGCCCAGAGAGCAAAAGCCGTGCTTGTCCGGAGGCGACACCTGAACCAACGCCACGTCGATGGGCAAACGCCTTCGACGGAAAAGATTGGGGATCTCGCTGAGGTAGATGGGGACTGGAGGGAAGTAAACGGGGGGGACAAGGGAGGGTGTGACGCTGTGATTGTGAAGAGAAGAGCCTTAGACGACCGCGACGTCGTCGGACAAGCGGTTTCGTTGTCACCGTGGGAGAAGGAGGAAACATGGGATCTCGCTGGTCCAGTAGAGGGCTAGTAAAATTAAAGGAGGCTTAGAACGCCACGAGTAAGCACGTCTAGATGATAAATAGAAAAACACCGAGAGAGAAAGAGTGGGGGGGGAAAGGGCGGGAAATAACGAAAGAAGGCAAACACACACGGTGAAGCACTTACCATACTCTGCTCGGCCTTCTGCGACAGGCTTCCGCATGTTGGAACCCACGAAAAAACACGTCGTGTGAAAAATATCCGAGCATTCTTTTTCAGCATAGGGCGCAGAGCCCTCAGTGTGGAGATGGCAAACTTGGACACCCTTTAACTTGGCGCTCTTCCCATGGTGGGTCATAGCGTCGATGAGGAGGGTGGGCGTGGCCACTGCGCCTTGGATGACGACACGCTGGCCAGATTCGATGCCTGTGACAGCTTCGAGCGCACTTTTTACATACACGGGCCTATATGAGTTGGGAGAGGAAGACTTAGTCCGAATACAAACGAATATTTTTAAAACTGAATTCGTGTTCCCCTGTGGGGGTAGGAGAAAGAGACGAGGTGGTGGAGATGAATGTTAAGTTCAATGATCAAATTGGACGACTAACAAGGATGCTACCCAGAACTCATGTATCTGGTCACATTTCAAATCCTACATGGCGACTTATCAGACGAGCTCAGAGATTTTGGCATAACTTCCCGTGCCCCCGTGTCGTGTATACATCGAGTGTGAGAAGAAATGAACGAGGGACGTGACTACAGAGCGACGACTTTCCCCTTATCATTCCATTTCCCTGGGGCTCGAAAGGGGACAGTCGATAAAGAAGGTGTCGAAGAATGACACTCAATACGTCAGTCGAAAGCTGTAAAGCAATTTACTTCAGCTACGAGGCAAGAAGGGATGGTGTCCAAACAATCCTGAAAACCTTGTGCCTACAGCCGATACCCCAACCCAAACTTACTCTCTGCCAATGCGCTTCAGGTGCGGCTCGTCCTCGCGGATCATTCCGCCGTCACTCTCGCGCTCTAAGTGGGGCGTATGCCAAATGCTGCGCGCCGCTTGGAACAAGGAAGGACGGGGGAGAGGGAGGTCGGCAGCGGAAGCTGAGGCGGCGCGGGACGCGAGACGCGCAACCCGCACCCTGTTGGTGAGGACGGCCAGCATTTGGCTTGTTTTCTTTGTAGTGGTGTGTGGTAGTATTGGGTATAAGCGTGCGGCAATGGGCTTGTGGGTTACGTGCAAGGAAAACACTGCATGGACATAAGATGCCGCGCCGCATCGATTGGTGGCTGCATTGTCTTCAAGGAATCCAATGCTGAAGGCCAGCCCAACACCAAACAATAAGAGTATACAAGACTCCTGATCTGGTCTCCATTATACGCTCACGTTAGTTATTTTCAAAATGACCCAGGACCTAAGGAGGAAACCATGTGGCAAACGTACAGGACGGCGAGTGCAATACCAAGTCAAAGATGGGCCTCGGGAGAGGAGAGAGTTGAGAAAGAGTAGAAAGAGAAAGATAAAGATGAAGAACAATAAATAAATATGCAGAAATAAAATGGTTCATGACTTATAAAGAAAACTCAAAATGAAGCCTATCTTTAAGGTCATTTATTCGCCTTACGTTTTACTATTTCTTATTTCTCTCATTTATGAAAATTATCCCCGCCACATCTTGCCACACGCACCCCCATTCTTTCTCACTTCACTCGAAACAGCCCATCAAAGTACGCGCAAAGCTTCTCCCGATAATGAGGTGCACGTGGAACATACTCTGGGTCATTTGCTGCCACCTTGGCTCCCCAATCTTTGTAGTGCATCACTTTGATCTATTGTTGAGAGGAGACGCATGGTTGGTGGGTTGAAGTGAGATGATTGATTTTTTTGGGGGTACATGTCTGTGAGTCCTCAAGTTTGTAGCAGCCCTGCTAACCCTCTGAATCCCTCCCCCCTGTCTCCCTCCTGAAATCTACTTCACGTAAGTTCACCATGTCTCTCACTCCCTGCCTGCTATTCTCTTCTCTCCCTTCCTCTCTGCCTGTCCCCTCCCCTCCTTACCTCAGTCACCTCCCCCGGCGGGTACTTATACATACTCAAGTCATGTCTCTTCCCGACTCTCAGTAGGAAGAAATCCTGAAACTCACGACACGTAAATTCACCGTGTCTCTCCGTCGTACCCTTGTTTGTGCATGCAATTGTGTACAGCTTCTCCACCTTCTCGGCAACTGCTGCGGGCAAACCCAATTCTTCCTCCAGCTCCCTTACAGCAGTAGGGAAGGCCTCATCGCCCGATTCGATATGACCGCCGCAAGAGACGTCCCAACGACCGGGAAACGTGTCTTTGAATTCCGAACGCTTTTGGAGGAGTACCCCGCCATGGTCGTCGGCCAGCCAGATATGAACCGCGCTGAGAGAGGAGGGAAGGAAAGGAGGAAGGGGAGGAAAGGGAGAGAAAATGGTGAGCTCTAGGGAGAAGGACGGATGTGATTACAAGCCTATTGGAACTTGTCAGAGGGCGATTTTTTCTCCCTTCGACACCTAACTAGGAGCTAATCCTCTTCTTATCGACACCGCTCTCCTCGCCATTCCCTTTCCCTCCTTTCCCCCCCTCTCCCTCAAACCCCTAAACCCAATCTACCGATGCCAATCCCCCTCTGCGTGTACCCGCGAGCGGATTTTCCTCTGACCCAATGGCCTTAAGTTCTCCACTATGGCGCCCGCCAATTCCTCGGGGGTAGGAGGCTCAAACAGGTCGAAGAGTTCTTTCGGATCCTGTGGAATGGAGGGAGGGAGGGCAGGAGGGAGTGAGGGAGGGAGTGGAGTGAAGTGTTGATGGGTAAATGGACAGTAGACATGCCCACTTAAATCGCAAGATTAGAACGTGCATTTATTTCAAAATTATGTCCGCATGTTTTAATCTGTAGCCCGTGGCCGACAGCATCAACGATCCTCCCTTCCTCTCTCTCTCGGGCGCGCGCTCCCCGTGTCTTTACCTGTCCTTCCTCGTACACGCGTGGCCGTTCCCCTCCCCCGCTGATGCCAGCCGCCATGAAATACTGCGTGTTAGATTGTGGAAATGCTGACCTACAGGTAGCAGCGGCGTATCGAGTGGTGGTCAAGAAAGCACTAGCACTTCTCGCCGCAAGCAGCAGCATCGAAGCGCAGGCAGTAGCACCAAAAAAAAAGTGTCGCCCACCGTTGCAAGACGCCACTAATCTTGAGCGCATTGCCTATGTGGTGTTGATGTGTAGGTAGAGAAAGAGATGTCGGAGACAGGTGAGGTGATTTCGTGCTTCAGCCCTGACAGTGATTTTGTAAAAGGAGGATGATGATGCCGTTGCTCCGAGCTACTGCCCCCTCCCTTTCCCTCTTTCCCTCTTTCGGGAGCAACCACTCACGTATCCAACACGCACCACACCCACACCACACAGATTGAGAAGGTATGACACAGCCAGTTGTCGACGGGGAGGGGAATGATGAGGATAACTTCCCACCTCCGCCAGACGTGAACCTGCTTGACAACGACGGGGACGACGACACAATAGTAGGGCAGCAGCACCATCCACCCACCTTGCACGCAGGCACTATGCCTTCCAACTTCCAACACCAGCAGCACCATTACCATCCTCACCACCGCAAGGAGACGCAGCAGCAACGGCAGGACAATGGCCCGGCGGCGACGCTGGCGGAGTGGAGGAAGCGCACTGAGATGGGGAAGAAGCGAATGAAGATGCTATTGGACGAATACCATGTACGTGCCGCGTCAAAGGCGCAAGCAGCGGCAGCGGCGGGGAACGAGGGGAAACTGTAGACGATCAAGGGGGTGGGAAGAAGGTGCGACAAGTGGAACAGACTGTCTCAGCTCACAACGCACCCTCTCTCCTCTCCATTCCCACTCACACATATACACAAAGGCATCCCTATCAGAACGCCAAGCCACTTTCTACCAAGAAGTGGAAGCCGTGCACCAAGCTCGGGAAGTGGACATAGTGCCACATAATATGCAATCGTATTTCACCTCGTACTGGCAAGATGAACGGGGGAAACGCCCCCCAACCGTAGGGCAGTCTAAAGCGATTAAGCTGCACCTGAAACGGTTGAGTGAGGCCCTTGAGGAAAATGGATGGACGACCACCGAGGAGGTCGGTAGGCTGTTGCTGATGTCGTTAAAAGTGGGGACGCAACCCTCTCTCTCTCTCTCCCTCTCTATCCATCTCTGGTCTTGCCTTTCGGAGCAGTCAGAAGCAAAACCTTCCCTCGCCCTCCCTCCTCCATGACTCTATTCTCACAACGCCCCCCTCTTTACTTGACGCACAGAAAATATTCAAACAAATGGTCTTGGACGAGAAAGCGGCGATCCATGCCCGCCTCAAGCTGAAAGGGAGGAGCGCCCCCCCCCTGTGGGGGAGAATGACTGAGGCGCAACGTGCAGAGGACTCGCGCGTAGAAGCGCTGATTAACTGGCGAAAGGTAGGTGCAAAGGGGGACAAGGGGTGGAAGGGGGGGAGGGAGAATGGTCTTGCTCAACCTAAGGAAGGCACGTGGTGCCTTCATTGATGTGCCTCCTTGCGACGTTTGTCTCGCTCGCTGCACACTCACCTTTCCTCCTCCTCCTTCAGATCTCCGAAAAGCTGCGTCGACACCACCCCAAGCGCTTGCGTCTCGCGCCTCGGCCCGTTCTCGCACTCCTTACCCATTGGAAAAACAAAGTGAGCGTCCCCCCGACGTTCACGGCCGAGGAGAAGGAGAGATTACGGCAGTTAGTGCAGCGGCACAAGGAGCATGAGTGGGAGGAGGTGGCTATGAGGATGGGGACCGGTCATTCGGGTATTCAGTGCTTGAGGGAATATCAGCGAGGAGGAGGAGGAGGAGGAGGAGGAGAAGGACGAGGAAAGGGAAGAGGAGGAGGAGCGATAACCTCCTCCTTAAATTCTTTGGCTGCGGCTTCTTCCGCGCATATCAAACATGGGCTTTGGACGAGGGATGAAGACGGAAGGCTGGCCGCTGCAGTGGGGATGTACGCGGACAATTGGTCTTTGGTCTCTGATCATGTTGCCACCCGCACGGCGTCCCAATGCCGTCATCGACAGAACAGTTTACTCATGGACAAAACGCCGTTCAGTCGAGAGGAGCAAAAACGATTAATTTTGGCGACCAAGGCCTATGCACCTGAGGTGTGGAAGGCGGTGCAGGAGGGGAAGCAGAGACCGACGGAAAGCAACCTGATGGCGCATGAGGGAGGGGGATCTGGAGGTTATTGGGGTCACATTGCGGGGCATTTGCCAGGCAGGACGGATGGACAGTGCCGTTCGCGGTGGTACCAGACGTTTCACCCCCACACCAACCGGGGGGACTGGGGGGAGGAGGAGGTGGGGAGGCTGGAACGGTTATTTGAAGCATATGGGCCGGATTGGGTCAAAATTGCGGGAGAGATCGGAACGGGTCGAACGCGGCAACAGGTCAAGCAGATGTGGGCACGGATGATGAGAGCAGAAGCGAAGCAGGCGAGGAAGAGGGAGAAAGAGGCATTGAAGGGAAAGGAGAAGGAGGAGAAGGTAGCAAAGAAGAGGAAGAAGGGTGGTGCTACGGAAGACTACGAGGAGGACCAATATAGAGGAGAAGGAAGAGGAGGAGAGGTTCATGCGTCCGGTGCAACGAGGAGCAAGGGGGAAAGGCTCCGCAAGTCTAAGCTGACGGCGGCGGAAATGGCTACGGAGAAGAAGAGGAAAGGGGAGCAGGTCCGGGAGCGACGGGCTTCGGGACTGGCCAAGTCAAGGAAACGAGGACGAGGGATGCGTTTGGAAGAGGAGGAGAGTGACAGCAATGATGAGGAGAGAGAGGAAGCGGACGAGGAGGAGGAGGATAAGGAAGGGGGGGGGAAGGAGGAAGAAGGGGAGGGTGCTAGACACGTAAAGGGGAAGAGGAGGAGGAGAGGGAGCGTGGGCAGTAGTGATGGAATAAGAGGAGGACGAGGAGGAGGAAGCGGGAAAGGAGGGCAGGGGATAGAGAAAGTGACTGCGGAGATGGGAGGATTGGCGGTGACGACAAGAACGAGGAGGGGGGGAGGGCGGGAAGGGGTTTTACCGGCCTTTCCGTCCGTACCGCCGGCCCCGGTGGATGCGAACACGCCGGAGGGGGGTGGGGGG
>Ga0160419_100486_pt1 | contig 25047 bp, 20 predicted proteins | sample CelAP2metagpilot_2_FD_108196 | JGI IMG/M metagenome (GOLD analysis project Ga0160419, IMG submission 108196) | Phycosphere-associated microbial communities from Cellana algal ponds in Kailua-Kona, Hawaii, USA - Cellana AP2-4-25 metagenome pilot ... | reverse complement strand
GGAAGGCACCGAGATGGTTATGCCGGGCGACAACCTGAAGTTCGACGTTGAACTGATCGCCCCGATCGCGATGGAGCAGGGCCTGCGCTTCGCGATCCGCGAAGGCGGCCGCACCGTCGGCGCTGGCGTTGTGTCGAAGATCACTGAATAATTCGCTCTAGCGAATGATCAGACGGAAAAGGGCGCCCGATGGGCGCCCTTTTTCTATGCAGCGCCTGCAGGTCAGGGCAGAAATCCGTCCAAGCAGAGCGCTTCTTTGTCTTTGCCTTACGTGCGCAGGGGCTGCCCGACGGCGCGGTCGGCTGTATCCGTGATATCGTCCAGCGAGGTTTCAATGCTCTGGCGCAGGAGTTCGAAATCCTCGTCGCTTGGCTTTTTCGGCACCTCGTCCGTCCATTCCCGGCACATCAACACCCCGCGCGAAAACGGCAGCGGCAGCATCTGTTTGTCCCAGGTGGGCAGGCGCAGCACGCGACGTTCTGCAAAGGCGACGGTGAACACGCGGCAGCCTGTCATCCGCGCCCAGGTGATTGGCACGCCGGATGAGATGCGGGCCGGGCCACGCGGGCCATCAGCCGCGATCCCGATCGAGCATCCCTCCTTTGTGCGACGCAGGACTTCGCGCGACAAGGCCACATGGCGCTTGTGGCTCGACATCGGGATGGTCTCAAACCCCAGGCGCACCAGGATCTGGCCCGCCAGTCGTCCGGCGCGGGCGGCGGAGGTCAGCGCGCAGATGCGGCCCAGGGAGGTGTCGAACAGATAAGGCGCCATGATCAGCCGTTGGTGCCAGAGCACGAAAATCACCGGCTCGCCCCGACGCACGCAGGCGTCCATTTCCTCAAACCCTGTGCGTGTCCAGCGCGAGGTTCGGAAGGCGAATCGCACATAGCCCGCCAGGAGCGCCTCAACGGCACGGTTTACTTTCGGGCTGTCAGCGATCTTTTTGCGCAGGCTCACGGGGATTTCCCTTTCCCAGGACAGGTCTGTTGGCCCTGTCATACTGAACCAGAGCCACCGGGGCCAGCCAGAGCCGAGAGCAGAGCAGCTGTTTGGCGGAAAACCCTGCGTCTTCTGCGATTTCCCTCTTGCCAGTGGCGCAGCTCTGCCTTAGGAACTGCCGCACCGTAGGGGTATAGCTCAGTTGGTAGAGCGACGGTCTCCAAAACCGTAGGTCGCGGGTTCGAACCCTGCTGCCCCTGCCATTTTCCGATACATCGAGATCTTTCGCGCAATGGGTGACCTGCGGTCGGGTGATCTGTGTGGCGTATCATGTGCCAACGCCCCAGCCGTGGCCGGGGCGTCTGACGGTTGTCGAATGCCTGTTATCAGGCGGCGTGGATCGGGCCGGATGCTGCACGAACCGGCGCAAACTCTGCAGGGATCACGGGATCTGGCGCGGTATTGGCCGGAACTGTCATATGCTGCGGTGGCAGGCCTTCAAGGCAGCGGGCAAAGGCCATTTCAAAACCTCGTTCCAGATCGCGGGCATAGCGGCTGTTGTCGAACAGCGGCGCCTTGGCCTGCATCAGTCGCAGCTTACTGCGCAGCGTCATCAGCTGATCACGATCCTCAGCGAGCTCCAATGCGCGCGCCTCATACGTCTTTTCGCTGGTGGTGAGCAATTCACCAAGCCCCGCCGCAGTGAGGAGGCTGGCCGTGGTCCGTGCCGCAAACTGGCGACCTGCCATCGACAGAACCGGCAGCCCTGCAATCAGCGCCTCGCGGGCTGTTGGCCCTGCATTCAATGTAAAGGTATCCAGGAACAGGTCCGCGACCTTTGCCCGCGCCATGCGTTCGCTGCCATCACAGACCGGGCCAAAGATCAGCCGCTCGGGAGAGACACCACGCGCTTCGGCCTCTTTGCGCAGGGCCACCTGTGCCTTGGTGGGGTAGGCGGGCATCCACAGAACGCTGTCGTCCACTTTGGTCAGAAGGCGCATCCAGATGTCATATTCGCGCGGGGTGATGGCATGGCTGGGGGCCAATGTGCAGAACACAAAGCCATCATCAGGCAGACCACAATCGCGACGGCTGAATTGATGACCCGACAGATCCGGCGACTCGACGCTGCCATGGTAGCTGTGCGGCATGCGGATCAGATGCTCTTCAAAGTAACGCTCGCTGCCGGGTGGGCAGGTGACGGCATCGGTCAGCAGATAGTCATAGGCCAGTGTCCCCATCGTGCCGGGAAAGCCGGGCAGGGCGATCTGGACAGGTGCGATTCGGGCGCCAAAGACCTGGGTCTCTACCTCTTCGGTAAAGCTGGTCAGATCAATCGCGATGTCCAGCTTGTCAGCCTGCGCCTGGGTGCGGATGGTACTGGCCGCCAGGCCGCGCAGATCGCGATGGTGGACATGGGCGCAGCCTTCGCGTGCGGGGCCTGCAACATAGGCATAGAGTGCAAAACGGCTGGTGTCGTGCTGGGCCAGCAGCGTGTCGAGGCGGTCCAGCGCGTCGCGGTCTCGGGCTGAGCTCACGAAATATCCGATGCGCAGCTGAACAGGGCGGCTGTCTGTCGCGGCAGCGAGGTGAACCGGTTCAGCAGGCGGTGCCGCATGGGCATGGGCCTGCATCCGTATCCGCAGCAGGTCGGGGTTGTCCTCAAGGCCGATCAGCGCCTGTGGCGCGCAGGCGGATCCGCGCAGGCCCAGATTGCGGCGGTGTGCCTGGTATTCGTCAATCCAACGCCAGTCACATAGTTCGGCCATCAGCCGCAGCTTGCGCGCCCGTGCGCGGTCGTCTGCGGGACGGGCCACGAGGATCTGCTCCAGATGATGGATCGCCTCGGCCTGTCGCCCTGCCTGACCGGCCATCTGGGCCAGATTATAGCGGGCTTCAAGAAAGTTCGGCGCATAGCGGGCGGCCTGTTCATACAGCTTGCAGGCAACGTCGACATTGCCAAGCTGGCGCTGGATGTTGGCACGATTGTACAGAAGCTGCGCGTTGTCTGGCGCCTGCTCAATCGCCTTGGCAAAGCATTCATCTGCCTCGATAATCTTGTCTTGTTCCAACAGGGTGTTGCCCATGTTGTTGAGCGCGGGCAGACAGGCCGGATCAAGCGAGAGTGCCTTTTTGTACAGCGCCAGTGCATCCTGTCCGCGGTTCTGGCGTTTGTAGACATCGCCCATCGCGGCAAAGGTGGTCGCGGATGTGGGCTGCAGTTCGCAGGCTTTGTTCAGGCAGGTCGCCGCCTCGTCCAACGCGTTTTGCGCCAGATGGCAGCGGCCAAGCAGTTCCCACAGAAAGGCGGATTTGCGGTGGGTGTTCAGCAATTCGGCGCATCGTGCCGCGGCCTGCTGGTATTGGCCATGTTGATACAGCGCGGTCAGCTGCTCCTGCAGATCGGGGTCCAGCGCCTTTGCGGCCTGCGGTGGCAGGCTGCGGCTGCGGCCGGGGAGCTGGCCAGACAATTTCATCGTCAGTGGCGGAGCCGTGTGCGCATCGCGTTGCGGATCAGCGGCCAGGATGCCGGAATTGGTCGGGTCGTTCGCCTGTCGATCTGTAGGTGCGAGGGTCATGGAATCCTATCTCATAATCGCGCTCGAATAGGGGGTCGCGGCGTTGCGCTGGAAGAGCCCGCGCCCCATGGCCAACGTTTATGACCCTCGAAAATTAAGATAGAATTGATCAGACCTGCGAAACTTGACGTGCGGTCAGATGGTTGGATGCGCGGCCTGATGCCGGGGCAGAGCGGCGCCGCCGGGGGCGGGGCTTGAAATTGCCATAGTCTCCGGTTACATCGCAGACTGATTGCTAGCAGAGAGAAACCGCCTCATGGCCACTACAAACCCCGTCCAGTTCATCCAGCAGGTCCGCGCAGAAGTCTCCAAGGTCGTTTGGCCGACCCGTCGTGAGGTGCTGCTGACCACCGTGATGGTGTTTGTCATGGCGGCGCTGACTGCCGTGTTCTTTGCGATCGTCGATATCCTGATCCGTTTCGGGCTTGAGGGTATCCTGGGCATGTTCGGCTGATTTCGGCCTTCCGCACAGTTTGATTGATTGGCCGGGAGACCGGCCTTTCTTGTCGTCCGGCGGAGAGGATGGCGTTCATCTAACCGTCGGCTTGGCATCCGCAAATCTTGGCTGGCCTCTTGATCTTGGCCGACTGGGGCGGTAGGTCAGCCGTAACTCTGACGATGGCGTGTGGCGATTCGTGTCGCGCGCCGCTTTTCGTTAGGCGCAGCTTGGGCTGCAATTGATTTCAGCAGTGGCCGAGAGTTTCCGGCCCAAGAGACACAAGGACGATCAGGTTCATGGCGAAACGGTGGTATTCGGTCAGCGTTCTTTCGAACTTCGAAAAGAAAATCGCAGAGCAGATCCGCACCTCGGTCGCAGAACACGGCCTTGAGGACGAGATCGACGAAGTGCTGGTTCCCACCGAAGAGGTGATCGAGATTCGTCGCGGCAAAAAGGTCTCGACCGAGCGTCGCTTCATGCCGGGTTACGTTCTGGTGCACATGGAAATGTCCGACCGCGGATATCACCTTATTTCCTCGATCAACCGTGTGACTGGCTTCCTCGGCCCGCAGGGCCGCCCGATGCCGATGCGCGACGCAGAGGTGCAGGGTATCCTGGGTCGTGTTCAGGAAGGCGAAGAAGCCCCGCGCACCCTCATCTCCTTTGAGGTTGGTGAGAAGGTCAAAGTCAACGACGGTCCGTTCGAAGACTTTGATGGCATGGTCGAAGGCGTCGATGACGAAAACCAGAAGCTCAAGGTCACCGTGTCGATCTTCGGCCGCGAAACCCCGGTGGAACTGGACTTCACTCAGGTGACCAAGCAGGGCTGATTGCTCTCCACCGTCAGAATTCAAAACGCCGCGTTGGGTTCAACGCGGCGTTTTTGTTTGTCCCTGTAGCCCCCTGAACGTCCGATCCGCGTGTTGCAGGCTGGCTGGTTCTCACCGCGATGCATTGGGGTGATCACGTCCCCAGATCGTTCGTATGTCCTTTGCGGTTAGTTTCTGCTCAATCCGGTCCAGCTCATTCAGCGCCAGTTTTCGATCGCCGGTGCGGGCGAGGGCGGTTTTGAAGGTTCGCTGAACTGACGGCACGCTCCAGGGTAGGGCGGCTGAGGAAACCCATCTGCGCAAATCTGCGGGAAGGTTATCGTAATCCTGCATGGGATTGCGTCTGTTGCGTGAGCGCTTGAGACTGGTTCGGCCCAGATTTCCCGGCATATGTGGGTTCCTCTAATATGTAGCCCCGGCAGAGTTGGTGGGGACGCGAGTCGGAGACCTGTTATATGATAACATTGCAATCTGCAATCGGTTCGAGCCGCAATCGGACTGTGGCCTCTCCGCCCACTTGCCAACCCCCGCATTCCCCTGTACATGCCGCCCCTATCGTCTTCGGGCGAGATTCTCTCGTGGGAGATCGACGGGTCGCGACCCTGAAATCTGACCACGCAACATACTCCGGGCGGAACGCGTTTCGTCCTCGTTGAAAGGAACACCAAATGGCTAAGAAGCTTGTTGGCACAATGAAGCTGCAAGTGCCCGCCGGTAAGGCAAACCCGTCCCCGCCGGTTGGTCCGGCACTGGGTCAGCGCGGCATCAACATCATGGAATTCTGCAAGGCGTTCAACGCCAAGACGCAGGAAATGGAGCCCGGCGCGCCGTGCCCGACCGTGATCAGCTACTACCAGGACAAGTCCTTCACCATGGACATCAAGACGCCGCCTGCGTCTTACTACCTGAAAAAAGCTGCCAAGGTGAAATCCGGCGCGAACAACCCGTCGCGTGAAACCGTGGGCACCGTGACCGTTGCTCAGGTGAAGGAAATCGCCGAAGCGAAAATGAAAGATCTGAACGCGAACGATATCGACGCGGCAATGCAGATCATCCTGGGCTCTGCCCGCTCCATGGGCATCGAGGTGAAGTAATATGGCAAAGCTCGGTAAACGTACCCGCGCAGCGCGCGAAGCTTTCGCAGGCAAAGAAAACCTGTCCGTGGAAGAAGCTGTTGCCCTGATCAAGGCAAATGCCAACGCCAAGTTTGACGAGACCGTCGAAATCGCTCTGAACCTCGGCGTTGACACCCGTCACGCAGACCAGATGGTTCGCGGCGTCGTTGGTCTGCCCAACGGCACCGGCAAAGACATGCGTGTTGCTGTTTTCGCACGTGGTCCCAAGGCTGACGAAGCGAAAGAGGCCGGCGCAGATATCGTTGGTGCAGAAGACCTGATGGAATCCATCCAGGGCGGCAACATCGACTTTGATCGCTGCATCGCAACCCCGGACATGATGCCGATCGTCGGTCGTCTGGGCAAAGTGCTTGGCCCGCGCAACCTGATGCCGAACCCCAAGGTTGGCACCGTGACCATGGACGTGAAAGCAGCCGTGGAAGCAGCCAAAGGCGGCGAAGTTCAGTTCAAAGCTGAAAAAGGCGGCGTTGTGCACGCAGGCGTTGGCAAAGCGTCCTTCGACGAAGCCAAGCTGATCGAAAACGTGAAAGCGTTCATCTCTGCGGTTGCCAAGGCAAAGCCGTCGGGTGCCAAAGGCGCTTACATGAAGAAAATCGCTCTGTCCTCCACCATGGGCCCGGGCGTGACCGTTAACGTGGAAACCGCTGTCTCCGAGTAAGGATCGACAGTGGCGACAGAGCCGATCTGGCGCCTTGGCGCCATCCTGAACGAAAGCCTGGCAACGACCTTGCGGTTTGCGGCCTGGCATCTCGAACTGGGGGCGGATCGGCTCTTTCTCCTCTTTGACAATCCTCAGGACCCTGCGATCGGGGTCCTGAGGGACCATCCCAAGATTACCTGCATCCCCTGCACGCCCGATTTCTGGGCGGAACTGGGTCTGACGCAGGGCACCCGCTTTACCAAACGACAGAACGCTGCACTGACCTGGGTTTACCAGCAGGTCTCTGATGGCTGGTTTCTGAATGTGGACGCGGATGAGTTTCTCTTTCCCGGCCCCAATGGGCTTGCCCCGCTCCTGGCTGATGTTGCGGAAACGGACAGCGCTGTTCGGATCCTGACGGCGGAGGCTGTTGCATGGCCGGGGCAGGGGGGCACGGTCACCCGTTTCCGGCTGCCGATGGAACGTCGCCCGACCCGCCGCGGTGTCTATGGTGCTGACGCTGGCCTGTTTGGTCCGCGCCGACTGGGGTTGGTGGGGCATCCGCAAGGCAAATCTCTGACCCGGGCCGGGCTGGCGGATGTCAGATTGCGCCAGCACTGGCCCCAGAACGCAGCCGGTGAACGGCTACCGGAGAAAGTGATCGACGCGGGTACTGGCGCCTATCTGCTCCATTTCATCGGGCTGGACTTCGCAGCCTGGCGCAGCAAGGTGGATTGGCGGCTCCAATCGCGCGGTTTCAGTGGCCCCCTGGCCGAGAAAGTCAGCGAGGCGCTCCTGTGCGAGGATGCAGAGGACAGGCTTCTGGATCTGCATCGGCGTCTGCATCACGTGACCCCTGATGTCTGGGCCCGGATGGAGGCCGCAGGGGTGGCGCTTTCGCTGTCGATTGATCTCGATGCGCCGGTTTTGCGGCAGTTTTCGCTTGACCTTGCGGATGGTTGACAGGTCGGCCCCTTTTTGCCCTTGGAAAACTGCTGAAATAGGACTAACTACGACCTCGAAGTGAAGCGCGCGATTCGTCGTGCGCTTTATTTCATTTCGTCCAAGATGGTGGGTGGCCTGTCGATCGGGTCTTAATTTCCCTCCTGAGACGGGAAAGACCAAACGATCGAGGGAATTCAAACCCTCGGGTGATTTTGGCTCACCCCGTAAAACGGACTTGAACGCTGGGCAGCAATGCCGGGCATATCAATGAGCCGGGATACGCAAGTGTCCCTAAACTTGGAGAGAACTGTGGATAGAGCCCAGAAAGAGAGAGTGGTCGACGAGCTCGGCCAGATCTTCGAAAGCTCTGGCGTGGTGGTCGTAGCCCACTACACCGGTCTGACAGTTGCAGAGATGCAGGACCTGCGAGCGCGCGCAAGCGCAGCTGGTAGTGCCGTGCGTGTTGCCAAGAACAGGCTCGCCAAAATCGCCCTCGAGGGTAAGCCGTGTGAAAGCATGTCTGACCTGCTGACAGGGATGACCGTTCTGACCTATTCCGAGGACCCCGTGGCAGCAGCCAAGGTGGCCGAGGACTTCGCCAAGGAGAACAAAAAGTTCGAAATCCTTGGCGGTGCAATGGGCGAGAACGCTCTGGACCGCGCAGGCGTTGAAGCCGTGTCGAAAATGCCGTCCCGCGAGGAGCTTATTGCTACCATCGCAGGCATGCTTGGCGCACCTGCTTCCAACATCGCCGGCGCAATTGGCGCACCTGCAAGCAACATCGCAAGCATCCTTTCGACCATCGAAGAGAAGGCGGAAGCTGCGTAAGCGGTTGGCACTGAATGACTGGCGTCGGGCATCCGCCCGCACGTTGGAACACACACACTGTAAACGGAAAGAGCTGATACAATGGCTGATCTGAAAGCACTCGCAGAAAGCATCGTGGGTCTGACCCTGCTGGAAGCACAAGAACTGAAAACCATCCTGAAAGACGAATATGGCATCGAGCCCGCAGCTGGCGGCGCAGTTGTCATGGCAGCTGGCGGCGACGCCGGTGGCGCAGCAGAAGAAGAAAAGACCGAGTTTGACGTCGTTCTGAAAAACGCTGGCGCATCCAAAATCAACGTGATCAAAGAAGTTCGCGGCATCACCGGTCTTGGCCTGAAAGAAGCCAAAGAGCTGGTCGAAGCTGGCGGCAAGATCAAAGAAGGCGTGGACAAAGCCGAAGCAGAAGACATCAAGGGCAAGCTGGAAGCAGCTGGCGCAGAAGTCGAGCTGGCCTAAGCTACGCGATACGGGACAACATTGGTTTCCTTCGGGGAGCCCCTGAACATCCCGGAAATTTGGCTGGGCCCGGTAATAACCGGGTCCAGCCGAACCTGTCTTAGAAAGGGCCCTAATTCCGGGGCGTTTTTTCAGGCGAGGTTCAAAGGATCGGGAGGCCACCATTCGGGAAGGTGGTCATGAATTGATCCGAACACGCTGTCTCGTATGGGCAAGGTGCCGGGGCCCGGCGGCATCCTTGTTCAGTGAGAATTGGAAAGGTGACATCTGACATGGCTCAATCGTTCCTTGGCCAGAAACGTCTTCGCAAATACTACGGTAAAATCCGCGAAGTCCTGGACATGCCGAACCTCATCGAGGTCCAGAAATCTTCTTACGACCTCTTCTTGCGCTCTGGTGATGCAGAACAGCCGCTCGACGGCGAAGGCATCATGGGCGTGTTCCAGTCGGTATTCCCGATCAAGGACTTTAATGAGACCTCTGTCCTTGAGTTCGTGAAATACTCCTTCGAGCGTCCGAAGTACGACGTCGAGGAATGCATGCAGCGCGACATGACCTATTCGGCTCCGCTGAAGGTCACTCTGCGACTGATCGTATTTGATGTCGACGAAGACACCGGCGCGAAGTCGGTCAAGGACATCAAGGAACAGGACGTCTACATGGGCGACATGCCCCTGATGACTCCGAACGGCACATTTGTGGTCAACGGCACCGAGCGTGTGATCGTGTCCCAGATGCACCGTAGCCCCGGCGTGTTCTTTGACCACGACAAGGGCAAGACCCACTCCTCGGGCAAACTGCTGTTCGCCTGCCGCATCATCCCGTACCGCGGCTCCTGGCTGGACTTCGAGTTTGACGCCAAGGACATCGTCTTTGCCCGTATCGACCGTCGTCGTAAGCTGCCTGTGACCACCCTGCTCTACGCGCTGGGTCTGGACCAGGAAGGCATCATGGATGCCTACTACAACACGGTTAACTTCAAGCTCGAGAAGAGCCGTGGCTGGGTCACACCGTTCTTCCCCGAGCGCGTGCGTGGCACCCGTCCGACCTATGATCTGGTTGACGCCGCCACCGGCGAGATCTTTGCCGAAGCCGGCAAGAAGGTCACTCCGCGCGCAGTCAAGAAGATGATCGACGAAGGCACCATCACTGAGCTGCTGGTTCCCTTCGAGCACATCGTTGGCAAATACGTCGCAAAAGATATCATCAACGAAGAAAACGGCGCGATCTACGTCGAGGCTGGCGATGAGCTGACCCTCGAGTATGACAAAGGCGGCGATATCATCGGTGGTACCGTCAAGGAACTGCTGGATGCGGGCATCACCGACATTCCGGTTCTGGACATCGACAACATCAACGTCGGCCCCTACATGCGCAACACCATGGCGCAGGACAAGAACATGGGTCGCGAAACCGCGCTCATGGACATCTACCGCGTCATGCGCCCGGGTGAGCCGCCGACCGTTGAAGCAGCCAGCGCGCTGTTTGACACCCTGTTCTTCGATAGCGAGCGTTACGACCTGTCGGCCGTTGGTCGCGTGAAGATGAACATGCGTCTGGCACTGGACGCCGAAGACACCCAGCGTACCCTGCGCAAGGAAGACATCGTTTCCTGCATCAAGGCCCTGGTTGAGCTGCGCGACGGCAAAGGCGACATCGACGACATCGACCACCTCGGCAACCGTCGTGTGCGTTCCGTTGGCGAGCTGATGGAAAACCAGTACCGCGTCGGTCTGCTGCGCATGGAGCGTGCGATCAAGGAGCGTATGTCCTCTGTCGAGATCGACACCGTCATGCCGCAGGACCTGATCAACGCGAAACCGGCGGCTGCTGCCGTTCGTGAATTCTTCGGCTCTTCGCAGCTGTCGCAGTTCATGGACCAGACCAACCCGCTGTCCGAAGTGACGCACAAGCGTCGTCTCTCGGCGCTTGGCCCGGGCGGTCTGACCCGTGAGCGTGCAGGCTTTGAGGTCCGCGACGTTCACCCGACCCACTACGGTCGTATGTGTCCGATTGAAACGCCGGAAGGTCCGAACATCGGTCTGATCAACTCGCTGGCAACCTTTGCCCGTGTGAACAAATACGGTTTCATCGAAACGCCGTACCGCGTGGTGAAAGAAGGGCAAGTGACCGACGAGGTTCACTACATGTCCGCCACCGAAGAAATGCGCCACACTGTTGCGCAGGCGAACGCGACCCTCGATGAGAACGGCAAGTTCATCAACGATCTCGTCTCCACCCGTCAGTCCGGCGACTACACCCTTGCTCCGAACGAAAGCGTTGACCTGATCGACGTTTCGCCAAAGCAGTTGGTCTCGGTTGCGGCCTCGCTCATTCCGTTCCTGGAAAACGACGACGCGAACCGCGCTCTCATGGGTTCGAACATGCAACGTCAGGCGGTTCCGCTGCTGCGCGCAGAAGCGCCGCTGGTCGGTACCGGCATCGAAGAGATCGTGGCACGGGATTCCGGCGCGGCCATCATGGCCAAGCGTGCAGGTATCATCGACCAGATCGACGCACAGCGTATCGTGATCCGGGCAACCGAAGATCTGGAGCTGGGCGACGCGGGCGTTGATATCTACCGCATGCGCAAGTTCCAGCGTTCCAACCAGAACACCTGCATCAACCAGCGTCCGCTGGTGAAAGTAGGTCAGCAGGTCCGCAAGGGCGAAGTGATTGCCGATGGTCCGTCCACCGATATGGGTGAACTGGCTCTGGGTAAGAACGTCGTCGTCGCGTTCATGCCGTGGAACGGTTACAACTACGAAGACTCCATCCTGATCTCCGAGCGCATCGCGCGTGACGACGTCTTCACCTCGATCCACATCGAGGAATTCGAAGTCGCCGCACGTGACACCAAGCTTGGTCCGGAAGAAATCACTCGCGACATCCCGAACGTCGGTGAAGAAGCGCTGCGCAACCTCGACGAGGCTGGCATCGTGTACATCGGTGCTGACGTGGAGCCGGGCGATATTCTGGTTGGCAAGATCACACCAAAGGGCGAAAGCCCGATGACCCCGGAAGAAAAGCTGCTGCGCGCCATCTTTGGCGAAAAGGCATCTGACGTGCGCGACACCTCGCTGCGCGTTAAGCCGGGCGACTATGGTACCGTGGTCGAGGTTCGCGTCTTCAACCGTCACGGCGTCGAAAAAGACGAACGTGCGCTGCAGATCGAGCGTGAGGAAGTCGAACGTCTGGCCCGTGACCGGGACGACGAACTCGGCATTCTTGACCGCAACATCTACGCACGTCTGCGCGGCATGCTGCTTGGCAAAACCGCTGTCAAAGGCCCCAAAGGCATCAAGGCAGGTTCGGTCATCACCGAAGAGCTGCTGGACAGCCTGAGCCGTGGTCAGTGGTGGATGCTCGCACTGGAAGACGAGCAGGACGCACAGGTCGTTGAGGCGCTGAACGAGCAGTACGAAGCACAGAAACGTGCTCTGGACGCCCGTTTTGAAGACAAGGTTGAGAAAGTCCGTCGTGGCGATGATCTGCCGCCGGGTGTGATGAAGATGGTCAAAGTCTTCATCGCGGTGAAGCGCAAGCTGCAGCCGGGCGACAAGATGGCCGGTCGTCACGGGAACAAAGGTGTTATTTCCAAGGTTGTTCCGATGGAAGACATGCCGTTCCTGGCCGATGGTACCCCCGTCGACTTCTGTCTGAACCCGCTCGGCGTTCCGTCGCGTATGAACGTTGGTCAGATCCTTGAAACCCACATGGGCTGGGCCGCACGCGGTCTGGGCATCAAAGTGGACGAGGCGCTGCAGGAATACCGCCGCTCCGGCGACCTGACACCGGTCCGCGAAGCGATGCACCACGCCTATGGCGACGATGTCTATGATGAAGGCATCGCCGATATGTCCGAAGAAGATCTGCTGGAAGCGGCAGGCAACGTCACCCGTGGCGTTCCGATCGCAACTCCGGTCTTCGACGGCGCCAAGGAAGACGACGTGAACGACGCGCTGGTCCGTGCTGGTTTCGATCAGTCTGGTCAGTCCATCCTGTTCGACGGCCGCACAGGCGAGCAGTTTGCCCGCCCCGTGACCGTTGGCATCAAGTACCTGCTGAAACTGCACCACCTGGTCGACGACAAGATCCACGCGCGTTCGACTGGTCCGTACTCCCTCGTTACCCAGCAGCCGCTGGGTGGTAAGGCGCAGTTCGGTGGTCAGCGCTTTGGTGAGATGGAAGTCTGGGCTCTGGAAGCCTATGGCGCCGCCTACACCCTGCAGGAGATGCTCACCGTGAAATCGGATGACGTCGCCGGCCGGACCAAGGTCTATGAGTCGATCGTCAAGGGCGAGGACAACTTCGAGGCGGGCGTTCCCGAGAGCTTCAACGTTCTCGTCAAGGAAGTCCGCGGCCTCGGCCTGAACATGGAACTCCTGGATGCGGAGGTTGAGGAGTAGTGCAACGTACTAGTCGTTCAGTGTTGTCAAAAGTTACGGGTGGCCTACTGCTAGCCGTACTGGCGGGCTGCACGACTGTCGAGTTCAATGAAGGTTCCGGCAGCGGCATAGCACGTGTCGGGGCGTTCTCCTCAATTGAAACCGCGCAGAAAAGGGCTCGTGTAGCTTGTGGGTTGGATAAGGATGATCCTTTCCAACCCATAGAAACCGGTCAGTTTCTCCCAGTCATTACTCATACAGTGCATTTCTTTAAATGCGCGGAGCCTGCAAAGGACACCAAATGAACCAGGAAATCACCAACAACCCGTTCAACCCGCTGACGCCGCCCAAGGTCTTTGACGAAATCAAAGTCTCGCTGGCGTCGCCGGAACGGATTCTGTCTTGGTCCTACGGCGAGATCAAAAAGCCGGAAACCATCAACTACCGTACGTTCAAGCCCGAGCGTGACGGCCTGTTCTGCGCGCGTATCTTTGGCCCGATCAAAGACTACGAATGCCTTTGCGGCAAATATAAGCGCATGAAATATCGCGGCGTTGTCTGCGAGAAATGTGGTGTTGAAGTTACCCTTCAGAAAGTGCGCCGCGAGCGCATGGGCCACATCGAACTGGCATCGCCGGTTGCGCACATCTGGTTCCTGAAGTCGCTGCCGTCGCGCATCGGCCTCATGCTGGACATGACCCTGCGTGACCTGGAACGCGTTCTGTACTTTGAAAACTACGTCGTCATCGAGCCGGGTCTGACCGATCTGACCTATGGCCAGATGATGACCGAAGAAGAGTACATGGATGCCCAGGACCAGTACGGCATGGACGCCTTCACCGCCAATATCGGCGCTGAAGCGATCCGTGAAATGCTGGCCGCGATCGATCTGGAAGCAGAAGCTGAACAGCTGCGCGCCGAACTGGCCGAAGCCACCGGCGAACTGAAGCCCAAGAAGATCATCAAGCGTCTGAAAGTCGTGGAATCCTTCCTGGAATCGGGCAACCGTCCGGAATGGATGATCATGACCGTGATCCCGGTCATTCCGCCGGAACTGCGCCCGCTGGTTCCGCTGGATGGTGGCCGCTTTGCGACCTCCGACCTGAACGACCTGTATCGCCGCGTCATCAACCGGAACAACCGTCTGAAGCGTCTGATCGAACTGCGCGCACCTGACATCATCGTCCGCAACGAAAAGCGGATGCTGCAGGAATCCGTTGACGCTCTGTTCGACAACGGCCGTCGTGGCCGCGTGATCACCGGCGCCAACAAGCGTCCGCTGAAATCGCTGTCCGACATGCTGAAGGGTAAGCAGGGTCGTTTCCGTCAGAACCTTTTGGGTAAGCGCGTCGACTTCTCCGGTCGTTCGGTCATCGTGACCGGCCCCGAGCTGAAGCTGCACCAGTGCGGTCTGCCCAAGAAGATGGCGCTCGAACTGTTTAAGCCGTTCATCTACTCGCGCCTTGAGGCCAAGGGCCTGTCCAGCACCGTGAAGCAGGCGAAGAAGCTGGTCGAAAAAGAGCGTCCCGAAGTCTGGGATATCCTCGATGAGGTGATCCGCGAACACCCGGTCATGCTGAACCGTGCGCCCACGCTGCACCGTCTCGGCATCCAGGCGTTTGAACCCACGCTGATCGAAGGTAAGGCCATCCAGCTGCACCCGCTGGTCTGCTCGGCGTTCAACGCTGACTTTGACGGCGACCAGATGGCTGTGCACGTCCCGCTGAGCCTTGAGGCCCAGCTGGAAGCGCGCGTTCTGATGATGTCCACGAACAACGTTCTGTCGCCTGCAAACGGCGCACCGATCATCGTTCCTTCGCAAGATATGATTCTGGGTCTCTACTATGTGACCCTGGAACGCGAAGGCATGGTGGGTGAAGGCAAGATCTTTGGCACCATCGACGAAGTTCAGCACGCGCTGGACGCCGGCGAAGTGCACCTGCACTCCAAGATCATCGCGCGGATCCCGCAGATCGACGACGAAGGCAACGAGGTTCTCAAACGTTTTGAGACCACCCCGGGCCGTGTCCGTCTGGGCGCCCTGCTGCCAAAGAACGCCAAGGCACCGTTTGAACTGGTGAACCGCCTTCTGCGTAAGAAGGAAGTTCAGCAGGTCATCGACACCGTCTATCGTTACTGCGGCCAGAAAGAGTCCGTGATCTTCTGTGACCAGATCATGACCATGGGCTTCCGCGAAGCGTTCAAGGCGGGCATTTCGTTCGGCAAGGACGACATGGTTATCCCTGATGGCAAATGGACCATCGTGGATGAGACCCGCGAGCAGGTGAAAGACTTTGAACAGCAGTACATGGACGGCCTGATCACCCAGGGCGAAAAGTACAACAAAGTCGTCGACGCATGGTCGAAGTGTAACGACAAAGTCACCGAAGCGATGATGGGCACCATCTCCGCGGACAAGCGCGACGAGAATGGCGCTGTTATGGAACCGAACTCGGTTTACATGATGGCTCACTCCGGTGCGCGTGGCTCGGTTACGCAGATGAAACAGCTGGGCGGTATGCGCGGCCTGATGGCCAAGCCGAACGGTGACATCATCGAGACCCCGATCATCTCGAACTTCAAGGAAGGTCTGACCGTTCTTGAATACTTCAACTCCACCCACGGCGCCCGTAAGGGTCTGTCGGATACCGCTCTGAAGACCGCGAACTCGGGTTATCTGACCCGTCGTCTGGTTGACGTGGCACAGGACTGCATCGTTCGCGAGCGTGACTGTGGCACCGAGGCGGCGATCACGGCAGAGGCTGCGGTCAACGATGGTGAAGTTGTGGCAAGCCTTGGCGAGCGTATCCTGGGCCGCGTTGCGGCAGAGGACATCAAACGCCCCGGCACCGAGGAGATCCTGGTTGCTCAGGGTCAGCTGATCGACGAACGCATGGCAGACACAGTGGAAGAGGCCGGCGTCCAGTCGACCCGTATCCGCTCGCCGCTGACCTGTGAGAGCGAAGAAGGCGTCTGCGCCATGTGCTACGGCCGCGACCTGGCCCGTGGTACTCAGGTGAACACCGGCGAAGCGGTCGGTATCATCGCGGCACAGTCGATTGGTGAACCTGGTACACAGCTGACCATGCGGACCTTCCACATTGGTGGTGTTGCGCAGGGTGGCCAGCAGTCCTTCCTCGAAGCCTCGCAAGAGGGCAAGATCGTGTTCGAAATGCCGAACACCCTGGAGAACGCCAATGGCGAGACCCTGGTTGTTGGCCGTAACATGAAGCTGATCATTCAGGACGAGCACGGCGAAGAGCGCGCCAGCCACAAGCTGGGCTACGGCTCCAAGCTGTTCGTCAAGGAAGGCCAGACCGTTGCCCGTGGCGACAAGCTGTTCGAATGGGATCCCTACACCCTGCCGATCATCGCCGAGAAGCCTGGTACCGCAAAATACGTCGACCTGGTTTCGGGTCTGGCGGTCCGCGACGAAACCGACGAAGCCACAGGCATGACCCAGAAGATCGTGATCGACTGGCGTGCGGCTCCGAAGGGTGCAGACCTCAAGCCGGAAATCATCCTGGTGGATGCAGATGGCGAACCGGTCCGCAACGATCAGGGCAACCCGGTTCACTACCCGATGTCCGTGGACGCGATCCTGTCCTGCGACGATGGTCAGCAGATCATGGCAGGTGACGTTGTTGCGCGTATCCCGCGTGAAGGCGCCAAGACCAAGGACATCACCGGTGGTCTGCCGCGTGTTGCGGAACTGTTCGAAGCCCGTCGTCCCAAGGACCACGCGATCATCGCCGAAATCGATGGTTACGTGCGCTTTGGCCGCGACTACAAGAACAAGCGTCGCATCACCATCGAGCCTGCAGACGAGTCGATGGATGCCGTCGAATACATGGTGCCCAAGGGCAAGCACATTCCGGTTCAGGAAGGTGACTACGTCCAGAAGGGTGACTACATCATGGACGGTAACCCGGCACCGCACGACATCCTGTCGATCATGGGCGTTGAAGCGCTCGCAAACTACATGATCGACGAAGTTCAGGACGTCTATCGACTGCAGGGTGTGAAGATCAACGACAAGCACATCGAGGTGATCGTTCGCCAGATGCTGCAAAAGTGGGAGATCTCCGACTCCGGCGACACCACGCTGCTCAAGGGCGAGCACGTGGACAAGCAAGAGTTCGACACCGCCAACGAAAAGGCGCTGGCCCGTGGCAAGCGTCCTGCTCAGGGTGAGCCGATCCTGCTTGGTATCACCAAGGCGTCGCTGCAGACCCGCTCGTTCATCTCGGCGGCCTCCTTCCAGGAGACCACGCGCGTGCTCACCGAAGCGTCGGTTCAGGGCAAACGCGACAAGCTGGTCGGTCTGAAGGAAAACGTCATCGTGGGTCGCCTGATCCCGGCGGGTAACGGGGGCGCGACGCAGCGCGGTCGTCAGATCGCACAGGGTCGTGACAACGTCGTCCTCGAGGCACGCCGCGAGGAAGCAGAAGCCGCTGCCGCACTGGCCGCACCCTCTGCAGATGACGTCATGATGGGTGATGAAGGTCTCGACAACCTGGTCGACACCCCGGAAAGCCGCGATTGATCCTGATCGGACGATCTGAATGATTTGGCCCCCCGCAGCGCAGGTTGCGGGGGGCTTTTTGTTTGGCAACGGTGCATTCCTCCTCTTCCCAAATCAGGGCGGCGGTGCTCTCTTGCCGGGCAGCATGTTTGAGCACGAAGACCGCCGTCACATTTGGGGCCGCTTTGAATGACCATTGATCTGAGCATTGTTGGTGTCGTCCGTTTTTCGGTCCTGACCTCCACCTATTATTCCGAGCGCTTCCCAACGCTGGAGGAAAAGGCCGCTCATCTGTTTTCGCCAGAAAGGATGGAGCTGCGTCTGCGTGTGTTTGAACGGCTGTGTCTCCGTTCGATCCGGCGGCAAACGGATCAGGGGTTTCATCTGGTTGTTGTCACCGCCGAAGATATGCCTGTTCCCTATCTGGAACGCCTCCACGATCTGGTCGGAGGGGCGGACAACATCACCCTGCTGCCGGTCGGAGCAAGTAACCACTACGGCACCCTGCGCAGGGCGTATGATCTCGTCCCCAGCCATGGCGCGAGCCATCGGCTATTGTTTCGACTGGATGACGATGACGCCGTTGATCTGGATTACATTGCCCGCAACCGGCGTCTGGCAATGGGGTTGATCCCTCTGCAAGGTGAGCAGACGCCTTTCATCCTGGCGAACAATCGGGGGATATACCTTCGTCGGACAGAGGGCCCTGATGGCCCGCAGGACGAAATCTTTGATGCCTGCGAAAAGGCACCTCTATCAGTGGGCGCCGCACTGGTTGCCCCGGTTGGCTACGGGCCCAACCCCTACCGGTTCAATCACCGCAAATTTGCCCAGCACTGGAACACATTCTCCGACATTTCGGTGCCGGGTTTTGTGCGCACAATCCACGGCGACAACAAATCCAGCCCCGCGCAGATGGGCATCACCCACAAACAAAGCGACGCCGAAATTGCCGCGGATCTCAAACGTCACTTTGACCTCACCCCCCAACAGCTCAGGGATGTCCTGCCATGATCTCTGCGCTGACCGCGAACCAGAAAGGCGCGCTCCTGATGATGGGGAGCATGGCGGGCTTCACGCTCAATGACGGGTTCATCAAACTTCTCGGCCAGAATTTGCCTCTGTCCCAGATCCTGACATTGCGCGGACTGCTGGTCTCTATCCTCATCTTCGGCCTTGCGCGTGCCCTTGGCGCCCTGCGGCTCAACCTGTCGCGCAGAGATTGGGGGTTGGTCATTGGGCGCAGCGTGGCAGAGGCTGTGACCACCTATTTCTTTCTCAGCGCCCTGATGGTGATGCCCATCGCCAATATCACCGCCATTCTGCAGATGCTGCCACTGACCGTCACGCTGGCAGCGGTGTTGGTCTTTGGCGAAACCGTGGGCTGGCGTCGGTCGCTGGCGATTGCAGCAGGCTTTCTGGGGATGTTGTTGATCGTGCGGCCCGGCCCCAATGGATTTGACAGCGGCACCGCCTATGCCATCGCAGCGGTGGCCTGTATCACCGCCCGCGATCTTTTCACCCGTCGTCTGTCGGCAGAGGTGCCATCGATGACGGTCTCTCTGGTGGCTGCGCTATCGGTCACGGCCTTTGGCGCGCTCTGGGGGTTGGGGGAAGACTGGCAACCAATCAGCTACGACGCTGGTGCAATGCTCCTTGGGGCGTCGGGGATGATCTTTGTGGGCTACCTTTTTTCGGTCATGGCCATGCGGGTGGGGGATGTCTCTGCGGTTGCGCCCTTCCGTTACACGGGCCTGTTGTGGGCGTTGCTTCTTGGCTGGGCAATCTTCGACAGCTGGCCTGATGCGCTCACCTTGGTGGGGGCCGCAATCGTGGTGGCAGCCGGGGTTTTCAGCCTGATGCGCGAAGCCCCCCGTCGCATCAGTGAGCCCGAGTAACCCCGCCGCACGCCACTCTGTCACCGGCGGATCGCAAAACGCGCGTCAAATTCGGCAAGGCCAGCTGCGTCAAGGCGCTGCAGGTCTGGCTCCTTCGCGCCTTTCTGGCGGGAATCATTGTGACCATTCAGGGTCCGAACAAACATCGGCGCATCCGGCAGCGTGATGGTGGGCATGAAGCGCGCAAGCCGGTGATGGGCAAAGTTCATGATCGTCTGGCGACAGCCCGGTGCGACATACATCCCCAGCGCTGCCACGAAATAGGGGTGATGCCCCAGCGCTGCCTGGATCCCGTTATCCTCCAGCCGGGCGACATAGCCCTGGCAGAAATCGATCGCGACGGTCTGATGGTTCGCAATCAACCCGCTGCAATCGCGGACGGTCTGGCGGAGCCGTTCGACAAAATCCACGGAAACCGCATCATCATCGTCATGGCGAAACTGCAGGCAGGGCGCATCAGGATTGCGCCGTGCGTCATTCAGCACCTGTTTCATCACATCGCGATGCCGCCCGGGCGCGGCTGCCACGATCTGCACCTGCGGCATATCCGCGACCAGGGCCTCCAGTCGGTTACGGTAGCGATCAGGCAGGCTGTCACCAACCAGGGTCACAAGGGTGAAATCAGGATCGGTCTGTTCCCGCAGGCAGGGCAGGGCGACCGTTTCCATCAGATGAAACCGCTCCTCCATCCGCTCCTCAGCGTAGAGGTAGGCAATGCGCTCTTCGATACTGTCGTGTTCAACCTGAAAGCCGCCCACCGCCGGATACGAAAAACGGCATAGACCGATCACCTGCATTGCCCTAAATCCCTGCTGAACGCGACCTTGATGGCTGGCCGTCTGCTGTCTGTTTCGCTGGCAACTATGCACCGGGCCGGAAACCGCAGCAACATGGCAGCGGGCCGACCCCGTGGGAACGGGGCAGGCGCCCCTAGACCCACCCACCAGCCAGGCCGTTGCCACAGGGGGCGCTGTTGACATCAGGCGCGACTCCCCATATACGCCCGCCTATCCGGCAACCGGGGGTCGCCCCAAAAGCCGATATCAAAATCAAAGTGGCTCAAGATCTCGTGCGCCTATTTGCGCGGATCCTCTGTAAACCCACCGCGTCGTTCACCTCGGAATGGGAACGATTGCGGTTTTTGCGCTTGCGGACGCGTAAGTGCGACAAGTTTAGCCGTACGTTCAAGGACGTGCATGACACATGTGTTGTTGAGACGGGGAAAGAACCGGAATGCCAACGATCCAACAGCTGATCCGCAAGCCGCGGCAGCCGAAAGTAAAACGCTCGAAGTCCATGCACCTGGAACAGTGCCCGCAAAAGCGCGGCGTCTGCACCCGTGTATACACCACCACTCCGAAGAAACCGAACTCCGCTATGCGGAAAGTTGCGAAGGTTCGCCTGACCAACGGTTTCGAAGTGATCTCCTACATCCCCGGTGAAAGCCACAACCTTCAGGAACACTCCGTGGTTCTGATCCGTGGCGGCCGTGTAAAAGACCTTCCCGGTGTTCGTTACCACATCCTGCGTGGTGTTCTGGATACCCAGGGCGTCAAAGACCGTAAGCAACGCCGCTCCAAGTACGGCGCGAAGCGTCCTAAGTAAGAAGGATATTGATAAATGTCTCGCCGTCACGCTGCTGAGAAACGTGAAGTCCTGCCCGACGCAAAGTTTGGCGACCGCGTACTGACCAAATTCATGAACAACCTGATGATCGACGGTAAAAAGTCGACCGCAGAGCGTATCGTCTACAACGCGTTCGATCGCGTTGAAGCAAAAATCAAGCGCGCCCCCGTGGAAGTGTTCCACGAAGCCCTCGACAACGTTAAGCCTTCCGTCGAAGTGCGTTCGCGTCGTGTGGGTGGTGCCACCTACCAGGTTCCTGTCGAAGTGCGCCCCGAGCGCCGCGAAGCCCTGGCAATCCGTTGGTTGATCAAAGCGGCACGTGCCCGCAACGAAAACACCATGGAAGAACGCCTCGCCGGTGAGCTGCTGGACGCTGTACAGTCCCGCGGTACTGCGGTTAAGAAGCGCGAAGACACCCACAAGATGGCAGAGGCCAACAAGGCCTTCTCGCACTACCGCTGGTAACCCAAGAGGCTCCGACCTATGGCACGCGACTATACACTCAACCATTACCGTAACTTCGGTATTATGGCGCACATCGATGCAGGTAAAACCACCTGTTCCGAGCGTATCCTGTATTACACTGGTAAATCCCACAACATCGGTGAGGTGCACGATGGTGCAGCCACCATGGACTGGATGGAGCAGGAGCAGGAACGCGGCATCACCATCACCTCGGCTGCGACCACCACTTTCTGGGAACGCACCGAAGATGGTCAAACCGCTGACACTCCGAAGCACCGTCTGAACATCATCGACACCCCCGGCCACGTTGACTTCACCATCGAAGTTGAGCGTTCGCTGGCGGTTCTCGACGGTGCAGTCTGTGTTCTGGACGCCAACGCCGGTGTTGAACCCCAGACCGAAACCGTGTGGCGTCAGGCTGACCGCTACAAGGTTCCGCGCATCGTGTTCGTCAACAAGATGGACAAGATCGGCGCTGACTTCTTCAACTGCGTCAACATGATCGAAGACCGCACCGGTGCACGCGCTGTTCCGGTTGGTATTCCGATCGGTGCAGAATCCGAACTGGAAGGCCTGATTGACCTGGTCACCATGAAGGAATGGCTGTGGCAGGGCGAAGACCTTGGTGCGTCCTGGATCCAGACCGAGATCCGCGACGAGCTGAAGGACATGGCCGACGAATGGCGCGGCAAGATGATCGAAGCGGCCGTCGAAATGGACGACGACGCGATGGAAAACTACCTGATGGACGGCGCCGAGCCCGACGTCGCAACTCTGCGCGGCCTGCTGCGTAAGGGTACTCTGTCGCTGTCCTTCGTTCCTGTTCTGGGCGGTTCTGCGTTCAAGAACAAAGGCGTTCAGCCGCTGCTCAACGCTGTGATCGACTATCTGCCCAGCCCGCTGGACGTTGTTGATTACATGGGCTTCAAGCCGGGTGACGAAAACGAAGAGCGTAACATTGCACGTCGTGCAGATGACGAGATGCCCTTCGCTGGTCTGGCGTTCAAAATCATGAACGACCCGTTTGTTGGCTCCCTGACCTTCACCCGGATCTACTCCGGCGTGCTGAACAAGGGCGACAGCATCCTGAACTCCACCAAAGGTAAAAAAGAGCGCGTCGGTCGTATGATGATGATGCACTCCAACAACCGTGAAGAAATCGAAGAAGCGTTTGCAGGCGACATCATCGCGCTGGCGGGTCTGAAAGACACCACCACCGGTGACACCCTCTGCGACGCCAAAGAGCCGGTGGTCCTGGAAACCATGACCTTCCCGGATCCGGTTATCGAAATCGCGGTTGAGCCCAAAACCAAGGGCGACCAGGAGAAAATGTCCCAGGGTCTGGCCCGTTTGGCCGCCGAAGACCCGTCCTTCCGTGTCGAAACCGACCTCGAGTCCGGTCAGACCATCATGAAGGGCATGGGCGAACTTCACCTGGACATCCTGGTGGACCGTCTGAAGCGCGAGTTCAAAGTCGAAGCAAACATCGGCGCCCCGCAGGTTGCTTACCGCGAGACCATTGGTCACGAAGTCGAGCACACCTACACCCACAAGAAACAGTCGGGTGGTTCGGGTCAGTTCGCTGAGGTGAAGATGATCATCTCGCCGACAGAAGCTGGCGAAGGTTACTCCTTCGAGAGCCGCATCGTTGGTGGTGCTGTTCCCAAGGAATACATCCCCGGTGTTGAAAAAGGCATCCAGTCCGTCATGGACAGCGGCCCTCTGGCTGGCTTCCCCGTGATCGACTTTAAGGTTGCTCTGATCGACGGTAAGTTCCACGACGTTGACTCCAGCGTTCTGGCCTTTGAAATCGCCGCACGTATGGCGATGCGCGAAGGCATGAAGAAGGCTGGCGCAAAGCTCTTGGAACCGATCATGAAAGTCGAAGTGATCACCCCGGAAGAATATACCGGCGGTATCATCGGCGATCTGACATCCCGTCGTGGTCAGGTGTCCGGCCAGGAGCCCCGTGGTAACGCGATCGCAATCGACGCATTCGTGCCGCTGGCAAACATGTTCGGCTACATCAACACCCTGCGTTCGATGTCGTCCGGCCGTGCCCAGTTCACCATGCAGTTCGACCACTACGATCCGGTTCCGCAGAACATCTCCGACGAGATCCAAGCGAAATACGCATAAGCGTACCGACATTGAAGGGTTCGCGCTCCGCGCGTGCCCTTCTCAACACAAAAGGAGGCCATTATGGCTAAGGAAAAGTTTGAACGTACAAAACCGCACGTCAACATCGGCACCATCGGCCACGTTGACCACGGCAAAACCACGCTGACCGCAGCGATCACCAAGTACTTCGGTGACTTCAAAGCCTACGACCAGATCGACGGCGCACCGGAAGAAAAAGCACGCGGCATCACCATCTCCACCGCACACGTGGAATATGAAACCGCAGACCGTCACTACGCACACGTCGACTGCCCCGGCCACGCTGACTATGTGAAAAACATGATCACCGGTGCGGCGCAGATGGACGGCGCGATCCTGGTTGTGAACGCAGCTGACGGCCCGATGCCGCAGACCCGCGAGCACATCCTGCTGGGCCGCCAGGTTGGCATCCCGAAGATGGTCGTGTTCATGAACAAGGTTGACCAGGTTGACGACGAAGAGCTGCTCGAGCTCGTCGAAATGGAAATCCGTGAACTGCTGTCCTCCTACGACTACCCGGGCGACGATATCCCGATCGTTGCAGGTTCCGCTCTGGCGGCGATGGAAGGCAACAAGCCTGAGATCGGCGAAGAGAAAATCAAGGAACTGATGGCGGCTGTTGACGAGTACATCGACACCCCCGAGCGCGCTGTTGACCAGCCGTTCCTGATGCCGATCGAAGACGTGTTCTCGATCTCCGGCCGTGGTACCGTTGTGACCGGTCGTGTTGAGCGCGGCGTGATCAACGTTGGCGACGCGATCGAGATCGTTGGTATCCGTGACACCACCAACACCACCTGTACCGGTGTTGAAATGTTCCGCAAGCTGCTGGACCGTGGTGAAGCAGGCGACAACATCGGCGCGCTGCTGCGTGGTGTTGACCGTGACGGCGTTGAGCGTGGTCAGGTTCTGTGTAAGCCGGGTTCCGTGAAGCCGCACACCAAGTTCGAAGCTGAGGCCTACATCCTCACCAAAGAAGAAGGTGGTCGTCACACCCCGTTCTTCGCGAACTACCGTCCGCAGTTCTACTTCCGCACCACCGACGTGACCGGCACCGTGACCCTGCCGGAAGGCACCGAGATGGTTATGCCGGGCGACAACCTGAAGTTCGACGTTGAACTGATCGCCCCGATCGCGATGGAGCAGGGCCTGCGCTTCGCGATCCGCGAAGGCGGCCGCACCGTCGGCGC
>Ga0160419_100485_pt1 | contig 25051 bp, 17 predicted proteins | sample CelAP2metagpilot_2_FD_108196 | JGI IMG/M metagenome (GOLD analysis project Ga0160419, IMG submission 108196) | Phycosphere-associated microbial communities from Cellana algal ponds in Kailua-Kona, Hawaii, USA - Cellana AP2-4-25 metagenome pilot ... | reverse complement strand
TTTGCGCGGGAACTTTGCGATTGCCGGAACTTCTGCCGCCGCGCGGATGTGGAAACCATGCAAGCCAACGGTCTGGCCCTCGGCGGTGTGCCGGGTGAGAACGCGATCGTCTTTGATGGTCCCGTGGTGGAAAGCGGCCAGGGGCTGCGTCACAGCGACGAGCCTGTGCGCCATAAAATGCTGGATGCGCTGGGGGATCTGGCGCTGGCAGGTGGCCCGATCTTTGGCCACTACATCGGGGACCGCGCAGGTCACTCGCTGACCAACACGCTGCTGCGCGCGGCCTTTGCAACACCGGGTGCGCTGCGCAAGGTGTCCTGTGACCCGATCATGACCGCCCGCCTGCCGGGGCAGGGGTTGGTCTGGGCAGAAATTCCGACAGAGACGCGCCGCGTCGCCTGATCGGGGTATCGAGCAGAGGGCGTCGGCTGGGGGGCCTGACGCCCGAATTACCGACACCGTGACCCAACGTCACGATCACGACAGATCAACGACCGTGTGGCAGATGCCGCGCGGTTGTTTTGGTTTAGGGGCACAGGGTCACATACAGCGTATGGCTGTGATCTCTGTCCCCTTGACCCCGCCGCGCTTTCTCTGCCAAGTGGGTCGGGAGACGGTTAAAGCCGTTTTGCCCGTCAAATGAATGTGCTAGACCGGGCGTAACCGGGGTTCACACCCGTAAGCAAAAGACGGTGAGGTTAGGCGATCATGATCGGCATGGGGGCGGCAGCCAAAACCATCGGCGCGTTTCTTCTGATTGCGGCTCTTTCGGGCTGTGGTGGGGACGGCGGCGCAGCAAAGAGCGCGCAACCGCTGGAAGGGTTCACACCCGAGCAGATTTATGAACGCGGCGAATTCGAGATGGAGCGCAACCGGACCAAGGATGCGGCCTTCTACTTTGCGGAGATCGAGCGCCTTTATCCCTATTCCTCCTGGGCCAAGCAGGCGTTGATCATGCAGGCCTATGCCTATCATCTGGGCCGCGACTACGAGGAAAGCCGCGCAGCCGCGCAGCGGTACATTGATTTCTACCCAACCGAGGAAGATGCCGCCTATGCGCAGTATCTTCTTGCGCTGAGCTACTATGACCAGATCGATGAGGTGGGCCGCGATCAGGGGCTGACCTTCCAGGCGCTGCAGTCGCTGCGCACCGTGATCGAGGTTTACCCGGACAGCGAATACGCCAACTCGGCGATCCTGAAATTCGATCTCGCCTTTGACCATCTGGCAGGCAAGGAAATGGAAATCGGCCGCTACTACCTGCGCAAGGGGCACTATACCTCTGCGGTGAACCGCTTCCGTGTCGTGGTTGAGGATTTCCAGACCACCACCCACACCGCCGAAGCGCTGCACCGTCTGGTAGAGGCCTATCTGTCGCTGGGGCTGGTCAATGAGGCACAGACCGCGGGCGCGATCCTGGGCCATAACTATCAATCGACCGAATGGTACGAGGACAGCTTTAAGCTGCTGACGCAAAACGGGCTGAAAATGCGCGATGTCGGCAACAACTGGCTGAGCCAGATCTACCGTCAGTCCATCAAGGGGGAGTGGCTCTAAGTGCCACTTCCGCAATGAGGCCGGGCCATGCTGCGCGCGCTTGATATCCGCGATATCCTGATCATTGATCACCTTGAACTGAATTTTCAGCCGGGTCTGAACGTGCTCACCGGGGAAACCGGGGCGGGCAAATCGATCCTGCTGGATTCGCTTGGCTTTGTGCTGGGCTGGCGCGGGCGGGCTGAACTGGTCCGTCAGGGCGCCAAGCAGGGCGAGGTGATGGCAGAGTTCGATCTGGCCCCGGATCATCCGGCCCATGCGGTTCTTGCCGAGGCAGGCCTGCCGGGCGGCGAGACGCTGCTGTTGCGGCGGGTGAACACCGCTGAGGGGCGCAAGACAGCCTGGGTCAATGATCGCCGCTGTTCGGGCGAGGTGCTGCGGGCGCTGTCTGAGACGCTATTGGAACTGCATGGCCAGCATGATGATCGCGGCCTGCTGAACCCGCGCGGCCATCGCGCGATGCTGGACGAGTTTGCCCATCTTGCGGATCTTTTGGCGACAGTGCGCGAGCGCTGGACCACGGCCAGCCGGGCCCGCAAGGCGGTTGAGGAAACCCGCAGCGCGCTTGAGGCGATCCGCGCCGAAGAAGAGTTTCTGCGCCATGCGGTTGCGGAACTGGACGCGCTGAACCCTCAGCCCGGCGAGGACGCGGCGCTGGATCAGCGTCGCCGCGAAATGCAGGCCGCCGAGCGCATTCGTGGCGACATTCAGCGTGCCCATGCGATCCTGTCTGATGGGGCGGAAAGCGCCCTTGGCGATGCGCAGCGCTGGCTGGAGGGGGTTGCCGATCAGGCCGAAAGCGCGCTGGATGCGCCGCTGGCGGCGCTGGGGCGGGCGATGATCGAGCTGGGCGAGGCGCAGGATGGCGTGTCGCGGCTTTTGGATGGGCTGGAGTTCAATCCCGGTGATCTGGAAGACTGCGAGGAGCGGTTGTTTGCGATCCGGGCGCTGGCGCGCAAGCATGACGTCATTGCAGATGATCTGGGGGATTATGCCGACACGCTGCGCCAGAAGCTGGCAGCGGTGGATGCAGGCGATCAGGATCTGGCAGATCGCGAAGCGGCGCTGGCGCAGGCTGAAGCGGCCTATGATGCCGCTGCTGAACAGCTGTCGGCGGCCCGGCGCGAAAGTGCGGCTGCGCTTGACGGCGCGGTGATGGCAGAGCTTGCCCCGCTCAAGATGGAGCGTGCGGTTTTCGAAACCCTCGTCAGCCCGGCAGAGCCCGGCCCCGAGGGCAAGGATGGCGTGGCCTTTACCGTCGCGACAAACCCCGGCGCGCCTGCGGGTCCGCTGAACAAAATCGCCTCTGGCGGTGAGCTGAGCCGTTTTCTGTTGGCGTTGAAGGTCTGCCTGCGTGGCGAGACCGGCAATCAGACCATGATCTTTGATGAGATCGATCGCGGGGTCGGTGGTGCCACTGCTGATGCGGTTGGCCGTCGCCTGAAGGCGCTGGCCGAAGGCGGGCAGGTTCTGGTCGTCACCCATTCCCCGCAGGTTGCTGCACAGGGGGCGCATCACTGGCGGGTGCAGAAACAGGTTGTTGACGGGCAGACCCTGTCGCAGGTCGTTCCGCTGGACGACGCGGAGCGGGTGGATGAACTGGCCCGGATGGTGTCGGGCGATACCATCACCCCAGAGGCGCGCGCAGCGGCCAAGGCGCTATTGGCGGGCTAGGCCCCGTCCGGTCATGGCAGGCGCGTCACACAACTGCGTCAGCTGTCGCTTTGACAGAAAGCGCGGGCGGAATTTGACGCTGGATTAACGTCCTGGCGGTTACTAATGCCTTGAGACAGAAAGACTGACACCAGGACAGACGGCCCAATGCGACAGACACTCCGTTCCTTTATCTCGGCCCATGCGACGCAGGCAGTTGCCGAGATGCGGGATGCCTGGCGGGTATTGCGCCATCGCGGTCCGGGGCAGTTTCAGTTCTGGCTGATTGCGCTGGTGATCGGGGTTGCCGCCGGGTTTGCGGCGCTGTTCTTTCGCAAGGGTATCACTGCGTTTCAGGCCTGGGTCTACGGCGCTGAGGATGTCAATTTCCTGCACAGTTTTGCACAGGACATGCCGTGGTACTGGCTGGTCCTGATCCCGACCCTGGGTGGCTTGGTGGTGGGGGTGATCCTGCATCGCTTCACCCCTGACGGGCGGGTCCGTTCGGTCGCCGATGTGATCGAAGGCGCGGCCCTTGGCGAAGGGCGGGTGGAGAAACGGGCTGGCATTGCCTCGGCCATTGCGTCCTTTCTGACGCTGAGCACCGGTGGGTCGACCGGGCGGGAGGGGCCGGTCGTACATATGGCGGGCGTGATCTCTACCTGGGTCAGTGACAAGATCAAGGCCGACGGAATCACCGGGCGGGATCTGTTGGGCTGCGCGGTTGCGGCGGCGGTATCCGCCAGCTTTAACGCGCCGATTGCAGGCGCGCTGTTTGCGCTGGAGGTGGTGTTGCGCCACTTTGCCGTCCATGCCTTTGCGCCGATTGTCATTGCTTCGGTTGCGGGAACTGTCATCAACCGGCTGGAGTACGGTGATGTGACCGAGTTCGATCTGATCACCCCCGGCGCGCTGCAGTTCTATGTAGAGCTGCCTGCCTTTTTGATGTTGGGGCTGATCTGCGGTCTGGTCGCGGTGGTGTTGATGCGGTCGATCTTTTTTGCCGACCAGCTGGGCACGGCGCTGCAGGACCGGCTGGGGCTGCCGCGCTGGCTGCGCCCGGCGGCGTCTGGCCTGTTGCTGGGCGTCATTGCGGTCTGGTATCCGCATATCATCGGGGTTGGGTATGAAACCACCGTTCTGGCGTTGACCGGTGCGCTGGTGCTGCATCAGACCATCCTGTTTGCGATGGTCAAGACGGCGGCTGTTGCGATCACCATGGGCGGGCGCATGGGCGGAGGAGTGTTTTCCCCGTCGCTGATGGTCGGGGCGCTGACCGGGCTTGCCTTTGGGCTGATTGCGACGGCGGTGCTGCCGGATGTGTCCGGCACCCATACGCTTTATGCCTTTGCGGGGATGGGGGCGGTTGCGGCGGCAGTTCTGGGCGCGCCGATTTCCACCACGCTGATCGTGTTCGAGCTGACAGGGGACTGGCAGATCGGTCTGGCGGTGATGGTGGCGGTGTCGATGTCCACTGCGCTGGCCTCGCGCATTGTGGACCGGTCCTTTTTCCTGACCCAGCTGGAGCGGCGCAACATTCACTGTGCGGCGGGGCCACAGGCCTATCTGCTGTCGCTGTTGCGGGCGGGCGGGGTGATGCGGCCGATGGGCGATCCGCGCTGCGCGAGCCGCGAAGAGTGTGAAGCGCTGCTGGAGCAGGGGCTGTTGATTCGTGCCTCTGCCTCGCTTGAGGCGGCGATGCCGATCTTTGATCGGGCGGATATCGCGTTCTTGCCGGTGATGACCGAGGAGGGGGACAGCGAAAATCCGCCGGAGTTGATCGGCGCCCTTTACCACATTGATTCGCTCAAATCCTACAACCGGGCGCTGGCGGCGGCGGCTGCGGAAGAGCACAGTTAAAGCCCAATTAAATGGCGTTTTCTGTGGAAAACCCTGTGTATCTTCCAAACATGCAGTGAAAACACCGCTTTACCCGTCAAAGCTGAGTTGAAATATGTGGTATTTCTGAAACGGACCGACCGTTTTCAAAAGGTTTTGTTAACCTTTCACGCACGCTTCACGAAAATATGGTTAACACTAGGCAAATAGTGATCATTCTTCGGAAGTGACAACATGCAAATCGATGACATCAACCCGCAAGAGGTTGAGTACATGACGAAGGCAAGTGAGCAGGAAAAAGAGCGGGCATCCTTTGAGGCGTTGATCAATTACGTCATGCAGAGTGCCAGCGATGCGCAGATGTTCGGGACGGGCGAGTCGATCGAGACCGCGCGCCGCCATTTGTGCCGGACCATTCTGAGCTGATCGGGACTGTGTGTGTATCGGGTGTTTCCACCCGTTTTTGAATGAGTTTTAATTTACAGGGCCCCGAGAAAATCGAATTCGACTGACTGGCAGGGATCTGCCGGTGGCGCGACATGGTCTGTGGCAAGGTTTTGCCGAACTCTCACAGCCACTTGACGGGCGCTGATCCGTCTCCGGGTTGGCCTGCCTGACCCGTGCGGGAGGTGACTCCTGCATCGCCATGACTCTACCCTCATGACTATGCCGACCTGCGGGCGGCACCCTATTGCTGCGATCTGTCCCGGACAGTCGGTGCATCACCGATGCAGGGACGGCAGGTTTCATTCAGCCAAAGAAAAAGGCGCCACGGGGGCGCCTGTCTCTGACTGCTGCACTGTCTGAGCCGGGGTGGGCTCAGATCTGTTCCACCTTGACGCTTTCGCTGGTGACAAAGGCGAGATGGCCCTTGATCGCGGCGACCTCTTCCTTTGGGTCCTCGTAGCTCCAGACCGCGTCTGGCGTGACGGAGGACAGGTTCACGATGGAATAATAGGTGGCATCGCCCTTGTGCGGACAATGGGTGGTCTTGTCGCTCTGGTCGAGCAAGGCAAAAGCCACATCTTCGCGCGGGAAGTAGATGACCGGTGGCAGATCGCCTTCGCTCAGCTCAAGCGCATTGTTGCTTTCACCCAGCACGGCGCCGCCAGAGCGGACGACCCAGCGGCCGGGGGCTTTGCGAATTTGGATCTTTGTCATGGGTACTTCCTTCACGTCGTTCGTACGGTCATTATCTTAGTGTGTTGTAACAATGCGGTATCACAGTGGTGCCGTAGCGGCATCCAGCCAGACCTTTGCGGCCTTTGTTACGTTGGGTCCGATTTTCGCGGCCACATCGGCGTGGTAGCTGTCAAGCCAGTCGCGTTCGTCACGGCTGAGCATCTCTGTCACGATGAGACGGCGATCAAGCGGTGCGAAGGTGAGCGTGCGCCAGGCCAGCATATCACGTTCCGGATCGGATGTGGGCTGATTTGCTGCTGGGCTGACCACCACCAGATTTTCCAGCCGGATGCCAAAGGCCCCTTCGCGGTAGTATCCGGGTTCGTTGGACAGGATCATGCCCTCTTCGAGCGGCACATGGCTGACACGGCTGAGGCGCTGGGGGCCTTCGTGCACGCTGAGAAACGCGCCGACGCCGTGGCCGAGACCGTGATTGAAGTCCTGCCCGGCCAGCCACAGCGGCATGCGGCCAACGGCCTCGATGTCGCGGCCTGCCAGCCCCTTGGGCCAGATCAGGCGGGACATTGCAATCATGCCCTGCAGAACGCGGGTATAGGCTTCGCGGGCCTCTTGCGGTGGGGTGCCGATGGCGATGGTGCGGGTGATGTCGGTGGTGCCGTCCAGATATTGACCACCGCTGTCGAGCACCAGCAGGTGGCCGTCTTCCAGTGTTGCGTTGCTCTCCTCGCTGACGCGGTAGTGCATGATGGCGCCGTTGGGGCCGGTGCCGGAGATGGTGTCAAAGCTGATGTCGCGCAGGCTTGGATCCTTGGCGCGCTCCGCTTCGAGGTGTTTGACGACGTCGATTTCGCTGATGGTGCCGGGTGCCTGCGCATCAAGCCAGGCGAGCGTTTCCACAACGGCGGCCCCATCCCGCAGGTGCGCTGCCGCGCTGCCGTCGATTTCAGCGGCGCATTTGCGGGCCTTGGGCAGGGCGCAGGGATCGCCAGAGCCCACGAGCGCCTGCCCAAGCTGGTCAGCGACGATCTGGGGCAGGGTGGTGAGATCTGCGCCAACCTTGGCATCTGCGGGCTTTGCCAGTGCGGCAACATGGGGCAGGAAGTCAGCAGGGTCGTGGCACGTGACCTGTGCGCCCAAATGATCTGCGAGCCCGTCCAGCTTGGCCTTGGCCATGAACAGATCGACACGCCCCTCGGCATGCAGGATCGCAAACCCGTGGGCGACCGGGTTGTGGGCAATGTCGCTGCCCCGGATATTGAGGAGCCACATGATGCTGTCCGGTAGCGTGATGACGGCAGCGCTTTGTCCCAGATCGCGCAGATCCTGGGCCAGTGTGGCGATCTTGTCCGCAGCAGCGGTGCCCGCGTATTCAAGGGGATGGGCAAAGGCGGGTTGCATCGGGGGGGCGGGTTGGTCCTGCCAGATGCGGTCCACCAGATTGTCGGTCTGCACAAAGGCAAAGCCATGTGGGCTGAGCTGTTTTTCAAGGCTCTGGATCTGGCTGGTGGCGTGCAGCCAGGGGTCATAGGCAATCCGCCCGCCCTGGGGCAGCTGGTCTTTCAACCAGTCGGCAAGTTGGACATCGGGCCAGGGCACCGGGGTGTAGTCGGCGGCGACCTGCTGTTTCACCTGGGTCCGATACCGCCCGTCGATGAACACACCCGCGACGTCCCTCAGGGCGGCGCAGAAGCCCGCAGATCCGGTAAAGCCCGTGAGCCAGGCGAGACGCTCATCGCGTGGGGCGACATATTCGCCCTGATGGGCGTCGGCGCGGGGGATCAGGAACCCATCCAGCCCGTCCTGCGCCAGCTCGGCGCGCAGCGCGGCGAGCCGCGGGGGGCCTTGCTCTGGGCGGGCGGTCACGTCGAATGACTGATACATGGGGGCCTCCTTTGCGAGCGCGTTTGGGTCGCGCCAGAGAACCGCGAAGGCAGGTCAGGCGCAACCCGTGAAAATCAGGCGTCGTTGACCGACGGGTTTTGAAAGGCAGGCTGGGGGAAAGGCTGGTGCAGCGCGTGCTCCAGCAGGTCCAGATGATCCTGCCCGTAATATGGATCGCCGTCCAGCACATAGGTGGGCGACCCGAAGAGGTGGAGCCGCAGTGCGGCGTCGGTATTGGCCTGCAGTTCGGCCTGAACATCCCCGTCCATCGCCCCAGCAAGCAGCGGCGCCGGATCCAGCCCGGCCGCGCGCGCGGCGGTTTCCAGCTGTGCGGGGTTCATGAGGTCGATGTCATCGCGCCAATGCGCCTGTAGCAGGGCATGGGCCAATGCGTCCACATCCAGGCCCAGCCGGGCCGCGACGATCACCATGCCGCTGGACAGCGTCAGCGGGTTGTCGTGGTAGGTGGGGCGATAGTCGATGATCGGCACGCCGCGATAGGCGGCCCAGCGTTCGATCTCGCGGCCAAAGAAATAATCCACATGGGCCTGGCTGCGCGCGGCAAAGGGCTGACCGCCGGCCTGTTCCACCACGGGGGACAACAGGAATGGGCGGTGGATCAGCTGGCAGTCGTGAGCGGCACAGATCTGCGCAAGCCGCCGCGAGCCGAGATAGGCATAGGCGGAATGCGTGGAATAAAAATACTCGATCCTGTGCTGCCCCATGCGCGATCCGGTCAGCCGACTTTTCGCATACCCATCACGCGGGCACGGGCGCGAGGGTCACTGTCAAACAGCGCGGCGAGCTGTTCGGTCATTGCGCCCGCCAGCTGTTCCACATCGGTGATGGTCACCGCGCGGTCGTAGTAGCGCGTCACGTCATGGCCGATGCCGATGGCCAGCAGTTCGACCTGTTTGCGCCGCTCCACCATGGCGATCACGTCACGCAGGTGTTTTTCCAGATAGTTGGCCGGGTTGACCGACAGGGTGCTGTCATCGACCGGGGCGCCATCGGAAATCACCATCAGGATCTTTCGGGCCTCTTGCCGCGCGATCATCCGGCGGTGGGCCCATTCCAGCGCCTCGCCGTCGATGTTTTCCTTCAACAGACCTTCCTTCATCATCAGACCCAGATTGGCACGGGTGCGGCGCATGGGGGCGTCGGCCCCTTTGTAGATGATATGGCGCAGGTCGTTGAGACGACCGGGCTGTTGCGGGCGACCTTCGTTCAGCCAGGCTTCGCGGGCCAGCCCGCCCTTCCAGGCGCGGGTGGTGAAGCCGAGGATCTCGACCTTGACGTTGCAGCGTTCCAGCGTGCGGGCCAGAACGTCGGCGCAGATCGCGGCGATCGAAATCGGACGGCCGCGCATCGAGCCGGAGTTGTCCAGAAGCAGCGTCACCACTGTGTCGCGGAATTCGGTGTCTTTTTCCCGCTTGAAGGACAGCGGGGTGGTCGGGTTGGCGACCACGCGGGCAAGACGCCCTGCGTCCAGAATGCCTTCCTCCAGGTCGAATTCCCACGAGCGGTTCTGCTGCGCCTGCAGGCGGCGCTGCAATTTGTTGGCCAGCCGCGACACCGCGCCCTTGAGCGGTTCCAGCTGCTGGTCGAGATAGGCGCGCAGGCGTTCCAGTTCGGCGGGTTCAGCCAGATCTTCGGCTGCGATTTCCTCGTCATGGGTGTCGAGGAAGACCTTGTAGTCGGGATCCGCCTCTGAGGCGGCAGGCGGCGGGGGCGGATCAAGCGGCGCCTCGCCATCGGGCATTTCGGTTTCTTCGGCGAATTCGTCATCCGCCATGTCGTCCATGGAGACCTGCGCCTGACTTTCGTCCTGCTGTTGTTCCTGGCTCTGTTCCGGGGTGGCGTCGGCCTCTTCCTCGTCGGACTGGTCCTGACCTTCGCTGTCGGGCTGCTCTTCGGCTTCGGGCTGTTGTTCGGCGTCGCTGTCCTGCTCATCGTCGAGCTGGTCCGGGTCGTCGCCCAGCTGGTCGCCATAGCCCAGATCGGTGATGACCTGACGCGCGAATTTGGCAAATGCCGCCTGATCTTCGATGGTTTCGTCAAGATTGGCGAGCGTATCGCCTGCCTGCTGTTCGATGAACCCGCGCCACAGTTCCATGACGTTGGCGGCTGCATCGGGCATCGGGCGGCCGGTCGCCAGATGGCGGATCAGGTAGCCTGCGGAAACGGCCAGCGGGGCCTCGGCGGAGGAGGTGATCTGGTCATAGCCCTTGCGCAGGGCCTCGTTCTGGATCTTGACGTCGATATTTGATGCGGTGCCGGGCATGTGGCGGGCGCCGACGGTTTCGCAACGCGCCGACTCCAACGCCTCGTAGAGGTCGCGTGCCATGTCGCCCTGCGGGGCGTAGCGGGCGTGCAGCCCGGCGTCGTGGTATTTGTGGCGCAGCGCCAGCGCATCGGCGGTGCCGCGGGCCAGCAGAACCTCTTCGCGCGTCATCCGGCGTGTCACCTGTGGCAGGCGCATGGACTCGCCCGACAGCCCCGCCGGATCGACGGAGTAGGACACGTTCAGTTCAGAATCGTCGGCCATCACCTTGGTGGCTTCGGCCAGCGCCTTCTTGAACGGATCGGCGGGATTATCGTTGGGCTTATTCGCCATTGAACGCACTCCAGATCGACACGGTCAGGAACAAAGGGGCGCATTCCCAACGCAGCCGTATCAAATGACTGTGTTGACTGCCCGTCATTGCTGACGGATCAGTCTTCTTTCAACCAGTTTTGTCAAACAACCAGACTGCGTCAAGCGCGACCCAAATGGCTGCTATGACGAAAAATGGCGTCACCCCAGGCTCACGTTTGCCGCGCTTTCCGGCAGCTCTTCGTCAAAACAGCGCTGGTAGAACTCGGCCACGGTCTGGCGCTCCAGCTCGTCGCATTTGTTCAGGAACGACAGGCGGAAGGCATAGCCCACATTGCGGAAGATCTCGGCGTTTTGGGCCCAGTTGATCACGGTCCGCGGCGACATCACGGTCGACAGGTCGCCGTTCATGAAGGCGGTGCGGGTCAGATCGGCGACGGTCACCATCTGGCTGATGGTCTTGCGGCCCTCGGCGGTGTTGTAATGCGGTGCCTTCGACAGGATGATCGCGGCCTCGGCGTCGTGGCTCAGGTAGTTCAGGGTCGAGACCAGCGACCAGCGGTCCATCTGGGCCTGGTTGATCTGCTGGGTGCCGTGATAGAGGCCAGTGGTGTCGCCCAGACCAACGGTGTTCGCCGTTGCAAACAGGCGGAAGAACGGGTTCGGGGTGATGATCTCGTTCTGGTCCAGAAGCGTCAGCTTGCCGTCGTGTTCCAGAACACGCTGGATCACGAACATCACGTCGGCGCGGCCTGCATCGTATTCGTCAAACACGATCGCTACCGGGTTGCGCAGCGCCCACGGCAGGATGCCCTCGTGGAACTCAGTCACCTGCTTGCCGTCGCGCAGTTTGATGGCGTCCTTGCCGATCAGGTCGATCCGGGAGATGTGGCTGTCGAGGTTCACGCGCACGGAGGGCCAGTTCAGGCGGGCGGCGACCTGTTCGATGTGGGTCGATTTGCCGGTGCCGTGGTAGCCCTGGATCATGACGCGACGGTTGTGGCTGAACCCTGCGAGGATCGCGAGCGTGGTGTCGGGGTCGAATTTGTAGGTCGGGTCCAGAGCGGGCACGCGGTCAGAGCCTTCGGCGAAGCCCTTGATGGTCATGTCCGTGTCAATCCCGAACACATCGCGCACCGAGATGCTCTCGGTCGGTTTCGCGTTCATATCCAGCATGCCGTCGGTCATTACAGTCGATCCTTATCCTCATTCGCCTCCGGGTCGGCTGACCTTGGGCAATCGGGGGGATTGGTGCCCGATCCTGACCGCAATCGCAAGAGGTGAGGGCGGGTTTGACCATCTGTCGTGACGTTTGTGATCAAACTGGCCTTATCGGGGCTGGTCTCGTGTCATTTTGCGCTACGTTCCTGACGGTATTGCGTGCCCTGTGGGGTGGTGACGGATCGCCGGGGTGCGCTGTCGTTTTTGGCCGGGTGGCGGGGCCATGATGCCCTTGGGTCGGGGCCGCCTTGGGGGATGCGTCGCATAGCGGGGTTGCGCGGGGCGGGCAGGTCAGCGCCGCTCTGGCACAAATGAATACTGTACAAAACAGTGCAAAGCCGATATCTGGCGGCCTTTGGATGAGGACATCCGCGTTCCTGCGCAGTCGGGGACATTCCCGATATCGGCGTGGCCAAGGTGGCGCGCCCCGCAGCAAGCGAAATGAAAATCTTGAAAACAGCACTCGAACAAGCGCTTCAGGCGCGCGGCTACGAGCAATTGACACCGGTGCAGCAGGCCGTGACCGCGCCCGAACTGGAAAACTCTGATCTCCTGGTCTCGGCGCAGACCGGATCGGGCAAGACCGTGGGCTTTGGTCTTGCCATGGCGCCGACCCTTCTGGGGGACGCCGAAACCCTTGACCGCGCAACCCTGCCGCTGGCGCTGGTGATTGCGCCGACCCGCGAGCTGGCGCTGCAGGTCAAGCGCGAGCTGGGCTGGCTCTATGCCGAGGCCGGTGCCCATGTGGTATCGACCGTTGGCGGTATGGATATGCGCGACGAGCGCCGGGCCCTGGAACGTGGCGCCCATATCGTCGTGGCCACACCGGGTCGCCTGCGCGACCACATCAACCGCGGCTCTATCGATCTGTCGCAGGTGCGTGCCGTGGTTCTGGATGAAGCCGATGAAATGCTTGATCTGGGCTTTCGCGAGGATCTGGAGTTCATCCTTGGTGAATCCCCCGAAGATCGCCGTACGCTCATGTTCTCGGCCACCGTTCCGGCCGGAATTGCGCGTCTGGCAGAGACCTATCTGAAGGATCACCAGCGGATCAAAACGCTGGCAGAGGCCTCCCAGCACGCCGACATCGAATATCAGATGCTGGCAGTTGCACAGCGCGATACCGAAAACGCCATCATCAACGTGCTGCGCTATCACGAAGCACCCAATGCGATCGTGTTCTGCAACACGCGCGCCGTGGTGAACCGTTTGACCACCCGTCTGAGCAACCGTGGCTTTTCGGTTGTGGCGCTTTCGGGTGAGCTGACCCAATCTGAACGCTCCAACGCGCTGCAGTCTTTGCGTGATGGCCGGGCCCGTGTCTGTGTCGCGACCGATGTGGCGGCGCGCGGGATCGACCTGCCCAAGCTGGATCTGGTGATCCATGCCGATCTTCCGTCGAGCCATGAAACGCTTTTGCACCGCTCTGGCCGGACCGGCCGTGCGGGCCGTCAGGGTGTCAGCGCGCTGATCGTGCCGCCCAAGGCAAAAGGTAAGGCGCTGCGTCTGCTGCGCTCTGCCAAGATCACCGCAGAAACCACACCGGCCCCGAGCGCCGATCAGGTGCGGGCGCGTGATTTTGAACGCCTGCTGGCAGATCCTGCCTGGAGCGATGCAGTCAGCGAAGGCGAGGCACCGGCGGTGGCAGAACTGCTGGAACGCTTTGCGCCGGAGCAGCTGGCGGTGGCCTATCTGCGTCTGTTCCACCAGCGCCATAGCGCGCCTGAAGAGCTGAGCGATCCGCAGGCAGACCGTCGTGAGCGTCAGGAACGGGCCCCGTTTGGCCCGTCAGTATGGTTCTCGGTCAGCGGTGGTCGCAAGGCCGGTGCGGAACCGCGCCGTCTGCTGCCTGCGCTGTGCAACGCCGGTGGCCTGACCAAGGACGACATCGGCGCCATCCGGGTTCAGTTCGACCAGAGCTATGTGGAAGTGCGCGAAGCCAGCGCGGATGCATTCTGGGGCGCGGTCAAGCACGAAGGTCTGGAAGAGGGGGCTTCGGTCACTCGTCTGGACAAGGCGCCTGACCTGCCCAAGGGCCCGCGCCCGCAGGGCGGTGGCCGGGATGGTCAACGTGATGGGCAGCGTGGCGAACGTCGTGGCCCGCGTGATCGCGATGATCGCGGGGATCGCAAACCTTATGGGGACAAGCCGCGTTTTGACAAAAACCGCGAGGACCGCCCCCGTGAGGACCGGCCGCGCGATGACAAGCCGCGTTTCGACAAGCCCCGCGGAGAGAATTCCTGGGGCGACAAACCGCGCTCTGACAAGCCGCGAGGTGACAAAAGCTGGGGTGACAAGCCCAAGTTCGACAAACCGCGCGGTGACAAGCCACGGGGCGACAAGAGCTGGGGCGACAAGCCGAAGTTCGACAAGCCAAAACGCACTGGCGAGGGCGGCAAGGCGACAGTCAAGGCGCGTGGCGCGTCCGATCGCGGTGACAAACCAGCCGGTTTTGGTGCGGCGAAGCCTGCAGGCAAGCCCAAAACCGATTGGTCCAACCCGTCAAAATCCGGTCGCAAGGGCCCTCCGCCCCCGAAAGGCAAGCCCAACAGCAAGAAGAACAAGGCCCGTGCAGCTGCCGCTGGCAAGGCAGGCGGCAATGCCCGCCCGATGCGCAAAGGCTGATGATCCGCTGAGATCAGGGCGCATATCGCACCACAACAAAGAAAGGGCGGTCCCGATGGGCCGCCCTTTTCGTGTTTGGATCTGCGTCTGTGTTGTCTGGCAGGCCCGTACTGGGCTGGTCAGCCCGTGGGGGCCTGACCAGCCTGCGCCGGTTCCCGGTTTACTTGAAGCTGCGGCTGTCCTTGATCTGGTCCCAGGCCCAGACCACTTCCTGCAGCTGTTCTTCCTGGCTGCGGTCACCGCCGTTCATGTCGGGGTGCAGCACTTTGATCAGCTTCTTGTAAGCCTTGCGGATGTCTGCCTTGGACCAGTCGTCCTTGGCCTCAAGGATTTCGATCGCGCGCCGTTCGGTCGGGGGCAGGCGACGGCCTGCCTGTGCCGCACGACCGGGATTGCGGGTTGCGTTGGCGCCCAGCACCTGATGCGGGTCCTCGATGCCCAGACGCGCCCAGGCGCGGGTCTCCGGGTCGCCCATCGGCTTGGTTTCGCGCTCCCAGACCTTGTCCTTGGACTGCTGTGCGTTCAGTTCGGCCTCTGTTGTGCCCTCGAAGAAGTTCCACTTCTGGTTATATTCGCGGATATGGTCCTGACAGAACCAGATGTAGTCATCCAGAACATCGGGGGCGCGGGGGGCACGGAACTGCCCGGCTTCGTTACAGCCCTCATGCTCGCAGACACGGGTCGAGGTCTCGGAAGCCCCCGTTGTGCTGCGGCGTCCGCGCGGATTTTTCTTCTTTGCGGAGCGGACGGACATATCGAAGCCAAAGGGATCGGATTTGGTCATGCGGGGGCACCTTCTAGACGCACTTTTCGACTCGGAGGCGACATTCTAATCTAAGGGTCGCCAGATTGAAGGGGGCTCGGACAATTATTCCGGGGATTTTTATGCAGGACACGACAGAATGAGCATCCGTGAAGAGATCGAGACACGCCTGAGCGCAGCGTTTGAGCCGCGCGAGCTTGTGGTGCAGGACGACAGCGACCAGCACATCGGCCATGCAGGCCACGACGGCAAGGGAGAGAGCCATTTCAGCGTGCGTATCCGCGCAGTTGCCTTTGGTGAGATGAACCGGGTGGCCCAGCATCGGGCCGTGCATAAGGCGCTGGGGGATGTTGTTCCCCGCATCCATGCGTTGGCTTTGGATATCGGGGCCTGAGACCGAAGGCCTGCGGGGCTGGCCATGACCGGCAAGGCCCCGCCGATGTGCCCGATCTGCAACGTGCAAGCCGGATCAGGGCCCCCGGGCGGCCGATCTGATCGGTCCCGAATGGTGCAGATCAGACGGTCACCTGCCATGACAGGGACAAGATATCAGCCCTGCTGAGGTGCGGGCGATCAGCCTTCGTTGTCTGTTTTCGGGCTTTGCACCGGTTTGGCGGGGGCGGGTGGTTCTTTGCGATCCCCGGCCAGTGAGGCGCGGGCCTTCAGGGCAGCTGTCACGCCGGAGACCGGGCTCAGCTCTTCCACACCATCATCGGACTGCATTGCGCGGGCACCGCGACCGGGAACGGCAATGGCGCCTTCCGGGGCCTCCGGGTCGCCAGCAATTGCGGTGATCGCGGGCGCGGCGGGGGTGTCTGTCTTGGTGGGGGCGATGTCGGCATCTGCCTGAGCTGCGGCTGCGGGTTGGGCTGCCTGCATCATCTGCAGAAGTTGCGTCAGCTGCGCGGTTTGCGCCTCGGCTGCGGTTTTGCGTGCCTCCGCAGTCGGGCGGCGGAACACCAGCACGTTGCGCCAGTTGGTCACGGACCCTGTCAGGCCGCTGCGTTCTTCCGACGGCAGCAATTCTGCGCGCTGAAATTCCCAGCCTTCGGCGGCCATTTCGTTCAGCAGCAGGTCGATCGAATTGGCAAAGCGCGCCTCGGGTGTCTTGACCCCCTTGGCCTTGGTGCCCTTTTGCGGGGCGGGGATGACTTTGTATTCATAGGCCTGCATGAGCATCTCCTGACTTATCGGGCGAGGTTTAGCGGATCGGCAGGTTGGGTCAAGGTGCAGGTTGTGAGAGCGGCGCAGTCATGCCACTTGATGGTGCACGCGACGCCACAGCGCGGGTGTGGCGACCCGATTGCATGACCGGGCGCGCCGTGATGCATCTTGACCCTAGGTCTTTGCGGCCAATTGGGCCAGCGTCAGGCAGACCTGGGTTGATTTGGTCATGTCCTGAACCGAGACCCATTCGAGGGGGCCGTGGACGTTCTGCATGCCGCAGAAGATGTTGGGGGTTGGAACGCCAAGTTCAGTCAGTCGGGAGCCATCGGTGCCGCCGCGGATCGGGACGGAGATGGGCGCGATGCCATTGGCCTTGCAGGCTTCCAGCGCGAGGTTGACTGGGGTCATGTCGTTCTCCAGCCAGTACCGCATGTTGCGATACTGGGGGTAGATCTCGCAGGTGATTTCAGCGCGCGGCTCGCCGGCCTGCACCGCCTCGCAGGTTTTGCGCAGCAGATCTCCCTTGGCGGCGAGCCCGTCCAGTTCGAAATCACGCAGGATCAGCTTGATCTCCATCTCGGAGGAGCCGCCGTTCATGTCGGTGACATGCAAAAACCCCTCGCGGGCGTCGGTGGTTTCGGGGGTCATGGTGGCCTGCGGCAGGGTCTGGACGATCTTGGCCGCAAGATGCGCAGCGTTGACCATCTTTTCCTTGGCCCAGCCGGGGTGAATGGAGACCCCTTTGACCGTCACAACCGCGCGGTCGGCGCTGAAGCTCTCGTAGATGATTTCACCCACGTCAGAGCCATCAAGCGTATAGGCAAAATCAACCGCCAGATCGGCCGGCAGCTTGGCATCGACGCCACGTCCGATTTCTTCGTCCGGGGTAAAGGCCACGCGGATGGTGGGGCGTTTGATGTCGGGGTTTGCGATCAGATGGCGGGCCAGTGTCATGACGACGGCAACGCCCGCCTTGTCGTCGGCTCCCAGAAGCGTGAGGCCGGAGGCGGTGATGATATCGTCGCCCACCTTGGTGGCGAGATAGGGCGATTTTGCCGGTGACAGGATGAGGTCGGGATTGTCGGGATAGCTGATGTCATCACCGTTCCACCCCTTGATGACCCGCGGTTTCACCCCCGCCGCATTGAACTGCGGTGCGGTGTCGACATGGGCAAGAAAGCCGATGGTCGGGCCCTCGGCGGTTCCTGGCACGGTGGCAAGGACGGTGCCGTAGTCTGTCAGCTGTACGTCCTGCGCGCCGATGCTGTGCAGTTCCTCCACAAGGAGGTTCAGCATATCAAACTGGATCTCCGTGCTGGGTGAGCCGGGCGCGTTTTCATCGCTCTGACTGTCGATGGCGGCATAGCGGACCAACCGGTCCTGTAGTTCCTGATCGAATGCGTTTGTCATGATGGCTCCTGGAATTTTGCCAGAGGAAAGCCGCTTACCCAGGGAAGGTCAAGCCAGCAGGTCCGCGAAAGTGGCGGCGGGAAAAACCGGGGAAAGCCCTCCAGCTCATGGATGGCCCAACGAGAAAGGGCGCCACGAGGGGCGCCCTTTTTCAAATCACGATTGTGGCTGAGATCACTCGCCCAGTTTCTTTGCTACCAGCTCGTTCACGGCCTTGGGGTTGGCCTTGCCGCCGGTGGCCTTCATCACCTGGCCGACAAACCAGCCGGCGAGCTTTGGGTTCACCTTGGCCTTTTCGACCTGCGCGGGGTTCGCGGCAATGATCTCGTCCAGGGCGGCCTCGATGGCGCCTGTATCTGTCACCTGCTTCATGCCACGCTCTTCGACGATCTGCGCCGGGTCGCCGCCTTCGGTGTAGACGATTTCGAACAGATCCTTGGCGATCTTGCCGGAGATGGCGTCCGAAGAAATCAGGTCGATGATACCGCCCAGCTGAGCCGGAGAGACCGGGGATTCGGTGATGGAGTGGTCTTCTTTCTTCAGGCGACCAAAGAGTTCGTTGATGACCCAGTTGGCAGCCAGCTTGCCGCTGCGGCCCTTTGCGGTTTCCTCAAAGAACGCGGCGGATTCCACGTCTGCGGTCAGCACCGAGGCGTCATAGTCGGAAAGGCCGAAGTCGTTGATGAAGCGCGCTTTCTTTTCGTCCGGCAGTTCCGGCAGGTTGGCGGCGATGTCATCCACCCAGGCCTGTTCGATTTCCAGCGGCAGCAGGTCCGGGTCGGGGAAGTAGCGGTAGTCATGCGCCTCTTCCTTGGAGCGCATGGAGCGGGTTTCGCCCTTGTCCGGATCATAGAGACGGGTTTCCTGATCGACGGTACCGCCCGCTTCGACGATGGCGATTTGGCGGCGTGCCTCGACTTCGATGGCCTGCTGGATAAAGCGCATGGAGTTCATGTTCTTGATTTCGCAGCGGGTGCCGAGATGAGAGAAATCGCCGGTTTCCTGGTATTTCTCGTACTGGCCCGGACGGCAGATCGATACGTTCACGTCTGCGCGCAGGTTGCCGTTTTGCATGTTGCCGTCGCAGGTGCCGAGGTACTGCATGATCTGGCGCAGCTTGGCGATATAGGCGGCCGCCTCTTCGGGGCCGCGAATGTCGGGGCGCGAGACGATCTCCATCAGGCAGACGCCAGTCCGGTTCAGATCGACAAAGGACATGTTGGGGTCCATGTCGTGGATCGATTTGCCCGCGTCCTGTTCCATGTGGATGCGTTCGACACGCACCAGGCGCGCGGTGCCGTCGCCCAGTTCCACCAGAACTTCGCCTTCGCCCACGATGGGGTGATAAAGCTGCGAGATCTGATAGCCCTGCGGCAGGTCAGGGTAGAAATAGTTCTTGCGGTCAAAGGCGGACCAGAGGTTGATCTCTGCCTTGAGGCCCAGACCGGTGCGCACGGCCTGTTCGACGCAGTATTCGTTGATGACGGGCAGCATGCCGGGCATCGCTGCGTCAACAAAGGCCACGTTGGAGTTCGGCTCTGCGCCGAATTTGGTGGAGGCGCCAGAGAACAGCTTGGCGTTTGAGCTGACCTGGGCGTGGACCTCCATCCCGATGACCAGTTCCCAGTCATGCTTTGCGCCCGCGATCACCTTGGGCTTGGGGAGTTCATATGTCAGGTCGAGCATGGTTTTCCGCCGTATCCGAATGTCTATCGTTGGCAAGCGTTCTAGGCCCGTGCGCGAGAAGGGGCAAGGGGGCAATGGGGTGTTGGCCGGGCGCGGGGCTCCGCTGAGAGCGAAACATTTTCTTGGCTGGGTCTTTGGCCGCGGCTAAGAAAGACCTCCAAGAATAAGAAGGAGCAGCCGCCTTGGACACATCCACCCGCATCAGCCAGACCATAGCCACGGAAATTGGCGCTGCTCCGAAACAGGTGAATGCCGCCGTGGCGCTGCTGGACGAAGGCGCCACCGTGCCATTTGTCGCGCGCTACCGGAAAGAGGCGACGGGTGGTCTGGATGATACTCAGCTGCGCACGCTTGCGGAGCGGTTGGAATATCTGCGCGAGCTGGAAAAGCGGCGTGGGGCCATCCTTGACTCGATCAGATCACAGGACAAGCTGACCGACGATCTGGCCACGTCCATCGCCAAGGCCGAGACCAAGGCGCAGCTGGAAGATATCTATCTGCCCTACAAGCCCAAGCGACGCACCAAGGCGATGATCGCAAAGGAAAACGGGCTGGAGCCGCTGGCAGATGCCATCTTGGCCGACCGCAACGCCGACCCGGAGACACTGGCCGAAGGCTATGTGACCGAGGCGGTGGCGACGGTGAAGGACGCGCTGAATGGCGCGCGCGATATCCTGACCGAGCAGCTGACGGAAAATGCCGAGTTGTTGGGCCGCTTGCGCGAGTTCATGCAGCGCGAGGCTGTGCTGAGCGCCAAGGTGGTCGAGGGCAAGGAGCAGGAAGGCGCCAAGTTCTCTGACTATTTCGCCCATTCCGAGCGCTGGGCGGATGTGCCTTCGCACCGGGCGCTGGCGATGCTGCGCGGATCGAACGAGGGCGTGCTGACGCTGGACGTTGGACCAGAGCCCGAAGAAGGTGCTGCGCGGGCCGAGGCGATGGTTGCCGCCGTGCTGGGGGCGAGCGGCACAGGGCCCGGCGACATCTGGCTGCGCAAAGTCGCGGGCTGGTGTTGGCGGGTCAAGCTGTCATTGTCGATGATGTTGGAGCTGATGGGCGATCTGCGCGCCCGCGCACAGGATGACGCCATTCAGGTTTTTGCCCGCAATCTCAAGGACCTGTTGTTTGCAGCGCCAGCCGGTGCGCGGCCGACCCTCGGGCTGGACCCGGGCATTCGCACCGGCGTCAAGGCGGCGGTGGTTGATGCGACCGGGAAATTGGTCGCCACCGAGACCCTGTACCCGTTTCAGCCAAAGAACGATCTGCGTGGCGCGCAGGTGTCGATTGTGAAGCTGATTGCCGAACACGGCGTGGAGCTGATCGCCATCGGCAACGGCACCGCCAGCCGCGAAACCGAAAAGATGGTGGCGGAGGTTCTGAAACATCTCCCCGCGAAGGTGAAAGCTCCGACCAAAGTGGTGGTGAGCGAGGCCGGGGCCTCGGTCTACTCCGCCTCTGAGCTGGCGGCGCGGGAGTTTCCTGATTTGGACGTGAGCCTGCGTGGGGCAGTGTCGATTGCCCGGCGCCTGCAGGACCCGCTGGCGGAGCTGGTGAAGATCGAACCCAAGAGCATCGGTGTGGGTCAGTACCAGCACGACGTCGACCAGCACAAACTGTCGAAATCGCTTGAGGCAGTCATCGAGGATGTGGTGAACGCCGTTGGCGTTGATCTCAACATGGCATCTGCGCCGCTGCTGAGCCATGTCTCGGGCCTTGGCCCCGGTCTGGCAGAGGCGATTGTGGCGCACCGCGACATGAACGGGGCGTTTGCCACGCGCAAGGAGCTGCTGAAGGTGGCGCGCCTTGGTCCCAAGGCGTTTGAACAATGCGCGGGCTTTCTGCGCATTCGCGATGGCAAGGAGCCGCTGGACGCGTCCTCTGTCCACCCCGAAAGCTATGATGTGGCGCGCAAGATCGTGGCCGCCTGCGGGCGCGACATCCGTCAGATCATGGGCGACGGCGCAGCGCTCAAATCTCTGCGGGCGGAGGAATTCGTCGGCGGCGATGTCGGTCTGCCCACTGTGCGGGATATCTTTGCGGAACTGGAAAAGCCGGGCCGTGACCCGCGTCCGTCGTTTGTGACGGCATCGTTCAAAGACGGGGTTGAGGAGATCACGGACCTGAAACCCGGCATGGTGCTGGAGGGCACGGTGACCAACGTGGCGGCCTTTGGCGCGTTTGTGGACATCGGCGTGCATCAGGACGGGCTGGTGCATGTGAGCCAGCTGGCCGACCGGTTTGTGAAAGACCCCCATGAGGTGGTGAAAACCGGTCAGGTGGTCAAGGTCACCGTCACCGAGGTCGACGTGCCGCGCAAGCGGATTGGCCTGACCATGAAGAAAGACGGTGGCGCCTCGGCCAAGGAAGAGCGCAACGCGCGCGGACCGGCCAAAGGCGCAGGGCCACGGCGCGGAGGCGGCAAAGCGGGCGGTGCGCAAGGTGGCAAAGGCCGCATGTCCGCTGGCCCCAAGGGCGGCGGTCAGGGCTCTGGCCAGAATACCGGTGCGCTGGGCGCGGCGCTGATGGATGCGTTCAAGAAGAAATAGCAGGTCGGGGCAGGCTTCAGGGCTTGCCCTTAATCTGATGTGACGCGCAATCCGCTGGCGGAGAACTCCACGCGCTGACCGGCTTCTATCTCGCGGCTGAACAGTTTGGCGATAAAGGCAAGCGCGTCCTTGCGGCCGTGATCTGCAAATCGGCGTGGCGATGCGATGCGCAGGTTGTTGTCAAAGCGTTGTGCGGCGTGGGCCCAGATCAGCGGGTGAATCTCGCGCAGGTGATCGCGGATCAACCAGTTTGCGGCCTTTGCGATATCTTCGCGTTTTGCGGCCTGAATGCGCTCTGCGTCTTCCATGTAGCGCAGCGCCACCGCGCAATATGACGCGAGAAGATTGACCATTTCCTGATCCGGGCGTCGGTCCAGAATGTCGCGCAACCCATCCATGAAAAAGGGAATATCGACCCGCGCGCAGGCTTCGGGATCCAGCGCGAGCGCATCGAAATAGACCCAAGTGTAGGCGCCGGCGCCCCATGTGGCCTCTGTCCGGGCGGCGGTGCGGCGGGCTTCCAGTTCAAGCGCGGGATAAGAGCCGAACCAGCGGGGCAGCATATGGGTGCCCAGGCTGCGCATGTGGCGGTGGTTGTCGGGATCGAGATCGATCAGGGCAGCAAAGTCATCCGCGATCTGAACCGGGGTGCCTGCTTGCTGACCGGCAAAAAGAGCGCATTTCGCGGCCGCGATGAAAGGGCTGTCCAGGGCAACGCCGTCAAGAGGATGCAAAAGCGCTGCGGCGCGATCAAAATGGGCCGCACAGCGCTGGCCATTGGCGACGGTGATGGACAGGACATCGGAATATCCGCGCCAGATCCAGGCCACATCGATATGAGCCAGCGCCACCAGAGTGCGCAGATAAGGGTCATCGCGGTGGTCGGCGCACATTGCCTCCAGTCCCATGATGCCCTCGATCATCTTGCGGCGATCACCGGCATGGCCGAGGCTGAGCTTGTGTTCGACCGCATTCACCACGTCACTGCGCGCCCCGTGGGCCAGCAGCTCTGCGACGGGCATGCCGTGGGTCGTATTGTGACGGGCCGTATCGGCGGCCCTGATCAGATCTGACAGGTCATCCCAGCGATCTTGACGGGCCAGAAATTGCCCTTTGTCTTGCAGCGGGGCGTGATCGGCGTCGGTGTCTGAGGGGTCGCAAACCGGCACGATGAGCCGGTCATGGTCGCCAGACTGCGGAATGATCTGTGGCGGCCCGCTGCGGCTGTCCTGTGTGTCGACGGGACTATCGGAAACCAATTCGCCATCATGGTCACGCCGCCCGTCATCGCGGGATCCGCCAAGGGGCAGAGAGGCAATCACATGTCGCAACATGGTGCGCGCGGGTCCGGTTTTTTTGAGCATGGTTCTTCCGCAAGATGGCAGCATTTCCTGTGTTCAAAAGGTGCCTTTCCAATGGGGCGCAATCATGGCGGGAGCGCGGCCAAGCTGGCATCTATTAAGAATTTCCGATGGCATCACGCGGGTGTTTTTGCGGGGTTGGAAACAAAAACGGCCCGCCTCGTCAGACTGTCGCTGAAACGAGGCGGGCCGGTGAGATTCCGCTGGGGCTGATGAGACGGATCAGGCGCTGAGCATGCGGCTGACCATCTCGTGGGTGTCCCGGCTCAGGTCGCTGGTGGCGAGGATCCGCTCCAGTTCTGCCTGGATCTGCGCCTGACGCTTGCTGTCGTAACGCTTCCACGTCTGGAAGGCGGCGCACATGCGGGCGGTGGTCTGCGGGTTCACGCTGTCCAGCGCGATCAGGTTTTCGGCCAGGAGCTGATAGCCCGCGCCGCTCGCGTGGTGGAACCCTGCGTGATTGCCCGCCAGCGCGCCCATGACGGCGCGGAAGCGGTTGGGGTTCTTCATGCTGAACAGCGGGTGTTGTGTCAGCTCCTTGGCAGTGGCGGCAGTGGCCTCTGGCGCTGCGCAGGCGATCTGCAGGGCAAACCATTTGTCCATCACCAGCCGGTCGTCCTGCCACTGCTCAAAGAACGCCTTGCTTTGCGCCTCGCCCTTTTCGGCCTTCATCAACGCGGCCAGCGCGGCATATTGCTGGGTCATGTTGTCGGCAGAGGCGTATTGGCGCGCAGCCTGTTCGCCTCCGTCCAGCCGGGTCAGCAGCGACAGGATGCGGGAGTTGAGGGCGCGCTTGCCCGCACCGTCGGCATCCGGAACATAGGGGCCTTCAACGGTGGTTGCGGCATAAAGACGGGGCAGGCTGGTTTCCAGCTGCTGCGCCAGCGTCTGGGTAAAGGTCTCTGCCGCATCATAGATCTTTTGCGGATCGGGCGTGTGGCCGCGCTCATGCAGGGTTTGGGCAATGTCCGACTGGCTGGGCGGCGATAGCACCAGCGCACGGAAGGCCGGGTCCTGTTCGTCATCGCGCACCAGTTTTTCCAGCGCATCCAGGTAGGCCGCATCGGGGGCGGCACCATCCAGCACCATGGCAACGCGCACTTCCTTGGCCAGCGCATTGCCGGCCTCCCAGCGGTTGAACGGGTCGGTGTCGTGCGCCAGCAAGAAAGCGCGTTCAGAATTGGTGGTTTCGCGCTCTAGTATCACCGGGGCGGAGAATTCGCGCAGGATGGAAGGCACCGGTTTGGAGGCGAGGCCGTCGAAGGTAAAGCTCTGCTTGGCGTCGGTCAGCTCCAGCACCTCAGTTGCGCGCACCTCGTCGCCGTTGGGGGACAACAGGCCCACTGCCATCGGAATGACCCGCGGCGCCTTCTCCGGCTGGCCGGGGGTCGGGGGCGTCGATTGCTCGAATGTCAGGGTGTAGGTGCCATCGGCGTAGTCTTCCGTGACCTTCACCCGTGGGGTGCCCGCCTGACTGTACCACAGTTTGAACTGGCTGAGGTCGCGTCCGGTCGCGTCCTCGAACACCTTCAGCCAGTCCTCGATGGTGCAGGCCTGACCGTCGTGGCGCTCAAAATACAGGTTCAGCGCCTTGTAGTAGTTGTCA
>Ga0160419_100479_pt1 | contig 25357 bp, 24 predicted proteins | sample CelAP2metagpilot_2_FD_108196 | JGI IMG/M metagenome (GOLD analysis project Ga0160419, IMG submission 108196) | Phycosphere-associated microbial communities from Cellana algal ponds in Kailua-Kona, Hawaii, USA - Cellana AP2-4-25 metagenome pilot ... | reverse complement strand
CTCTCTCACACACACACACACACACACACACACACACACACACACACACACACACACACACACACATCCGCCCACTCATTTACGCCTACACACATTACGCACAATCTCTCACTCGCTCTCTCTTTCTCGCACGAGCTCTCCCCCTCATTCCCTCCCACTTATTATACTCTTACCCGTGCAGTCGCCTCGGCAAGGCCAGGCTGCATCTTGAGGGATCAGCGTTTGAGAAACTGCATGTCGGGTTCCTCAAGCATCTCTCCCAGAGTCCTCTGTGCCCGCCCCCCCATAGCCACCCCTTGGCCGTGGCCGCTATCAGAAAGGATTGCCCTCCCTTCGCCCCAGTCCCACCCGCCCCTACCTCTTCCTCCTGCCTGCGCTCTTCCCCATTTCCTTTTTCCTCCTCCTCATCGTCCCCTTCTTCACGCCCACTGCTGTCGTAGCCATCACTGTTGCTGTTGCTGCGGCTACTACTACTACTACTACTACTACTACTACTACTACTACTACTACTACTACTACTACTACTACTACTACTACTAATTCTGTCGCTGGCACCGCTAACGCCAAAACTGCTGCTATTTCCACCTTTCACCACCTCCTTCACCCCTCTCGGCATTCGCGAAAGAGTAACGCTGCTTGCGATAGTAACATTATTCGGGGCAGTAACACGAATCTCTCTCACCCGACTAACCACCACCGCCGTCTCCTTCTCCTCTTCCTCCTCCTCCTCCCCCCCTCTTCCTCTTCTAGTTTTTCCTCTTTCTTTTCCTCCCGCCCCATTTGCTCCCCCAACTGCACCTCCTCCTTCCCATCCTCGTCATCCTCCCTATTTTTCATCCCTCTCCGCTTTTTCACTCTGGATAGCCAATCTAGGATACTCCCGGCAGGCAGGCAAGATAGCGTTGGAACTAATCGTCTTCGCCCCTTTTTCGATCCCGCCATTCCCCTCCTCGTCCCCTCCCTCTTTCTTCTCCCCCTCCTCCTCCTCCTCCTGCAGCTGCCGCCGCTGCTGCTGCTCTCCCTCCACTTTTCCACCGCCTTGGACTTTTGCCTATGCACTGCCTCTGCCTTCTTCGCCTGCTCCTGACCTGGCGGTTGCTCCTTTTCCACGGCCACGCTACCGAGGCTGCTGCTGCGAGAGACACGGCCCGTATAACCTCTGCCGTCCTCCCTTTCCTTGCCCGACACGCCTCTTCGAGACTTGTTGCTGCTGGCGTTGGTGCTGCTGGTGCTTGTGCGGGCTGCCTTATCGGCCTCTGCCACAACGCCACACAGCGCCGCATTCATGGAGGCAGAGCCGGTCAGTGGGGGGTTGGAGTGGGCGAGTTTCAGACCTTTCCTGCCGCTTCAGGGCCCGCTCTCTTGCTTCAACCTCCATTTCCGCTGCTGACCGAGGCTGTAATACAGGTCGGAGAGGAGACAGAGGCTGGGGGGTCTTGTTGCAGTTGCACTTGTTGCTGTTGCGGCCGCTGTTGCTCTTCTTGTCGCCGCTGTGGCTCCTGCTCCACGAGGAGGCCTGCTGAGGAAGAGGAAGAGGAGTAAGGAGACGAGGAGGAGAAGAATAAGGCGCAAGAAGAGGAGGAAGGCGAAGACGTGGTCGGGGACGGGGAGGAGGATAAGAAGAAAAGGAGGGGGGCGAGTCGGAAGCTGAAGACAAAGACACCGCCGGCACGCTTCCTTCTCTACATCTTTTGCGCAGCCTCTCTGCAGTTCCCTTACTTGTCGCGGCCATCTCTTCGACCACATTATATCCGCCCTTGGCCCCATGTCTGTCCCTCTTGCTCTTGCTCTTTTTACTGCTGCTGCTGCTGCTGGTTTCTGCTCCTGGCGGCCGCCGACTCCCAGTCTCCACCGATCGCAATGCTCCAGCCACGCTTTCTCGTCCTTTCCTATGTTCTCCATTTCGCTGTTTCAATTCCCATTCTGGCTGCTGCTTCTGCAGGCGAAAATTTCCAACCTGCTGCCATTGTTCTAATTCCTCCACCTCATGAAGTCTTAGTTCATCCTCCTCATCCTCGTCGTCTTCCTCCTCCTCCTTTTGCTGCTGCTGTTGCTGCTGTCGGGTTTGACGTTCTTGTCCCTCTCTCTCATGATGTCGCTGCTGCTGCCGCGGCAGCAATGGTCAATGCTTCTCTCGCAGCCTGCGTTCTTGTTCTCCTTTCTCCTTGTGCTGATGCTGCTGATGCTGCTGATGCTGCTGATGCTGCTGTACCACATGGGGCCAAAACTCTATGAGGGTAGCCAACTCCTTGCCGAACGCCTGAGCCTTGTCTCCTCCACACAATGCGTCGAACTGGTGTGGGAAAGGACAGAAGAAAGGAAGAGAGTGGCGGAGGAAAGGTATTAGGAAAGAAAGCAAGTAAGGTTTCGTGGAACATTTGTCAGTGGAAAGGGAGTTGAGACCGGTACAGCGCACTCGAGACAGACAGAAGAGGGTTCCTAAAGATAGCAGAAGGGAATGTGCAACTCACCTCTTCCGCGCTCTCCAAGGGACCTACGACATTCGCTTCCCCGTCTATTCTTAAGAAGTGCTACAAGGCCCCCGTCAAGGCACCCGCCTGAGCCCTGCCAAATGTCAAGCCCACGGGCTTCTCGGGGGTGCCTTGTCATACAACTCCTCAAATCGTGCCAGCAACGGGAAAGGCAGGGGTTCCAACTGCCTGGCGGTAGACCTGATGATGTCCTCTGCTTGACGCTGGTAGTGCTGCCTCAGCTTCTTCTCCTCGGCCAGGTCCTCCTCTTGTGCCTGCACCTGCTTCCTGAGGTAGGCTACCTGCTGCACCAGCGCCGCCTCTCTGGAGGAGGACATGGCCTGCTCCGGCTACCTGGCAGGGGTTTGATAAAGTTGAGACGACGAAAAAAAGAGGAGCGAGAACGGGTAATACGCGTGTAATACGCGTGTGATCTTTGATTGCGTATAAGGGATGGGAGGTTAGAAGGTGAGAAGACACCGCACGCAGCGCCAGAAAGAGAACACGATGCTAATAGGAAAGCATACAGCAGACTGCATCGTTCGTTGTCGGCGTAACCAGTCTAGTAATGGTAGTAAATAGTAAATAGTAATATAACGCCGTGCTCCTTGTTCGCCGACGAACGTGCCGCTTGACTAGCACACTTTTCATGCACCTCCACCACTTCGGCACCACATCACCTGCACAGGGAAAAGACGAGACGAATGAGAAAACACCAGAATGGTTAGAACCAAGTTTACTGCACCCGATGTCCGGGCCATGGTAAGTGAAAGGCAAACGGATTTTGGGGAGGGGAGGTCACCATCCGCACCTCACGAGCAAGAGCCAAAGACAGCCAGAGAGGGAGGACAGGAGAAAAGCATCATGCAACGACGCATCAGCTCTGCCCATGCAACCCCCTCTTGTTCCTAGACAAGTTAGTTCTCACGTCACCCGCCCCTTTCCCTACCCGATTACCCTTCCTCTGCCCCATCAAACCCAAACCAGGTACGCGACTTGCGGACCAAGGTATTGGGGCTCAAGGTGGTCAACATCTATGACCTGGACAACAGGACCTACACTTTCAAGTTGGCGGTGCCCGGTGGGGACAAGGTCACACTTCTCCTCGAATCGGGGGTCCGTTTCCACACCACTGCCTATGCCCGGGAGCGGGGCGCTGCGGGGGAGATGCCAAATGTATTCGCCATGAAGTTGCGGAAGCACCTACGAGGCAAGAGCCTCGAGGACGTTCGGCAGCTTGGAACAGATCGAGTGGTTGTATTCCGCTTTGGGCAGGGAGACGGCGCGATTAATTTGATTTTGGAGCTGTACTCCAGCGGCAACATTATTTTGACGGACAACACTTTTCTCATCCTCGCCCTCCTCCGCACCCATGAGTACGCTGAAAGCTCCGGTGCAGCGGGTGGTGAGGGAGAAGGGGGAGGTAAAGATGAAAGAGCGGTCGCAGCCAAGGGGGGTGAAGGCGGTGACGGATCCGGGGTATTAGTCAGTGTTGGCCAGGTTTATCCCATGGCCCTTGCCACCAACGTGCTTGTCTCTGCCAGTAGCAGCAGCAACAGTGGCACCAGCACCACCGTCGATGCCAACACTTTTGGGGCGAATGAGGGAAGGGCAATGCGGAAGGAGGGCATGCCCACAGCTTTGGCCTTGACGGGCGAGGCTGTACTAGCTGCCTTGCATGAGCGCGTGGCGCACGAGGCGGCTCAGGAAACCATTAGCGCCCTCTTCAAAGAGCCACAGCCGGCCAAGAAGGGCAGGACGAAGCGTGGAGGGCAGGGGAAACAACGGGGCGGGGGGGCGAGTAGGATGAGCTTAAAGATGGCGCTCATGACGAGCAAGACACTGGGCATGGCGGGCTACGGGCCCTCCTTGATTGAACACGCCGTTTTGTGCGCCGGCCTTCAGCCTTTGCAAAAGATCATGCAGCCGACGTCTATCTCACCGTCGCCTCCTTTGTCATCCTTGTCGGCGCCTGACCCAGAAAATCAGATGAAAGAATACCACGAAGACGATGTAGGACGTGGAATGGGAGAAGCCACGGCTGTCGCGGTGGCGGCAGCCACGACGCTGGCTATCTCACTGGAGCAGGCAAATCGATTGGCCGAGTCGTTGCAGGGATTGGAGGGCGTGGTCAAGGCGCTTGATCTACCGGGCCAGCAGGGATACATTTTGTGCAAGAAGGAAGGGGTGATTATGGCCGAGTCGGAGGCAGAAAAGCCGGGGGAGGGACAAGGAGAAGGCAAAAAGGAGACTCGGGTTTTGTACGACGAGTTCTTGCCTCACATCCTGCACCAGCACCAGCAGGTATGGCCGTAATGTGTGCCTGTTAAACATCTGTACATGACCTTCATCTGTAAACCCCCTACCTTGTCAAATTAGTGGATCACCTTCTTTAAACCATTCTTGTTTGCCTGCAGGAAGAGATGGTAGCCAAGGAGCTGCGTGCCTTTCCCTCCTTCGATGCGGCCGTGGACGAATTCTTCGTCAAGGTGGAGGAGCAGAAGTTGCGACAAGCAGCGACAGCCCAAGAGGAGGCCGTCAAATGCAAGCTGGTCCGAATTCAGCGGGAGAATGAGGCGCGCCTCCAGGTAAGATTTCGGACAGATAAGGCAGGGAAGGCAGGAATGGGGAAAAAGACAGCTTGAGGAACGGCGTGGCACTCAAATTTTTTCCCATCTACTTATTACTATAGGAGCTGGAAGCCTCTGAAGCTCGCCTGTTGGACGCAGCTCGACTGATCGAAATTCATTCGGAGGCCGTTGACAAGGCTTTGCTGGTCCTGCGCTCGGCGGTGGCCACGGGCGCGGACTGGACCACCCTGCAGGAGTACATCAAGGTATGCGGAGAGTGAGATTGCCGAGTTTCACATTAGCAGCGTCATCGACGTACTGAACCGAAACCCCCATCACTTGATCTGTTCAATCACAACGCTAAACGCAGACGGAGCAAGCGGCGGGGAATGGCTTGGCACAGATGATCGTTGGGGCCAAGTGGAATGAAAACAAGGTATTCCTTTGCGGTCATTTTGCCTACCCCACTCTCTGACTTCTTCCCCCCCCATTTCTCACCATCAGCCTCTTGCATATTTCCCTTCTCTCCCCCAAAGGTGACGATGGCCTTGGAGGACCCCTACCACGAGAGCGACGACGGTTGTGAAGATGAGGTATACGGCAAGCAAGTGGAAGAGGGACAGACGCAGCGGAGGAAGAAGCAGTTAGCACAAAAGAAAGAAAAGGTAATGCACGTGGACATCGATATGGCGCTGTCGGCCTACGCCAACTCCCGAGCACTGTACGAGGCCAAGAAGAAGGCCACCGACAAGGCTTCCAAGACGGTGCTAGGTAAGAATGTAGGGTGAATGAAAGGAGAGACATCGCACATGCGGGTCCGTCATTGACGCCAATCCCGCCTATACCGATATCCTTATAATTGTCTTCTTTATCCCTCCTCATCTGCGCGAAGGCATGAGGAAGGCTCTGAGGGCAGCGGAGCGGCAGGCGGCTGTAACGCTGAGCAAGCAGCAAACGAAGCGCTCCCTGTCGTCAATCCGCAAGCCCCACTGGTTCGAGAAGTTTAATTGGTTCATCACATCCGACAACTACCTCGTTGTCAGGTTAGCTAATAGTTAGGAGAAGGGGGTGATATTTTGAGAGGAAAAGAGGGATCAGTGGAGAGATACATTGTTTGTGTACGGCTGACCGTTCTCTAATCCCTACCCTCCTTCTTCATAGTGGCCGTGACGCCCAGCAGAACGAGATTCTGGTGAAGCGGTACCTGCGCGAGGGCGATGCCTACGTTCATGCCGATGTGCACGGGGCTGCCTCTTGCATCGTCCGGAACAAGGGCCGCAAGGCACCGGCGGGTCCCAGCAGTACAGGCGCGGCCGAGAACAGCAGCGGGGGCGGGGGGAAGTACGCCGCCATCTCGCCCATCGCCTTGCACGAGGCGGGCTGCGCGTGCGTGTGCCGGTCGGCAGCATGGCGAGCAAAAATGGTGACCTCTGCCTGGTGGGTGCATGCTACACAGGTGAGCAAGACGGCGCCCACCGGGGAGTACCTGACAACGGGTTCCTTCATGATCCGCGGAAAGAAGCACTTCTTGGCGCCTCATGCGCTGGAGATGGGGCTAGGCATACTCTTCAAGGTGGATGAGGATAGCTTGGTCCGCCACGTGAATGAGCGCCGGGAGCGGGTGGAGGGGCAAGACGGGGAGTTGGTGTTTGAAGGGGAGGAGGGCGGGGAGGGGCCGGCAGGCGGTGAGGATGAGGAGAAGCGCCGTCGTTCGCAGGCCCTGAGACACGAGAGAACCAAGGCCGCATTGGTACAGCAGCCGGTGGAGGAGACAGGGGTAGCAGCGGAACAGGAGGAAGACGACGAGGAGGATGATGAAGGGTGGGCAGTGGCAGAGATGCAAGCAGCCCTAGAACCACGAGAAGCAACGGGACAAGAAAAGGAAAAGGAGGAGGCCAAGGGGAATGAGGGCATTCATGAGAAGGAGGAGGAAGACGGAACACCCCACACTTCCTGGCTGGCGGCATCTCGGGTGGATGACAAAAAGGGAATCAAGAGGGGCGAGGGAACGGACGCGGAAGCGGGTGCCGGTGGCGGAGGGCGGCTGTCGGCCAAAGAGAGACGGCTGGTGAAAAAAGGCATGACATTGGAAGAGATCCGAGCACGAGAGCGTCAAATCCAAGTTGAGCCAGTGTCGAGCTGGCAACAGCAACAGACGAGAGAGGACGAAATAGGGGGTGAGAAGGAGAGAGACGAGGATGAGGAAGAGGAGGTGAAGGACGCACGGAGAGGGCTGCAGAGGCTCGGACGTGAAGACGGGGGTATAAAGGAGGAGGAGGATGGCGGAAACAACAAGCGCGGTAAGAAGGGCAAAATGAAGAAGATCAAAAAGAAGTATGCGGAGCAGGACGACGAGGACAGGCACCTAGCACTGCAGGCTTTGGGGGTGGTCAAGCATCCGGCAGGTAAGGGCAAGGATAAAAAGGGCGCCAAGAAGGGCAGCGGGAGCGGCGCGGACCCTAGGGTGCGCAAAGACGGGAAAGACAGCAAGGAAATGGGTTCCAAACTGGCTGAGGATCTGGCACAGATGGATGACGCGGTCTGGAAGGAGGCTTGGGAGGGCTTGCCTTCATGGGCTCAGCGCATGATGGAGGGGTGGGTAGAGGCTAAATTGCTACGTTTTCTGCGGGACTTGGGAGTCATGGAGCTTCGAGCCCTGATCTCTCTCCCCTCTGAATCTCAGCAGCGGGCGGCCTTGGAGGCATTTCACACGGCGGTGATGGCAGGAGTTGGTGGCGCTGCTGTTCGCATGGTGAGAAACAAGAGCGCGGTGCTCGGTCGAGAGATTCAAAAGCAGGTCGTGACGGGGGGGCTGACTTCAGAAGCACCACCGACGGCGATTACCACCTGCAGCACTAAAGAAAGTGCGAGAGCGGCAGAAGTTGGCGACGAGGATAAGCCTGCGAATGGAGAAGTCAAGGCAACTTTCCAGACGAGTCGGCGAGCAGCGGCCAAGGCGGAGGAGGAGGGCATGGTAGCATTACTTCAGGAAGAGGGGATGTTGAGCGGAGGGGCGGGAGAAGATCCGATGCAGATGGAGGAGGAGCAGCGGGAATTGCGGCGTCTAACAGGCAAGCCGCATCCCGACGACATGCTGTTATTTGCACTGCCTGTGTGCGCGCCTTACGCGGCCTTGTCACCGGCAAACTACAAATATCGGGTCAAGCTGACTCCGGGCCCGCAGAAGAAGGGTAAAGCGGCCCACCAGGCGCTAGAGGTGTTTGTACGAGACCGGGAGGCGACGCCCCGGGAGGTAGAGCTGCTCAAGGCCGTCCCTGACAATGACCTCATTGCAAGCATCATGGGCGACGTCAAGGTTTCAAAACCCGGGATCCAAGCCACCCTATTAAAGGCCAAGAGGATCAAGGCCAAGGCGGCCAGGACTAAGTCCAGAGGACTGCGAGAGCGGTAGGGCCGGGTGCAAGGGAGAAGGTATTGGGTGCTAGAGGAGACAGCAAGTCGGCTCGAATTTGAAAGTACGCAAGACGAATAAGAGAAGGTTAGCATGAAAAACAATGGACCTAATTCTCTCGATATCCAGAGTTTGTTTCCGTTAGTCTTTTCTGTACCATAAAATCATGTTATCTACTTTCTCAAATCGTTTCGTTCACGCTCAAGACATCGGTTTTGGCCATAAGTCAATCCACTCACATACTAGACACACACAGGATAGCGCACAGACACACACACTGTATTTCTTGCTTGCTTCTTCGGCTCTATTTCGATTGTAATCCTCTTCCTCTCATGCCGTCACTGCCGCACATCTATCCCCATTCTCTGTCTTATGCCGCTTCTTTTCGCTACCGTCCATCCCCCCCGCCAAATAGACCGGTACGGTCGCCTCACGATCTTTCCGCCAGAGCGCCAGCATCTCTTCGTCAAAAGCGGGGAAGCGTGCTTGAAACGACTGAATCACACCCTCCATCGTAGCCGGGAAGGTCTTTAACTGCACTTCGTGCTCGCCCTCCGCTCCATTTGTCGGGACCAGCTCCAGATGCGGCTGGACAAAAAGAGGTCGCTCCTTCTTCTTGGCCAGTACAACATCTCGAAGCGCCAACATGTCAGCAGGGACGTGAGAGTAGTTGTCCATATACATTGCTTTGGCGGCCTCGAAATCTGCTGTTGATTTATAGATCTGGATCTTACGCAAAAATGCTCCAACCGCCGGTATGCCTACTTCCAATATCTTGCTTCTATCCAGCGACACCGTCACACCCTTCTCCTCATCCGGCGTGATGGTGACGAAGTCTTGCCCGGCTTCCAGAAGGACGCGAAGGATACAGAAACGAGCTTGCATGTGCGCCTGTGGGTATGCACGCGCGTATATTGGTTGCACACCGTGCATTGGGTGAGATGACATAATCCTTTGGTTGAATACCTCGAGGCATTCCTTGCACTTGCAAAAATTTTCTTTCCTTCCCTTTCAGATGCGAGTGCGGAGAGTTTCTCTTCCTATCTCCCACACTTTCTTTCGCATCCCCCTCTCCGCAATCGCTACAGCCAACCCCTACCTGCCCCCAGCTGCCCGTGGCGGGACGATAGAACTCTAGCGCCAAGAGGCCCGCCCGCGCCATGTTTAGCCAGTTCACGTAGAAGATATCTTCGGCCTTTTTCCCACTATGCCCGAAGATTGAAAGCACACTTGAGTGAACGCACAGAAAGATGCCCACCAACTCCGCCCGGCACTCCTCATAGGACGAGCCAAATCCAGGAAACTTCGAATCCCACGTCTCGCCGGCCTTGTAGAAAGAGGTCACGGGGGCGTTGGTCAGGGGATTGAGGGTCCTCTCTCGATCAAAATTGAAGCTTCCATCCTTGTTTTGGCAGAACATCTTGCCGGACCCATGTCCGAGCAGCTCATGAATGCCCACCTGGACTTCAAATGATTCCTTAACGAGCGCTTTGAATAACGCCTCGTCACCGTTGTCGCAACGCAAGAAATTTACGGTCTTGGAAGAGAGAGAGGCGGCAAGGACTTTCGGAAAGTGAGATGAGTTGGAGAGGAAGAGACAGAAGAGAAAAAAGGTGAGGCTCGGGAAGAGCGCTAGAGAGAAAGGGAGGTGAACTCATAAAGAAAATATGCCTGCTTGTCTCATTTCCAATGAACACCACAACCCAAGGATTTTGCAGCCAAACAACTATCCACTTTCCCTCCATCCTCCCCTCTCAACCTACCATTGCCGAGGGACACATTCTTAAAGCCCTCGTTTTGCCTTATATCGTCGTAGTTTGGGATGTTGATTCCGGCAGGGATTCCGCTACTGCCGAAAGACAAGACGTCCAGGGAGGTAAAGTCTGGACGAAGGAATCGGTCCTTCTCGAAGGTAGCAGGCCAGGGCAGCAGCGGCTGGAGGCTCTCGGCCGTATCCACCAACAAGGTAAACTTCTTGCTCATCACACGATTCACCACAGCTACAAATCCCTCCCATTCGCCGCGCACACCAAAGGGATCGCGATAAGATTCGATAAATCCAAGGTAGCTCTCGACAGCTGGCCCTTTGTCCTGCACCCACGCCCGGCTTCCTTGCATGTGGGCCTCGATTGACCCGGTCCGAAAGCTGGTGCAGTAGTGCGTAAGCATGTTTTCCTGGTTCGGATTCGCCGCATGGGACTTGGCCTTCTCAAGCGCCGCCACAACTCGGCCCATCAACGGCGCATAGTCTCCGGCCACTACCTTGACGGGCGTCTGCTTTTCACCCACTGACCCTTCGGCAATGGCACCCGTGCTGCTCTCCTCGGCCGAAGCCAGTCGGACCACGAAGCTGCTGTCGGCCTCCTTGAAAAGTCGGGTATTGTAGCCAGATATTTGATGTGCGTCCATGAAGGCCTGCACCGCGGCCGCGTCTTCCTTGGAGACGTTGGCAGAGTAATATGTGGAGCTTCCCGAGGGCGGGAAGCCAAGCTCCTTCACTGGCTCGGTGGAGTAGAGCAATGCGCGCACTGCTTCCCAGAGCTCATCCACAATTGCCTTGTGGGTACCGTAGGCACCACTGGCCCTCAGAATTTTATGAAACTCTTGGGCGGGAATGGCGGGGACAATCTTCGAATCTCCAAAACTTTTGTAATTTCCAAAATTTGCATAAAACGCAGCAGCAAATGTGAGAAAGTCTGTCCAATGCTCCTCGCTCACCCCAGCTGCCGCCTTGAGCTGAGCGAAGCCGATGTCATTCTCGCCGCTGAAGGTCAGTTGCAGTAGCATGAAGATGACAGGAGCCTCGTGTGAGCATTGAAAGAGGCAAATTTTGGCGCCGGCCCAACTTGCGTGAGCAATATGCAGCGCATACATCTTCTCCATGGCACTCAACCCGTCAAAGGCTTGCGTAGCGTCTAGCGTGCAAACGCCAATGTCGTTCGGATAGGAGGCCATGTGCTGGTCGCGCGAGATCGGTTTGGGTTGTAATGCCTGTATTATTTGGATTGATGGGAGGGCGGCTGGCTTGGAACCGAGATAGACAGGTTTGTTGGTTGCAGGCAAGAAAATACCGATTTTCCAGAACCAATTACTTTGCAGGCCAGGCCGTTGGCGTGACGGTGGCCACGCGATTTCACAACAGTACAGCCACACATCTTTTCTATTCCTGCGTCACAAACACGGCTACCTTGCCCTCCAGTGGACGAAGCATCCGTTCTTCATTCCGCTTCAGCGAGGGAAATATGTATGATGGAACTAGGGGTCTCGAGTCTCAGTCTCAGGCTTAGGCACAAACTATCGACTCCATACGACCACCGAGACATACACTCATTACGCATATTGAAAGAAGGTCGTAGCAATGGAAGTCTTCAAGCTATGTGTGTGGGGGACGTGGGGGAACCCCTCCGCAAGCGAAGCAAAACAAAGAGCGTTGCCTCGTATCCTCTCATGCTGTTCTGGCGCTTAAGAGAGCCCAACGAAACACACGCTGTGCAAGGGGGCACAATTTGACCTCACAATACACGCAGGCACAGGTAGTTACTGGATTGGATCCGCTCTCTCCGGCCTGCAATCACACACCAGACATCCAGCCATGGCCTCGTCGTCCTTTCACCGATGGGGGTGCCGGTGCCTCCTCGCCTTGCGGCAACGCGCCGCCACGAGCACCGTCTCCACTTCCTCCTCCATTTCTTTCTCATCCTCTTCGTCGTCGCGACCCGACGGTGTCGCTGTCATGGCCTTGAGAAGAAGAATACCAGCCTCAACATTCTCCACCAAGGCTCCCACGGCCAAGAAGGGCAAAAAAGGGGGAGACGAAGGCGGAGGCGGTGGCGGTGCTGGCGCAGAGGCTCCCGTGGGGGATGCCAGCAAGGTTGCACCCATCAATATTCACAAGGAAGGCAAGGATCCACCGCTACTGTCCGACGACCAATACCCTGACTGGCTTTTCGACATTCGGGTGAGATAAAGTTAATTAGGCGGTGGAGGCTTGTTGTGTTGTGATTTGTGCCTGTCCTGTTTATCTCCTTGGTCATGTATACTGATGTGTGAGTGTTTTGGGGCGGCTCAACTACAACTGAACAAACTCAGTACCATCAACTCGCAAAATGTGGTCGCGCTGGCTCCCTTCATTAAATGGCAGACAGCTCCACGAGATGAAGACTCCGGTTTACAATTTTATCTTATCTCTCTCCTTATCTGTATCGAGAGAATTTATTTACATTCATATATTTCTTCACCCAGCAATCTTAAATCTGGCATGTTCTAACCTGTTTCTATTCCTCATTCCCTTCCCCCCCCACACACATAGCCCCTGACCCTGCCCGAGTACCGCAAAATGGACATCTCCAAGTTGCCGCTCAAGGAGCAACGCCGGTACTGGAAACTACTCAACCGGCAGGTTATCAAGGAGAAGAATGCAGCGGGCCAGAGGCTGTAGTAGGGATGACAGTAGACAGAGGGCAGGCTCAGTGGGCGTGCGTCGGATGCGGAAATTGGGTCAGTTTTGTTGTGCTGAGAGGGCTTGTCATGAATCACGAAAAAATCAAAAAGCATGAAAATAATTTGCAAAATTCATTTTTTTCACTCAGTATTTTCTCTACAAGGCATGTACAATTTTGGCCAGATTCTCGATCTTGGCTCCGTCTGTATCTTTGACCCCCTCTCTTCCGATGAAGCCGAAGGCCACCATCTTTCCCACCACTTCATTCGTCGCTCCTTCTCGTTCTTCCATACTACTGATGCTGTCAACAATGCTGCTGCACGACGCATGCACATCCGTCACCCCAGTGGCCTTAACCAGCTCGGATACATTGGCCACGCTCACCCCGGCACCCGCCATGACCACGACGCCGCTTCCCACGGCTGCCTTGACCATGCGGGCGATGGTGTCTCGTCCGTCCCAGGCAGACCGAGCACCGCCCGAAGTGAGGACTCTGTCTATGGATCCCGGAGGTAGCTCTTTCAACATGGAGCGCAAGCTGGCTACTGGGTCTGGCGATAGGTCAATGGCGCGGTGGAGGGTGATGCTAAAGGGGGTGGAATGGGATAAGTGGGGTGTCTGGGCGACCGCAACAAGCGACCGGATGGCGGTCAGGTCCAAGTCCGTGTCTGACGCAGTGGTGGACCCAAATACGACACCCGCGAGGCCAACGCGACGAGCACACTCAATGTCGCGCTTCATTACTGCCAAGTCCATGGCTGAATAAGAAAAGTCTCCAGAGCGAGGCCGTATCATAGCTACTACTTCGGGAGGCCCTCTCTCGAGATGTTGCGAAGCAACCAAGGAGGCCGCCGTTTCCATCAGGCCCAGCGATGGCGTTAGGCCACCCACTTCCAATGCACTGCACAGTTCGATGCGGTCCGCCCCGTGCCTTAGCGCGGTGGCCACGCCTTGAAGACTGTCAACGCACACCTGTGCATGCGGGGCGACGAGCACGACGGTGAGTACTTGCTCTTGCTTGCTTGGCTTTGGAGAGGTGGGGAATGCCTCTACGTGCGTACCTCGAGCAGAACCCGCGGTCTCTTTTCCGCCACTTCGGTGGCTGCTGACATGGTCCGCATTCCTATAATATTATGTATGAGAAAACGGACCGGGTCCGTTGGTTAAACCTTGAGTGGTTCTTCGTCGAGGAAAAACTTTCCAAACTTTTGGAATCAACAAGTCAAGATGTCCTACTATACTCACGCCCAGCCATGCTATCATGTTACATAAACCTAGAAGTCGTCGTGAAGCAGATTCCTGGTACTGTTGCCGGTACCTGTTTCTTTTTTGTACAGGTAGCCCCATGCCACATCAACTTGAAGCAGACGTTTGACTCACGTGAGTCGCCCAACCCTAATTTTTCCCTTGGCGGTCGACAAGCGACTCGAAACATCCCAGACACCACGCTCTGTAGAAGTTATCCCAATTGTAGCCGTGGTGGCGGTGGCGGCTTTTAACGCTTTTTTTCGAAAAATTCGAGACTACTCTCGGCATTCAATTTATGATTTATGTATGTCTCAATCAACACACATGGCCCATACACAAGCACAAACAAGCACAAGCCAGCCCATCCACAAAGATCTAGCCTACACCATAACAATCCAACAGGCAAGGGAGTAACAACAAATTGTCTTTTGCTATGGACAAGGGCAGGGCCTCGCTGGGCCCGTCGCGTGCGCCCACAGCTGCCTCTGACTCGCCTCCGGGGGAAAATCATAAGAATGGGGACTCCTGGTTGAGCGTAGCATCGCCGCCAGTTCTACCGCCTTCCTCCACAATCGCAGGGGTAGAGTCTCCTCCGTATCAGTCCGACCGTTTGAAAGAAATGGCCCCTGTGGAGCCGATCGACGTCACGTGGGAGCACGTCATTTTGCGGGTGCCTATCAAAGGCAACGCCAAAAAGGCAGTGCTTTTAGACGTGTCGGGCCGGGTACATGCCGGTCAAGTCACTGCCATCATGGGCGCCAGCGGGTGTGGAAAGACTAGCCTTCTCAACGTCCTGGCAGGCCGGGTGCAGGCAGTCAAGGGCGGGGAGCTTAGCGGCCGCCTTTTGACAAATGGCAAGGTCCGGAAAGAAGGGGATTTCAGGAAGTTGGTCGGATACGTGACGCAAGATGACACCTTGTATGCCTGTTTGACTGTACAAGAGACACTTATGTTGGCGGCTTTCTTCAAGCTAGGAAAACGCTTGGGCTCGGGAAAGCTTCTGGAGGACTACGTAACGGGCGTTATTCATGATTTGGGATTGAAGAAGTGCCGCAATACGGCCATTGGCGATGCAACGGTCAAGGGAGTATCAGGCGGTGAACGGAAGAGGGTCAGCATTGGCGTGGAATTGATTTCCAATCCGTCTGTGTTGTTTTTGGATGAGCCGACATCAGGTGAGAGAGGAGGGAGGGGAGGATCATGTAGATGCGGGCCAACAGATAATTTATCGATCCATTCCCCACATCAATCTCGCTCCACATCATACCTATGAAACCCATCGTGAAGTCAAAGCCGTCCTGAAGGTGTATTTCGTATTTCGTCCCATATTTAATTTAATGCGCATATTTTAAAAATGAAGTGAAGGGGGGATTATCGCTTCCATGTACTCGCTTCACTTCACTAACATACCTTTCTTCACCCGTGCCCTTTACGATCAAGGCCTAGACTCCTTTCAAGCACTAGCAGGTGAGTTTTGCATGGATTTGTGAACGCATGCCCTCTTATTCGCTTTCTCTCCTTCCCTTGCCCGTCCCTCCTCTACACCATCTCGTCCATTTCCTGGCCATTTCTGCTCACATTTCACTGCACGTTCCCCTCCTTTTAGTCATGCATACTTTGAAGGAGTTGGCTTGCACGCAGCGGACCATTATCACTGTCATTCACCAACCCCGCTCCTCCATCTTTGCCATGCTTGATCGCCTGGTCCTGCTCTCGGAGGGGCGCACCGTCTACGGCGGCCCTGCGGCCCACGCGCCTCTCTATTTCCACCGCCAGGGCTATACCTGCCCTGCGCATTCGAGTCCTGCCGACTACTTGCTAGATGTGGTTGCCAAAGACTTTCGGACGAGGAAGCTCGAGGCGTTGAGTCAGCAGCGGATTGATGTTTTGACTCAGGCCTACGAGGAGCACTGCCGTACTGAGCAGTCGTGGGTGCCGGCGCCGGGAGATGGGAATGGGAAGGAGCTTTTGATCTCAATGACGACCGAGGGTCACAACAGTGTATCGGACGATGAGTTTTTTAACAGGGCGGGGTGGTGGACGCAGGTGCGGTACCTGGCATGGCGTAATGTGGTAGTAGCGTCCAGGAACAAGATTGGAAGGATTCTTAGTTTGGTCCTTCCCATATTCTTCGGGCTCCTCTTTGGTGCGACTTGGAGCAATCGCGACACAGACCCACAAAAGGCCATTCAGGATCGGATTGGGCTAATATTCATTGCAACGATTTTAATAGGCTTTATTGGTATGTCTGAGACGCTGCAGACGTTCCCCGTCGAAAAACGGACAGTGCAGAAGGAGCGGGCATCGGGTTTCTATTCTCTCTCGGCTTACTACACAGCCAAGGTGGTGACCAACATTCCCTTTGCCCTTGCGGGACCCATATTCTTCTGCTGCATTGTGTACCCAGCTGCGGATATGCGGCCAGGCTTTGACCACTTTCTTATTTTTGTTGCTGTGATTATCGCAGAGGTGGTCGCTGCAGGCTCTCTTGGCATGTTTCTTGGTTCGATAGCAAGCAACCCCGAGATTGCCAACGCCATGGCTCCAGTTTTTAATGTAGTTTTTTCTGTTTTTAATGGTAAGTGAGCTATGCATTCACAGGGGCGGAAGGGGAGGCAGAAGAAAGGAGTACACACACGTTTACGATCTGGAGGCCAATATTTGTGGAAAGAAACTTACTTGATTTTCCACTCACAATCTATACTTGAAGGTGTGCTGATCAATGTCGGGGATCTACCAACGGGATTGCAGTGGCTCGCCATCATTGGTTACAACAGATGGGCCTTCGAAGTGAGTGCAGGTCGTGGTGCTGGTCGGAGGGGCGAAGGAGGGGAGGAGGTCTTGCTTCCTCTTTTTGTCCCGGCGCATCATTCATACATTCCGCCTTGCTTTCTATCTCCTCCCCCCCGTTCCGTCCTATTTGACAGGCTTTGTCTATCAATGAGTTCCGAGATCGGCCCTTGTCCTGCGGCTCAGTTGTCAACCCCAGTACATGTGTAACTAACGGCAATCAAATTTTGGAGCTCTACTCCTACGACCAAGGCAGCATTGGCCATAGCTTCCTGTGGATGCTCGTGATTTGCCTGGTCATCCACTTGCTGTCTTATCTCAACCTTTGGCGAAGCGCCACCACTTACCTGAAGGTACGTACCCTAGCTGTCGCGCCTGTGCTTGTGCCTGTGCTGGGAGAGGAAGCAAAAGCAGCCAGCGGGAAAGTCCAGACGGGCGTGACGGTGAGTGCCACGCCTCCAAGCAAGGAGGAGGAAGAGGAGGCACTGGAGGAAGTAAATGCACGAGGTGGAGGTGCGGCCAACATGGCGCCCGTGTCAGCCGTGAACGTGTCGTGGCAAAAAGTCACTTTAAGTGTCGGTGGCGGCAAGGTCCGTGCCGCGAAGGTGGTGTTAGATGACGTGAGTGGGGAGATTCAAACGGGGACATTGACGGCTATCATGGGGCCTACCGGCAGCGGCAAGAGTTCCTTACTGATGATCCTGGCGGGGCGTGTAGTGCGGGCTAAAGGAGTTGCGCTGACGGGCACCTTGTTGACCAATAAGATTCGCCGGGACCCGGCCTCGTTTAGAAAGATCTCGGCCTTTGTTACGCAGGACGACCTCTTATTTGGACACTTGACGGTCAGCGAGACACTTTCGCTGGCGGCGCATTTTGCCTTCGGCTCTTCCATCACCCCCGCGGAGAAGGCCAGGCTCGTTACGAGTATCGTGGATGAAATGGGGTTAGGCAAAACGCAGCACACAATCATCGGCGATGACCGCGCGCGGGGCGTTTCGGGTGGAGAGCGAAAGCGGGTTAGCATTGGGATGGAGCTTATTAGTGGGCCCTCAGTCTTGTTTTTGGATGAGCCGACTTCAGGTGAGAGTGGAGAGGAAACCGAGAGTGAAGGAACAAGGATGTGCACGCGTTGTTTGTTTGTGTTCAGTTTACGTGGCTTTGTATGCGAGGCATGTTTTTGTCGTCCCGACTTATAATGCAAAGGCCAACGATCTCGACTTATTTTTAATTCACAACCCTCCTCGCCCTTTCCCCCCCTTCCCTTTCCTTCACAGGTCTCGACTCTTTCCAAGCTCAAAGCGTCATGTCCGCCCTGAAGAAATTGGCCGGCACGCAACGCACGATTGTTGCTGTCATTCATCAGCCCCGCTCCTCCATCTTCGCCATGCTTGATGAACTGATTCTGATCTCGGAGGGCCGAACAATCTTTATTGGCCCCGCTGAGAAGGCGACGCAATACTTTGCGATCCAAGGGTATGTGTGTCCTCCCCAATACAACGCAGCTGACTTGTTCCTTGATACTATCTCCATGGACTACCGCACGGAGGCCTTAGAGCACGCCACCCGTAAGCGCATCGCCGATCTAGCCAACAAGTGGCGCGATCATCCGTACTCGGACAATATCGATGAGGCTAGCAACACATGCTTGACGGACTCAGCTCTCGTTCGCGGGCTTAGCTATGAGGACGTAGCCGCGGCTACGTACATCTCTCCTGAGGATCGCGCAGGTTGGTTTAGCGATCTGTATTACTTGACATGGCGGGCGGGAAAGTCGGCATACCGCAACAAATTTGCCATTGGTCTTCGTATTTTGCTCAACGTGGTTTTTGCCCTCATTCTCAGTGGCATTTGGCACGATGTGCGAAACACACAGACGGGCATTCAGTCGCTGGTGGGAATCATCTTTATGTGCTCGACCAACGTGGCCTTCACTAACACGCAAGCCGTCATCAACTCCTTCCCCGTGGAGAAAGATATCGTGCAGAAGGAGCAGGCTTCCAACACCTACTCCCTCTCGGCTTATTACCTGTCAAAGTTCTTCTCCGAACTGCCTCTAAATCTTTTGGGTCCTGTTATCTTCGCCACGATGGTGTTTTGGATCATCAACTTCGACCACTCCCTCGTCAACTACGGTATATTCTTGGCTACCATATGTTTGTCGGCTCTCTCGGCCATCGGACTCGGGACACTCATCTCGACCCTGGCGCCTAATATCGAGGTGGCGGCTGCTCTTTCACCAGTTTTTAATGTGATCTTTATACTCTTCTCGGGAGTTTTGATCAATACGCAAAGTCTTCCCGCGGGCGCCCGATGGGTGGCTTCCATTAGCCCTATTAAGTGGACGGTAAACGCGCTGGCCTTGAATGAGTTTACAGGGGCCGTTTTCATGTGCACGCCTGGGGAGCGTTGTTTGGCCACGGGGGAGGAGGTGCTGTCGCTGTATTCGTGGGACGAGACGACGATTGGTCATAGCATGTTGAGTATCGTGCTTATAATGTGTGGGTTGTTGGCACTGGGCTACGGGGTACTGCGCCTCAGCTTGCCACATTACATCAAGGTGGAAGAGAAGGGGGCCTGCAATCGCCACCAGCAGTTGAAGCAACCAAGGACAAGACAAGAGGTGCAGAGCCTTGCATAAAATACTCACGAACATCATTCTCATAAAATCGTCACGAGAATGAAAGTATGGAATCCGTCTAGAGCGAAGACAACTCAGTTGCGAGGCTGTAATAGTGTGGCACACACAAATGGACAAATGATGGGTCGTTATAATCCCCAAAGGTGAATGTCGTGGGATGAATGGAAGGTAAAACAAAGTAATTTGTATCGAGCGGAGAGGCCGAGCTGGGATAAATAGGGAACAAACGTTTCAGGTAACGAAAATAAGCCCCGAAGAAGCATGGAAAGAAATAATACCAGATTAATTATTTGTGATATTTTCGTGTCAGGGTTGGTTCGAAATGTGAATGAATGAATAACGTTTTGTTCTCCGGGAATGGTATTGAGGATTGAAATTGAAGGATCAGTAGAAAAAATGACGAGAAGCAATATTTCCTCTCCAACTCCCCCTGACCAACACCATGACCCAAATGACATCAAAGGAGAAGTTAAACAAAGAAGTAATTGAAGCCCGACTGCATGCCCGCATCCTGAAACACAATCTACTGAATCAAGCAGCCACACACTGGGCTAACCGGGTAGGCCGCTCTCAATCCCAATAATTTACCGAAGCTCCTGGCCCTACTCACACCGAAGTTGTTCGAGGGTTTGTGGCGGCTGCCGCTGCGCGCTGCACGCTGCAACGCAGTGGTATGCCTAGCGGCGGCAGCAGCAGCACCCGATAGTTGACTTGATCAATTAAAGCAGGAATTTCTTGTTTGATTGATTTATTGATGCTTTAGTGAGTCCAAAATTGCCCCCCGTTAGGCCTCTTGAAGCACGAATTGCTTCTTCGTTTTCGTGTGATAGTTAGGATTGTTGAAAATTACAAAAAAGAAAATTACATCCCTCTCGGAACTTACACGGTGGGAACGGAGCCCTACTTTGCCGCCCCAGCCCATGTTAAAAGCAGCCAAAAGCCACACACCTTGTTACGAAAGCCCCGCGCATCCACACAGCCCACAGGAAACGATATGCCTTATAGACTTGAACGTGGCATTGACCTTCATCTAATCTTATACCCTACCAGCACAGCACGACGAATCCTTCTTCGCCCACCCACGAGCTGCCCAGAGAAGCAACGCCAAGAATGTCTGCCAAGCTGGTCGTGGCAGCCGACACGGAAACCCTCAAGGCCGTCATTGCAGAGCATGTGGCGGTGTCGGCCAAGGCAGCGATTGCTGACCGGGGCAGCTATACACTCGCGCTTTCGGGGGGCTCGATGCCAGGCTTGTTGGGCGGGCTGACGAGCGTCTCCGGCGTGGATTGGACACAGGTATACGTCCTCTTCTCCGACGAGCGATGCGTCTCACTAGATGACGCGGACAGCAACTACAAAGCCTGTAGTGATGCCCTGCTCAGCAAGCTATCGATTCCCGCGAGCAACGTCTTGACGATCGATCCCACCCTCGGCAGCGCCGACGCCATGGCGCAGGCCTACGAGACAAAGCTCAAGGCTTTGTTGCCCTCCCCTGGCGGCATTCCACAGCTCGACACGGTAATTCTGGGTTTTGGTCCTGATGGGCATACCGCATCCCTTTTCCCGGACCACCCCTTGCTCGGCGAAACTGGCAAATTTGTGGCGGGCATCGAGGACTCGCCCAAGCCACCGCCTGAACGCATCACGCTGACGTTTCCAATCCTACATGCCGCCCGGGAGGTGTTGTTTATTGCTGCCGGGGTCGCTAAGGCCCAGCTTTTCCAACAGGCCTTTTCGGCCCCGGCCCTAATCGCGGGGGAAAAGCAACAACCCTCGGCCATTTTGGATGCAGGAGTGAGGAGCCACAGCATCGTCTCCTTGCGCAGCAACTCACCCTATCCCGCATTTCAAGTCCGACCGTCCACAGAAAATCTGTGGTATTACACAGACACAGCCGGAGCATCGTTGCTGCCAGCTAATCTAAAGACTGTGGTGACTATAAAAGCCGCAACGGGTTTTTTGTGAGAACGGGTGGGGGCATCACTAATTTGCGAGTAGAATAGTTGAGAAAAATCGATTATTACAAGAAGAGAAATGGGGCCACACACAACATATAGACTAGCACAGATGTATCTGAATACAATTTAAAAACAAATGGTAAATGTAAAAGCAACAAAATGCGACGTATTTTTCTTCCAAGCCCTTTACTTTCTTCTTTCCTCAGTGATCGTGGGTGGAATGTACAATTAAAGTGCTTGTCGGCTGAGTGTATCTGCGTCTCTTCATCCATCTGCCCCGCCCAGGTGGTACCCGCCTTTCACTTAATCTTTGTGTCGTTCCTTTCTTCCTTTTCTTGCGTGGATGTGTCTAGTTTGTACTTTTCTTGCCATTCTCTCACACACTCGCTCATACTCACCCTCTCTATCTTTCAATCTCACCCACCCACACACACTCCCACTCCATATCTCTCTTTCTCCTTATCATTTCCTTTTCTTTAATCTTTTCTTTCCTTTCTCCGCCGTACGTACAGTAAATTCCTTTTGAGTCGTTTTCTTGTTTTTGTTGTAAAAGTATTCACAGAGCGACCCCAGAATCGAAAACTTCTTTCCCTCTTTTCGCTCCGGAAGCTTCTCTTTCCTTGTTCTCGTCTCCTCATCCACGCCATTCATTGCCCTTTACGCCAACACGTCACTCAATTTGCATTTATTCTTTCTTCTGCTTTGCCGTACCAGGACCGTCACACACATCAACGTCCATCAAGGAAAAGGTGAATCACACGCCAGAAATATTCCTTTTTCTGTTTCTCGCACGTATTCTCTTTCTGACTACAAACTGATCAGCAAGCGGTTTCGCGCAGTCTTCCCTTCCCCGCCCTTGTTCGGAGCCGTCTGCGGGGAGGGTGTCACAAAGTGGACGGAAGGCCGAAGAGGGTCATTGATGCTTAGGCGGATCGTGTTCGAGCTCGGTTGAGCCACACGCATCGGGGCCGCATCTGCTGCTGCCACCGCTGCCGTTGACTCAGCGCCTGTGGCACCAGCAGCAGCAGCGGAGGTGGTAGCTTTCGCCGTGGAGATACTAGGCATCATCCCACTGCTTCTACCCAAGGTCACAATCTTTCGCTCCCCACATGCTTTACCACTGAAGCTGGTGCTGCTACTGCTACTGCTAAATGCTCCATCAGGATTATCTGCAACCCTCTTGGCCGCCTTGATGCCCTTGCCCACCAACTGGTAACGTCCACTGCCAACCACCATATTCATTGCTTCCTCTCCCTCCTCTTCCTCTTCCTCCTCGTGCACCTCCCTCTTGACGGCCACCGCCTTCTTCCGCCTTGTCGATGTGCAGGATAGTGCCTTCTTAGCATCATTCCCTTCTCCTTCGCCTCCCTTTCCTCCACCTTTGCCTTTATCCCCTCCCCCCCCCCCTCCTCCATCTTCCATGCTCCCGTCCGGAAGCATCACCAGAGGCTCATTCATAGACAACCGCGGGCGCTTAACCGAGGAAAACGGCTTTTTATTCGATGACGACGACAGCAGCCGGGAACCCTTAGGCGGTGCAGCTGAAGATGACGAAATCTCAGCAGGCGCCGTTGTGAGGGGAATGACGATAGAGGGAGTGGGAACTACAGAAGGGGTATTTTTCTCTGCGGGGGTCGCCTTGCCTGCCTTGTTGGCCGCAGATTTCTTGGACGAGATGAGAAGCTTGGGATGTCGGCTGGTGGAGTGCCCGCAGCCGACTTCTCGGAGACCGTGGTGCAGCTCGAGAAAGCGGAGAAAGGCCGCCCAGTAGGACGGACGATGCTCCGAGTAGTCACTCCCGGCCAAGGAACTGCTATGCAAAATATCGACAGCTTGCGGTCCATCCAGCCCTCGTCGTCCCTCCCCCAGGGCTTCCAATGCCTCCCGCAGCATGGTGCGGATGTGACTCAGGTAGTTTGCCGCCGAGGCCAGGGTGAGGTTGTGCTGCTGAATCAGGAAGGCTTCGAGCCGACGTTCCAATACACGATCTAAAGGCGTCTTGTGAATCTTACCGCCTTTTTGGGAATTCCGGCGCTTAAGTTTGGAGGAGTAGGCGGAATTGGGCTTCTTGCTGCAGGCACTGTAACCAATACCATCCTCCACCCCCCCCCCGCCGGCTTTCGTCCGACCTTCGCTACTGGGGCAATACATACCACCAGCAGAACGGCAATCAGGATCGTCCACATCAAGGTAATGCCCCCCAAAAGACTGTCGGCGCGCAGTTCGCCCCCAACCCGAGCGCATCACTACATTCTCCTTCAGTGCTTCATCCCCGTCGTAGACATGCGCCTGTCCCTGTCCAGCAACAATTTCATTGCTGCTATTCTCATGGTTAGTCCCTCCTCTTCCCAAACCACCACTCTCCCCTCCCGTGCTCTTTCGACGCGGGGGCATCTTCTCCGCCTTGAGCCCGACGGCCTCCAGCAAAATATTAAGCGCCGCCCGTCGTCGCAGAATGGAGGCCTCCGAGCAGGGGGGAGAGCCGGGGAACGTCTCATCTTTGCCCATCCGGTACAGCTGCGTGACGACGGCCCGGCTGGTGCGAAGCATCTGAGTCAGCTCCTCTGCCGTGTCGAGGGATTGGCGAGGGGCCCCTAAGGCTTGCATCATCCATATGGCGCGGGCCATTTCTTTGCGGAGGGTGTCGGCCCAATATTGCGCCGAGACGTTGCGGCCGTAGGCGAGATAGTGGTTGAGTTCCTGTCGGAGGGCTGGGCCGAAAGTGCCGGTGAAGGCGACATCTTCCAAGGAGATGGTTGAAGGAGAAAGGGCCAGGTGCTTCAAGGGGTTTTCACGAGGGACGGACATGAGCCCCGCGAGCTTCACGGACGTGGTGCGACGACGAGAAGGAGTAGGGGTCGCGTCCTCGGCTGCTACGATGGGCACCCGACCTGTTCTTCGCCCGCTGCGGCTGGTAGTGATTTTGACGGCGGTCCCTCCTTCTCCTCCTCCCCCTCCTCCATCTTGTGCCCCTCCTGCCTTGCTTCGTCCACGACCACCTCCTCTTCTCCCACCTCCATTGCCGCCACTATGGCTGATCATAGGGTCTTCAAACACCATTATAGAACCCAACGGAGGTACCACACCTGTGCTCCCCAAGGGCAGCAATGGGTCCAGCGGCAAGTGCATGTGAGCGTGCCCACTCTCTTCCTCCCCTCCCTGCCGACGACGCCGCCGCGAGGAGGAGGAAGAGGGAACAGCAGCTGACTTCCCTGGACTAGGCATCGTGTCAAACTCCTCACAAATCCGGGCAAAATCTTCTCCCTCCTCGTCGTCCTCATCGTCGTCGTCCTCGTCCTCGCTATCATCCTCCACCTCTTCATGCACGTAGTCCTCGTCCTCGTCCTCATCGTAGTCGATAATCCCTTCATCCCCGTGTCCTCCTCCCGACCCGTACCCAAGCGCCACCGCATAATCCAACATCTCCACTCCCGACGGCCAGACTTGCTGTCTTCCTGACCCATCCCTGCCCCCCTTCCCTCCTCCACCAGTCACCGTGTTCGGACTTAACCCTGTGAGCGGTTGCGCTTGCGTGTGCTGTTGCTGTTGCTGGTGCTGGTGCTGCTGATAATGAAGATGGTGATGGTGCAGATGCTGCAGCTCTTCCGTGCCCTCTCCTCTCCCCAATATCCTTGCTTGTGAGCGCGATCCAGAAGGAGACATGGAAAGAAGGGCAGCTACCGCACCAGGCTCCCCTTGCCCCATCCCACGGTGCATCAAACCCAATGAATCATGCTCCCGTCCCTCTCCTCCTCATCCTCCTCCTCCTCCTCCTCCTCCTCCTCCTCCTCCTCCTCCCTCTCGTCCTTTTCCTCCTTCTCGTCCTTCT
>Ga0160419_100478_pt1 | contig 25358 bp, 19 predicted proteins | sample CelAP2metagpilot_2_FD_108196 | JGI IMG/M metagenome (GOLD analysis project Ga0160419, IMG submission 108196) | Phycosphere-associated microbial communities from Cellana algal ponds in Kailua-Kona, Hawaii, USA - Cellana AP2-4-25 metagenome pilot ... | reverse complement strand
TGACAGTGACCTGCACCTCGATCTGGTCCTCGACCTCATGGTTGAGGGCAACGCCGTCCTTCAGCTGCAGCTGGCCGTCGACCACCTCAAACCGGTCATCCGAGACGGTATAGCTGTGCGTGTCCTCTGCGTCCTCGTCCTGTGCCGAGAGGGTGCCGACAACCGCGCCGCCCGCGTTTTCCGAAACCTGCGTGCCGGAGAGATCCATGCCGGTGACGGCGTCGTTGGTATCCGTGACCTCGACGGTGAATGTTTCGATATATTCCGCGCCGTGGCTGTCGGTGACGGTGATGTCGATGGTGATCTGATCGTCGACCTCGTGGTTGAGGGCGACACCGTCTTTCAGCTGCAGTTGACCATCGACCACCTCAAACCGGTCGTCCGAGACGCTATAACTGTGCGTGTCAGCGCCATTTCGGTCGTTTGTGCTCAGCGTTCCGACGACGGCGCCGTCGTCGTTTTCATTCAGGCTGTTGCCGGAAAGATCCATGTCTTCGGGCACATAATTCGGGGGTGGAGTGTAGGGTGCCGGAACTGGTACGTCACCGTCACCGTCACCGTCTGTGTCGCTGGGTCCGCTTACCGCCGGCGGTTGCCCTGTATCGGTTGGCGGCTCCGGCTGGGCGCCATCTGTGCCGGGCTGTGGTTCGGGCTCTTGCGGTTTGCTTGGTTCAGGTGTTTGCGGTGCGCGCGGCTCGGAGGGCTCCGGCTCTGTCGGAGTGGAGGGTTCCGTTGGCTCGGTTCCTGGATCTACAGGTGCGGGTTCCCCCCCGGTGTTTGTGGGAGGGGTGCCATCGGTGTTTGGTGTTTTGACACCATCTAGCCCTGGATCGCCGGTGGGAGATGGTGTCGGCTCAGACCCATCAGGTGCAACCTTGGCAGATGTGTTTGGAGCAGTGCTGGCCGTTCGAAACGCCACGGCATCCTCTCCACCAGTGGGAGAGGGGCCTGTGCTGTCGGGGTTTGGTGCATCAGGGGCGGCGGGCTGCTGGTAGTCGGCCGATTGACCGGTCTGGGCGAGCCCGCGGAGTTCGGAACCTGATGATTGCGGTGATTGTGCAGGTGAGGCGGCAGATGGGTTTGTGCCGCTGTCGGATCTGCTGTCTGCCCCCTCAACATTTTTCTTGGCGATGTAGGCGCCTTCCTGCTGCTCACCGGTGTGAAGGGTGCTGCGGCTCTGATCCTCTGGCGTGACCTGGACGCCCCGAGACAGCTCTGCTGCGAAGGCTTCCTTGTCGTGCTGATCCTTGGTTGCACGGCTTGCAACCCCCTGGCCGCCCTTAATGGTGTCACTCATCACTTTGGTCCTGTTGCGTGCTCAAATCGCAAGCGACCATAAAGTGAAATGGTTAAGGCGCTCTCTCCTTTCTCGAATAATTTGAACTACTTATTCTCGTCCAGCGTGTGACATATTCATCAATGTGAAAGAAGTTCCGCGCACACACTGAGTTCAGTGAGTGGTGTGGAATGGGTGCCAAGATGGAAGAATCTGCGTTCAAGGGGCGCGAAACGACCGCCGGGACGAGGTTGCCGATCTTGGCAGCCTCGTTGGCGCTGAACGTGGCCGCGCTGGTCATGCCAGTGGTGATTTTGCTGATTTTTGATCGCGTTATCCCTTTTCAGTCCTTGGACACGCTCCAGATGTTGACGCTGTTCTTGCTTGGGAGTGCGGCGTTGGAGCTGATCCTGCGCTGGAGCCGGTCGACCCTTTTGAATGCCACAGCAGAGCAGGCGGCGGTGTCCAACTATCGCCGTTTTGTTGACCGGATTTTACGCGCCAACACGGTGGCCTTTGCGCGGGATGCCGCGCCGATACATCTGGATCGTTTTGCTGCCATCGCTCAATTGCGGGATCACCACGCGGGGCAGAACCATGCCTTGCTGATTGACCTACCTTTTACGCTGCTTTTTGCGGGGATGATCGCAATGATCGGCGGTTGGCTGGTCATGGTGCCCATTGCCGGGCTGACGGCTGTTCTGGTTTTTTCGCTTTTGATGAAGCGGGCGCAGTGGGCTCTGTTTGATCAACGCAAAACGCTCGACAATCGGCGCTATGCCTTTTTGTCCGAGGTTCTGTCGAGCAGTCAAACGGTCAAGGCAAACCGGATGGAGCGGCAACTCAAACGTCGTTTCGAGCTGCTGGAAGACCAAACAGTCGACATCAGCCAGAGGCTCATTCGATTTTCCGGTCTGGCGCAGAGCTTCGGCGCGATTTTTGGCCAGCTGTCGGTGGCAGCGATGGGTCTTTTGGGGGCTTATTTGGTGATACAGCAGCAGATCGGCATTGCCGAGATGGCCGCCTGCATGCTGCTGAACGGTCGCATTGTACAGCCGCTGACCAAATTGATGACACTGTGGGTTCAGTCAGAAAATCTCGCGTTGTCGTGGTCCAAACTGCGGGAGGTTGATGCCCTGCCTGTCAACTCCGGAGCAGAGGAAGAGCGCAGCTCGTTTAAAGGTGAGCTGACGCTCGAAGGGGTAAGGCTGGTTAATGAGGGATGCGAGGGCGAGCAGGTCATCGTGCCGGATTTGTGTGTGCAGGCTGGGCAGACCGTTCTGATAGAGGGGGGCGCCGCCTGGCAGAGCCAGGCCCTGTTCGAGGTGATCGCAGGACAGCGGCCGCCCGCTGTGGGGCAGGTCTTGATTGATGATCAACCTGCCACCTCAAGAGTGTCGGAGCGCGGCGAAGGGGCCCTGGTGATACTGGAGCCGGATCCAGCCATCCTGTCGGGAACCTTGCTTGAAAACATCAGTGCCTTTGGCGATGAGGCCCGTGTCAGCCGTGCCAAGGGTTTTGCGGCTCAACTTGGCCTGGAAAAGCGGGTTCACCGCTTGCCAATGGGCTATAACACCAAGCTGGGAACCGGCAGCGGGTTTGAAAATGATCCTGTGAACCGTCAGCTGATCGCTTTGGTTCGGGTCTTGGCCCTACGTCCCCGGCTTCTCATCATGAGTGAGCCGACTGCCGTTCTGGATACCGCTGAAAGGGACGCGCTGTCTGCCTGCCTTGCCGGACTGGTGGAAAAGCCAACCCTCCTGATCGAAAGCCCGGATCCGCGGATGAAGCGGCTGGCAGAGGTTACATGCAAACTGTCCGCTCTCGACGGTGACGATGTTGCAGATTGGGAGGCCGATGCCCGCCTTGACCGAGATGCTGCAGAAAACTTGAGGAGGGACGTCGCATGAACATGGTACGGACCCAAGATGCTGGCGCACTGATCAGGGAGTTGTTGGTTGTTGGCGGTTGGCAGAACAATGAGGACACTATTGCAGAGGCGTTTCCGCATCTGTCGGAAACCCTGGATCCGGCCGACCTGATCCAGACGCTCGACAATCTGGAAGTGCCCTATGTCCAGACCACCTGTCTTGAGACGGAAATTACAGAAGATGAATGCCCCGCACTGGTGATCCCGGTGAATGCGCCATGCTACGTTGCGCTCGGCCAGCGGGGGGATATCCTCGAAGTCGCCGACCCACATGGCGAAACCGCTGTTGAAATTCGACCTGCGCGGCGCCATTGCACGGTCATTCGGATTGAGAAATTCACCTACCAGCCGTCACTGCGGGCAAATCAGACCGTTGGTGCATCTTTCTCTGCCCTGCGCCAGATGATGCCGGGTCTGCTGGTTGCGGCGTTCCTTACCAATCTTTTGGGATTGCTGGCGCCGCTTCTTATCATGGCGATTTATGACCGGGTGATCCCATCTGGTTCGGTTGATCTTTTGACATCTTTGGTGGTCGGTGTCGCCATTCTTGCCTTGTCCGATTTCATGTTCCGCAATGCGCGCACACGGGCGCTGGCGTATGTTGGTCAAAGGGGAGAGCGGGCGCTTGCTGTTGCCCTTTTTGGCAAGCTGATGAGCCTGCCTCTGGCCCAGCTCAGAAAATCTGACGTCAACCAGCAAATCGCGCGGTTTCGACAGTTTGAATCCCTGCGGGAGCTGTTCACGGGGCAGGTGATGACCACGCTGATCGACCTTCCGTTCGCGGTGATGTTCTTTGCGGTGCTTACCTACCTAGCGCCTGCGGTTGGCCTGCTGACGCTAGGACTGGCCGTGCTACTGGTGGGAATTGGCTTTATTTCACTGCCATTCCAGCAGCGGCTGGATCAGGCAGCGGCAGAAGCAAGCGCTGCTAGCGCAGGCGTTGTGCAGGATGCGGTGGTGCATCAACGCGCCTTGGCGAACCTGGGCATGCAGTCTCAATGGCTTGAGCGTTGCATGCCGCTTGCTGAAGCATCCGAAGCTGCGACTGCAAAGGCGCGACAGCTGCGCAATCTGGTGCAATCCGTGTCGCAGAGCATTGTTGCGCTTGGTTCGGTTGGGGCGATCATCATCAGCGCGCATGGGGCTGTGTCCGGCAGCATGACATTTGGCGCGCTGATTGCGTCGATTGCGCTGGTCTCCAAGGTGCTTGCACCCGTTCAGGCGCTGCAGTCATCGCTCGGGCAGTTGGTCGGCTTTCGCAAAAGCCAGGTGCAGGCCGATCGGGTGTTGGCTTTGCCGGAAGAAATGGAATTGGGCCTGCGCCAATCTCATCAGAAAACGCTACAGGGCGGGATCACTTTCAAGGGCGTTGGCTATCGCCCGGATCCGCTCAATCCTGCTCTGCTCACGGCGGCGGCGCTGGACACCAAGCCCGGTGAGTTGGTCGTTGTCATGGGCCGCGATGTGGCGAGCCGGACCGCGGTTCTGGACCTTGTCAGCGGTCTTGCCAGCCCCTCGACCGGCGCGATTGAACATGATGGGATCGACATTCGCCAGATCGCACGGGATGAGCTGCGCAAATCGGTGTCCTATGCGACTTATGATCCCCGCCTGTTTTACGGCACAATCAGCCAGAATTTCCGATTGGCCTCTCCTGCGTTGACGGATGCTGATATTTCCAGGGGGCTCGATGCGATCGGAATTGCGGATGACATCAACGCCCTGCCAGATGGCGTGCGGTCGCGGCTGAATGATCGGTTGCTGGCCACCCTGCCGGGAGAGGTCGTTAAGTGTCTGACGCTGGCGCGCACGATGATCCGCCCGTCTTCGATCTATCTGTTCTCCGAGCCGACAAATGGCCTGTCCCAACCTCGCCGTGCGCAGTTCAAATCCTGGCTGGAGGAGCAAAGGGGACACAGTACAGTCCTGATCGCGACCGCAGATCGCTCATTCCTCCAGATGGCAGACCGGGTCATCTTTCTCAATGGTGACAGGGTTGTGGTGAATGACACTGGCGTTGCCGCCATCAAAAAAGTTCAGGCTGTTCTCAAAGCAATGGAAACCTAACCAATGGGCACGTCATCTATGAAACAGAACCGCAACGGGCCGATTGCACAGGCCAAGCAGAAAGCGAAAGCAAAGCAGCCCCGTTTTGCGGCACTCATCGCGACGATTTTCTCTGGGATGGTTGTGGCGCTTATTGTGCTCGCGGGGCGAACCGATGTGCCCCAGATCACGAGAGCGCCGGGCACCATTGTCCCGCTTGGTGACTACACCCAAATCGAGGTGATGGAAGGGGGCATCGTCGACCGGGTGCATGTGCAAGACGGCGACCGGGTTCAGGCGGGCGATGTCCTGGTTGAGCTGCGTCATCCGGACCTGACGAAGGAGCAGCAGAAACTGCAAGAGCAGATCGCAATCGCAGATCGCAAGCTGTCGCGGGCCCAGACAGTGCTGAGCGCGCTGGAAAGCGGAGTTGCGATCACCGCCGATCGACTGGAAGCACTGCGCAGCCTGGATCAGCACCGCGCCGCCGCCACGCTGGAGATCTACGCAGAGAGCCAGCGGGTGAAATCGATGTCGATCTCCCAGCACCAGGAAACCTTGGATATTCTGGAGGCGTCCCACAAGTTCACGCTGGAGCGGGTGGCGCGCAAGGCAGAAGAGCTGGAGCGCGCCCGTCAGCTGCACAAGCAGGGGCTGACGACGCTGCGGGATCTGGGTCGTGATGCGGACCAACTGGATGCCTTGCGCACGGCAGCCTCTGATGGAGAAGTCCGACTGGCGGAGACGCGCAGTGCCCTGACACTGGCCCGTGCAGAATTGGCTGAGCAGACGTTGACGTTGCGCGAAGAGATGCTTGATGAAATCGAGGAACTGAGTGACCAGCGAAGCGAACTTGCGGTCTCCTTGCGGATTGTGGACCGAAAGCTTGAGGGTCTGCAGATCGTCGCCCCGAGCATGGGGGTCGTACAATCCGTGGCGTTCCCCAACGAGGGTGAGGTGATCGCGCCTGGGGAAACCATCTTTGAGTTGCTGCCGACCCGGCTTGATCTCATGGTAGAAGCTCGCATTCCCAATGGTGAGATCGGCCATGTCGGCGTCGAGCAACCCGTCAACCTCACGGTTGATACTTATGATGTTCGCCGCTTTGGCAAGGTTCAGGGCCGTGTGACCGCGCTGTCGCCTGTGCCGCTCATTGATGAGCAAACAGGCGCAACTTATTTTCGTGCCTCCATCCGGCTTGATGGTCGCTCTGTCGGGGCGGGGAGTTTCGAACGTCCACTTCAGGCCGGCATGACGGTGGTTGCGGAAATGACGACCGGCGAAAAATCACTGCTCGCCTATATGTTGAAGCCGGTTCACCAGACCATGACCAACGCGTTCAATGAACGCTGAGGCAAGGCAAGTCTCCGCATGGGAGTACATCCGTGCGGCGACTGGCCTTTCTGTCAGAGATTGAGCACCAGCCGCGCTGACTTTGCGCGTGACACGCAGGTACACATGTAGCTGTTGGTTGCCTGTTCGTCGGGCGTCAGGATCCCGTCCCGGTGATCGACTTCTCCGTCGATCACATCAACGATACATGACCCGCAAAGACCCTCTGAACAGCCGAAATCAACCGGAATCCCATTTGCTTTCAACACATCAAGGATGCTCTCGTCAGACTGAACCGGCAGGATTTGCCCGGTTGATTGGATTTCAATCTCAAAGCTGTCTTTGGCACCAAGATCGGCATCCGCAGCGGCCGCGAACCGTTCAAAATGAATGGTTCCCCCCCGCATAGCGCTGCCTGCGTCAAGGACGGCGTTGAGCATCGGTTCCGGACCACATGCGTAGACGTCGCTGCCGATGGGCATGGATTGCAGTACAGAAGCGAGGTCCAGCTGCCCGTCGGTGTCATCACAATGCAAATGGTATCTGTCGCCCAGACCCAGCGCGCGAAAAGCCTCGTCCATCGCCGCAAGATGGCGGGAGCGGGCGAGGTAGTAGATCTGAAACTCGCGACGGCTGTTGACCAACTCGCGTGCCATGCCAACAAGCGGCGTGGCGCCGATGCCCCCTGCGATCAGGGTGACGTAGCACTCACCAGGCTGAAGTTTGAAGTGATTGCGCGGGCCGCCAATTTCGACTGTGGCGCCAGTTTCCAGCTCGTGCATCGCCCGCGAACCGCCGCGGCCGGCGTCCTCGCGTTTGACGGCGACGTTGATCTGCCGCCCATCCTGGCTCCAGCTCCAGATCGAATATTGCCGCACGAGATCCGCACCGAGGTGAATATCGACATGGGCGCCGGGTTCCAGGCCCGAGAAACGGCCATCAAGGATTTCGAAGGCAAAATCACGCGTGTCCTCGCTGAGATCTGTCTTGCGAAGCAGGCGCGCGGTTTTGGTGTCCATCTCATATCCCCCAGATAGTGCAGGCGTGCAGCCCTAGCGGCAAATTGTTCGTTTCCGAACTCTCATGAGCCGATTTGAGATTGGTGTTCAATTTGAAAAATACTCATACTCGGATGAATTGATATAACCCCAAGCCAAGCAGGGTGTCCCACCCAACAGAGCCGCCATGTCCAGACGTCACTACAACTTGCCTCCTCTGACCACCCTGTCAGCCTTTGAAGCCGCTGCGCGCCATCTCAGTTTCAAGAACGCCGCACAGGAGCTCTCGGTGACACCGGGGGCTGTCAGCCACCAGATCAAAGCCTTGGAGGGTGAGCTGGGCGTCGCGCTGTTCCAGCGCAAGCATCGAGGGGTTGAACTGACGCGGGAAGGTCAGGATCTGTTTGAAACTCTGGTCACGTCGTTCAGACAGATTTCGCGACAACTGGGGAAGATCCGCCAAACGGGCGAAGACGATGCCGTCACAGTTGGCTCAACCACAGCTGTTGCTGCGCTCTGGCTGTCGCCCGTAATCATCCGATTTTGGCGCGACTACCCTGATTTGAACATTCATCAGATCACACAGGACCGTCCCTTCCACGACACCCGCGAATTCGACTTTTTTATCCGCTATGGTCGGGATGGCGATACAACGCTCAGCCACACAGCGATTTATCGGGACGAACTGGTTCCCGTGGCAACGCCGGATCTGGCGGCGAAACTGGAAGGGGTGTCGCTGGGCGAGCTGGCGGGTCAGCGGTTGATCCATCTCCAAAGCGCAAGTCAAAGCTGGACAACCTGGAGCGACTGGTTTCTGGAACTGGGACATCGCGGTGATGTCTCCCCCGGCACACGAGTGACGAGCTATTCGGTTGCGTTGCAAATCGCGCGCAAGGGGGCAGGTCTCGCGCTTGGTTGGCGCCGGTTGATCCAGCCAATGATCGATTCAGGCAAGCTGTCCATTGTTGGCGACTTCAAGCTGCCCGCCCCAAATGAATTTTATCTGGTCGGATTGCCGGATGAAGAGCTGTCGGAAAATGCGAGGCGGCTGAAATCTTGGATCTTGAATGATGCCAAGGGGCTTTCGGTTTAGGTCAGATCACCCATGAATGAAGTTTTCTCCTATTGAGCAAAAACGCTCTCCGGCGGCATCTGGGCAAAACTGGATCGTCCGCCAAGGAGAGTTCGATGAACAAACACAGCAAACTGTCATCCGTTCTAAAGCCTGTCAGCGTCGCAAATGGCTTGCCGAATGAACACTATGTGGACCCAGCTGTCTTTGCTGAGGAACGTGAATCTGTGCTGTTTGCCAACTGGTCAGGCATTGGTTTTGGCAAGGATATCCCCGAAGCCGGAGATGCCAAACCTGTTGATTTTCTTGGTATGCCCCTGTTGCTGGTCCGCGACCGGAATGGCGATATCGGAGTGTTCCAGAACACTTGCCGCCATCGTGGGATGATCCTTGTCGACAAGCCTCAGAAAATCCGGGGGGCGATCCGCTGCCCCTATCACAGCTGGTGCTATGGTCTGAATGGAGAATTGCGCACCACGCCGCATGTCGGCGGTCCGGGCCAAAACACACATGAAGACGTTCAGATGGACAAGCTCGGTCTGGTTCGCGTCCGCTCCCATGTGTGGCGGGATGTGATCTATGTTAATGTCGACGGCAACGCCCCGGCCTTTGAAGAGGTTCACGCCGATCTGTTGGAACGGTGGGCAGAATTCGAAAAACCGATCCACCATGGCGGTGAAGCGTCTTCGTTCAAATTGGAGGTGGCGACCAATTGGAAACTCGCGGTCGAGAACTACTGCGAGAGCTACCACTTGCCGTGGGTTCACCCGGGCCTGAACAGCTATTCGCGCCTTGAAGACCACTACAATATCGAAGTTCTCGGGAAGTACTCTGGGCAGGGAACGCTGGTTTATCGTCAGCTGAAAGATGAAGACGGCACGACGATGGCCGATTTCGACGGGCTCAGCGACAAATGGGATGAAGGCGCCGAATATGTTGCGGTCTATCCTAATGTATTGCTTGGAGTGCAGCGGGATCACTGCTTTGCGATCGTTCTGGAACCCAAGGACTGCGAAAATACGGTCGAGCACATTGAACTCTACTATGCGCGCAGCGAACGGGAGACGCCCGAATTCGATGGTCTGCGCGCGTCAAACGCGCAGCTGTGGAAAACCGTGTTCGAAGAGGACGTTTTTGTCGTCGAGGGTATGCAAAAGGGGAGGCATGGGGTTCTTTTTGATGGCGGACGGTTTTCGCCAGCAATGGACGGACCTACCCATAATTTCCACCACTGGGTCGCAAACCAGGTCGAAAAGGGCCGCGAGGCATGAGCGGATTTCTGGCAGGCGGGCTTGCACGTAACTACGTCGCGGGAAGCTGGAGCGAAGGGGATGGCGGCAGGACGATCGCCATCGAAGACCCAGGAAAAGGAGAGCATTTTGCGGATGCGGCGCAGGCGGGCGAAACTTCGCTAGCGCAAGCCTTGCAGGCGGCGCGCACGTCTTTTGAACGTGGTGATCTTGCGGACATGAAACCCTCAGACCGGGGCCGACTGATGTTGCGGGTCGCGCAGGAAATTCGCGGCCTTGCCACGGAAGGGGCAGATATTCTTTGCCGTGAGAGCGGCAAAACGCTCAGCGCGGCGCATGAAGAGTTTGAGGAGGCGGCGCAGTACTTTGAGTACTACGGAGGTGTTGCCGACAAGATCGAAGGGAAATCGATCCCGCTTGGTCCCGATTATGCGGATTACACTGTATTTGAACCCTACGGTGTATCTGCACAGGTGGTGCCTTGGAATTTCCCGGTTTCGATCGCTGCGCGCTCCCTTGCGCCGTCGATGGCGGCTGGGAATTCGACCATCATCAAGTCCCCGGAACTCGATCCACTTGCTCTTGCGATGCTGGGAATGGCATTGGAGCGTGCGGACGTTCCCGCAGGGGCTGTTTCGATCCTTTGTGGTCTCGGCTCTGATATCGGTGCCAAACTGGTTGCGAGTGGTGAAATCGATCAGATCGTCTTCACTGGCTCTGTCCCCACGGGGCAGGCAATCCTGCATGCAGCGGCCGAAACGGTCACCCCTTCGCTGATGGAACTGGGCGGCAAATCGGCAGCTGTGGTGTTCGAGGATGCCGATATTGATGGGGTCTTGAACAGCCTGAAATCGGGAATTTTCTACAATGCCGGGCAGGTATGCTCTGCCATGGCGCGGGTACTGGTTCACCGTTCTGTCTATGAAGAGGTCGTCGCGCGTGCGGCGGAACTCGCGAATGGGCTGAGCGTCGGGCACGGATTGGACAATCCCGATCATACGCCCGTTGTGTCTGCCCAACAGCTGTCGCGTGTCGAGGCTCTGACCTCAACAGCGCGGCAGGACGGAGCCCGAGTAGCGGCAGGTGGTACAAGACTGGACCGTGCTGGGCATTTCATGGCGCCAACCATCCTTGCGGATGTGGACCCGGCTTCGCGTGTCGCCCAAGAAGAGATTTTCGGGCCCGTCACCTGCATCACGCCTTTTGACACAGAGGCTGAGGCAATCGCGGCAGCCAATGGGACAGAGTTTGGCCTCGTCGCGGGGATCTTTACCCGCGATCTGGCGCGCTCTCACCGTGTTGCGCGCAAACTGCGCGCGGGTCAGGTGTTCGTCAACGAATGGTTTGCAGGGGGAATTTCGACACCCTTTGGCGGCGTCGGAAAATCGGGGTTCGGTCGCGAAAAGGGGCTGGAAGCGCTGTATAACTACGTTCGCACCAAGAATATCGCAATTTCGCTGAAGGGTTAGCTATGAACAGCGCCGAACTCGAGCGGGCCCTTCTAAAGGCGCATGCGGAGACCGATACGACTGCGCTGATCCGGCTCTATACCTTGGCGGGCGATCAGGCAGAGGTGGCGGGTGAAATCGACCGGGCCTGTTTCTATCTGACACACGCCTTTGTCTTTGCACTGGAAGCAGGCGCCGCAGAGGCGGATCCGCTGAACGCCCGCCTTGCAGAACGCGGACGCGCCAAACGGCTAACTTTCTGAAATGTCGCAAACGGGCATTTTCCGCTGAAACACGGCTGGCACCATCTGGGTGCCGGCACTGACGAGACTTTACATATTCACTGGGGGAACAGGGGCATCAATCCGTTCGCACCTGTCCGACAAGGCTCTTGAAGGGGGCAAAAATGCGCACAGAAGCACAGGCCGTGGTCATCGGAGGAGGTGTGATCGGATGTTCCATCCTTTATCACCTGACCAAACTGGGGTGGTCCGATGTCGTCCTGTTGGAGCGGGATGAACTGACCTCGGGGTCGACCTGGCATGCGGCTGCCAACATTCACGGTTTGCATGACAGCACCAATATCAGCCGTATCCAGCACTACACCATGACGCTCTATAACGCGCTTGAGGAAGAGACCGGACAGAGCTGTGGCGTGTTTCAGCCGGGCTCTCTGTATCTGGCACAGACCGAAGAGCGGGAGCACCAGCTGAAACTGCAGGCCGCGAAAGCCAAGCTCTATGGCATGAATTTCTACGAAATCAGCATTGATGAAGCCAAAAAGCTGAATCCTCTGGTCAACTATGACGGCATACGGTGTGTCATGTATGAACCAGATGGCGGCAACGTTGACCCATCTGGGGTCACGAACGCCTATGCGGTTGGGGCACGGCAACGCGGAGCCGAGATCCATCGTTTTACCCCGGTCACAGCGACCGAGCAGCAGGATGATGGAAGCTGGCTGGTCAAGACACCCAAGGGTGACATTCGCACCAAATGGGTGGTCAATGCAGCGGGGCTCTGGGGGCGCGAGGTCGCCGCGCTCGCTGGGGTAGAGTTGCCTTTGCAGCCGACGGAACACCAGTATTTCGTCACTGAAACGATGACCGATGTGGCGGAACACGGATCGCGTCTACCGTCTGTAAGTGACCGGGACGGCGAATACTATCTGCGCCAAGAGGGGCAGGGGCTTCTGGTTGGTGCCTACGAGAAGGACATGAAGTTCTGGGCAGAAGAGGGCACGCCGCTGGATTTCGCGCATGATCTTTTTCCCGATGATCTGGAACGGATCGAAGAAAACATGATGAACGCGATTGAGCGCCTTCCGGCTGTTGGTGAGGCAGGCATTAAGCGCGTCATCAACGGCCCGATGATCTGGTCGCCGGATTCTAACGTGCTGATGGGCCCCGTGCCGGAGCTTGAGGGTTATTTCTGTTGCAACGGCATCATTCCCGGTTTTTCGCAATCGGGGGGCATGGGCCTGATGGCGGCGCAGTGGATCATTGAAGGGGAAACCCAATACGACATGTTCGCGTGGGATATGGCGCGGTTTGATACCTGGGCGACGAAGGAGTTCACCAAGGCCCGCGTACAAGATCAATATGCCCATCGTTTTGCGATCCATTTCCCGAATGAAGAGCGCAGCGCAGGTCGCCCTGCGCGGACACGTCCGATCTATGAGCTGCAGTCAGAGATGGGAGCCGTTTTTGGGCTCAATGCGGGGTGGGAACACCCGCTGTGGTTTGCAGACCAGCCCGGCACCAAGGATACCAACGGCTTCACGCGTCAGAACTGGTGGGCGCCCGTTGGTGAGGAATGCAAGATGCTGCGTGATCGGGCAGGCATCATCGATATTTCCAACTTCGCCAAATATCGCTGCAAGGGGCCCGGCGCGGCTGACTGGCTGAATGCGGTCTTTGCCAACAACATGCCCAAGACGGTTGGGCGGTCTTGCCTGACCCCACTTATTTCCAAACGGGGTGGTATTGCCGGTGATTTCACCGTGACCCGGACTGCCGAGGATGAGTTCTGGGTGATCGGTTCTGGCATGGCAGAGCGCTATCACAAGCGGTTCTTTAAAGAAGTCCCGCTGCCCGAGGGCACCAGTTTCGTATCGATGACCGAGGCCATGTGCGGCTTTAACGTGGCTGGACCGAAATCACGCGAGATGCTCCAGCAGCTGACCAATACGTCGCTTGCGACCGAGGATTTCCCGTTCATGCGTTCAGCCATGATCGAGGTGGCCGGAATTGAGGTTCTGGCGCTGCGGGTGTCATTTACAGGCGATCTGGGCTGGGAACTGCACTGTAAGAGCGAAGATCAGTTGCGGCTCTATTCCGCGCTGTTGCAGGCAGGTCAGCCACTCACAGCAGGCCCGGTAGGGAGCCGTGCACTGATGTCGCTGCGGGTGGAGAAGGGTTATGGCTCGTGGAGTAGGGAATACAGCCCTGAATATTGGCTGCAGGAGGTTGGGCTTGATCGTCTGTGCAAGCTGGACAAGGACTTCCTCAACAAGTCAGCCGCTGTTTCCGTCCTGGAAAACGCTGCACGTGAACAACTGGTTTTGCTGCATCTGGACGAGGCAGACGTCTCAGCCTCAAATGCTGATGCGACGGGCGGAGAGCCGATTTTCAAGAACGGAGAGGGCATTGGACGTGTTACCAGCGGGGCCTATGGTTACAGCGTCGGGATGTCCCTGGCGCTAGGCTACGTCAAGAATGCGGGTCCGGGTGATGTGGTCGATGTGATGGTGCTGGGGCGCCCGCACAAGGCAACGATCCTCAGCGAGCCCCCGTTTGATGCAGATGGGGCGGTCCTGCGCGGCTGATCAGACCTACCGAAATTGGATTGGGGCACGGCAAAGCTGTGCCCTTTTTTTGCCGGATTTTTTTATTGATTGACTCATCAGTCAATAAAAACCAGCATCGCGCAGAAAGCCAACCGGCCCGTCATTTTTTGCCCTTTTCAGGGGTGAACGCACGAGAGAGCGAACAGGGAGACATCGATGACCCGACCCAACATCCTTATTTTCATGGTGGATCAGCTGAATGGCACATTGTTCCCGGATGGCCCCGCGGACTGGCTTCATGCACCGAATCTGAAGAAACTGGCCGAACGGTCCACGCGCTTTCGCAACGCCTATACCGCTTCCCCGCTTTGTGCGCCGGGCCGGGCGAGCTTTATGTCTGGTCAGCTTCCCTCAGCGACACGGGTCTATGACAACGCGGCAGAGTTTGCCTCTTCGATCCCGACTTATGCACATCATCTACGCCGGGCGGGGTACTACACCTGCTTGTCCGGCAAGATGCATTTTGTGGGCCCTGACCAACTGCATGGATTCGAGGACAGGTTGACCACCGACATCTACCCGCCTGATTTTGGTTGGACGCCGGATTATCGCAAGCCAGGAGAGCGGATTGATTGGTGGTACCACAACATGGGTTCTGTCACCGGAGCGGGAGTTGCGGAAATCTCAAACCAGATGGAATTTGATGACGAAGTTGCCTTTCACGCCACCCAAAAGATCTATGATCTAGCCCGTGGCAAGGATGATCGTCCGTGGGCATTGACCGTCTCCTTTACCCACCCCCATGACCCCTATGTGGCGCGCAAGAAGTACTGGGATCTGTACGAGGACTGCGATCATTTGCTGCCAGAGGTGGCAGATCTTGGCTATGACAATCATGACCCCCATGCAAAGCGGATCTTTGACGCCAACGACTGGCGAAACTTCACCATCACAGAAGAAGATATCCGCCGTTCCCGCAGGGCGTATTTTGCCAATATTTCCTATCTGGACGACAAGATCGGAGAGGTGATGGAGGCGCTGGAAAACACCCGGCAGGAGGCAATCATCCTGTTTGTTTCCGATCACGGCGACATGCTGGGAGAGCGCGGTCTTTGGTTCAAGATGAGTTTTTATGAAGGGTCTGCGCGTGTGCCCTTGATGGTTTGTGCACCGCAAATGGCGCCTGGCCTGGTGGAAACACCGGTTTCCAACATCGATGTTTGCCCAACGTTATGTGATCTGGCCGGTGTCAGTATGGAAGAGGTGATGCCCTGGACATCTGGCGAAACACTGGTGCCGCTTGGTCAGGGCGGTGTCCGCAGCACGCCGGTCGCGATGGAATACGCTGCTGAGGCCTCTTATGCGCCGATGGTGTCTTTGCGATTGGGCCGTTGGAAGCTGAACCTGTGCACACTTGATCCGGATCAGCTCTTTGATCTGGAAGCGGATCCGCACGAGCTGAACAACCTGGCGGGAGATCCAGCTTATCGTGACACTCTGGATCAACTCAAATCGATGGCAGATGAGAGATGGGATTTGGACCGATTTGACGCTGACGTTCGTGAGAGCCAGGCGCGTCGTTGGATCGTATATGAGGCGCTGCGCGAAGGTGGTTATTTCCCTTGGGACTATCAACCGCTGCAAAAGGCGAGCGAACGGTATATGCGCAACCATATGGACCTGAATGTGGTCGAAGAAAACGCGCGCTTCCCGCGAGGGGGCTGACAAACGGCGACGGAGGGTGTGCAATGCCAAAACAAGGAATGGAGCCAAAACGCCGCGCCGATCTGATCGGTGCGGTCATTGACGAGATCGGAGAGGCAGGATCGCTGGATGTAACCGTTTCCAGCATCGCCCGACGCGCGGGAATGAGCAGCGGTTTGGCGCATCACTATTTCGGCAGTAAGGATCAGATGCTGATTGCTGCGATGCGTCACATTCTTGCGGTGTTTTCCCAACGGGTCGCGACCGGCTTGCGTAAGGCCGAGACACCTTATCAGCGACTTTGCGCGATTATCGCTGCCAATTTTGAGGATCACGTTTTTGACCGCCGCAAAACCTCTGCCTGGCTGAGTTTTTATGCGCTGGCCCAAAGCAATCCGGAAGCGCGACATTTGCTGCGAACCTATCAGCAGCGGTTGCGCAGCAACCTTCTGCATGATCTCCGTTTTGTCTGCCAACAACCGCAGGAGGTGGAGCCAGTCCTCTCCGCGCTGATTGACGGTGTCTATTTGCGCGCTGCCCTGCGGCGCGATGGTCCTGATCCGGCGGCTGCGCACAAGGTAAAGACCGCGCTTGATGCTCTTTTGGCAGCCCATGCGCCGCTAGACGGCCAAAGCCAACCAAGCCGGTAATTTTTGCCTTTTCCACCAACTGGATATCTGTACGGTCAAAGCGTCTGGACGCTGGTTTGAGAGAGGGACGTTATGAAACTGCTGCGATTTGGGGCACCAGGTGCGGAGAAGCCCGGGGTATTGGATGCAGAGGGGCGGGTACGCGATCTTTCCGCGCATGTCACTGATATTGCAGGTGATACTCTTCTGCCAGAAGGGATGGCCAAACTTCGTGCGCTGGATATTTCGACCCTCCCGGTGGTGGCGGGCACCCCTCAGAAAGATCTTCGCCTTGGGCCATGTGTGGGGCGAACTGGCAAGTTCATCTGCATTGGGTTGAACTATGCAGACCATGCAGAAGAAGCGGGGATGGATATCCCGCCAGAGCCAGTGATCTTTGGCAAATGGACCTCAGCCATTTGCGGGCCAGATGACGCCGTCGAGATCCCGCGGGGGTCAGAGAAAACCGATTGGGAGGTCGAACTGGGCATCGTGATCGGCAGGGGCGGGAAGTATATTGATGAGGCCGACGCCTTGAGCCATGTCGCAGGGTTTTGTGTCGTCAATGATATTTCAGAGCGTGACTATCAGCTCAATCGTGCGGGCACTTGGGACAAGGGTAAGGGGAATGATACCTTTGGACCGATTGGCCCCTGGCTCGTCACACCGGACGAGGTGGAGGATTACAACGGCCTACACATGTGGCTGGATGTTGATGGCAAACGGTATCAGGACGGATCTACCGCGACGATGGTCTACAAGGTGCCGCATCTCATATCCTATTGCAGCCAGTTCATGAGCCTGCAGCCAGGAGACATCATTTCCACTGGCACGCCACCCGGTGTGGGCATGGGGCAAACCCCACCCGTCTATCTGAAAGGCGGAGAAACCATGCGCCTCGGAATTGAAGGGCTGGGCAGTCAAACTCAGGCAGTGCACCGGGCCTGAGCAACCCGCCCGTCACAATGCTGAAAACGCAGTCGTTCCAAACTGGTAGGGCATTCTTCCTGTTTTGATGGCTTTCTGGTGACGTGAACGCTTCGGACACAGATCTGGGCCGCGAGGAGGTCGTCCAGAGTGCTGGCATGAACCAACGGAAAACCGCAGCACAGGGCATCCCGTGCTGCGGTCGCTTTTGTTAGGCAAAGGAAACGCCGTTTTCCGCCATCGGCAGTTCGGCAACGACGACATCCAACTGCGCGATGGCGTTCGCCAATGCGGGTGCGGACGGCGGCGTTCCCGGCTCACCAATGCCGGTCGGCGCCTCAGCCGAGGCCACGATATGGGTTTCGATCTCTTTAATATCGGAAATCCTCAGTGGCTCGTAGTCGGGAAAGTTTGACTGCTCGACAGCACCGCCGTCCAAGGTGATCTGGTCGCGCATCGCATGACCAATGCCATAGCCGATGCCACCCTCGATCTGGGCTTTGATCACGTCAGGGTTCACCGCAATGCCGCAGTCCACAGCAGCGGTGACCTTTTCGATCACAATCCCATCGTCCAGATTGCCAGAAAGTTCCACCACCTCGGCAACGTAGGAGCCAAAGGATTTGTGAACGGCAATGCCCTGCACCCGGCCAGGTGCGGCCTTGCCCCATCCCGCCTTTTCGGCGGCAAGTTTCAGCGCGCCGGCCTTTCGCTCGGCGTCACCTTCTCCTGTTAGGTAAGCCAGACGGAATTCGACAGGATCCTTGCCCGCGGCACGCGCGGCCAAATCCATCATCACTTCCATCACGTAAGCGGTGTGTGTGTGGCCAACAGACCGCCACCACAGAACTGATGTGGCTTTCTCCGTATCAGTAAGACCAAGCGCCTGGCCCGGAATGGTGTAGGGGCTGTCGGCGATCCCCTCGACAGAGGAATGGTCGATACCATCGCGTACGGCAAACCCTTCAAAGGATGTGCCTTTCATGATCGACTGCCCCGCGACCTGATGTTCCCAGCCAACGATCGTGCCGGCTTCGTCCAGTCCAACGCGCACCTTGTGGCCGAAAGCAGGGCGATAGTACCCGCCCCGGATGTCATCTTCGCGGTCCCAGACCAGTTTGACCGGGCGTGATCGGTCAGTCATGACAAAGGCCAGACCCGCCTCTACCTGGTAATCTGCATCCGGTGTAGCGCGGCGACCAAAAGACCCGCCGGCCAGCATAGTGTTGATGTGGATTTTGTCCGCAGGCAGCCCAAAGATCTGCTGGTAGGCCATATGCGGCCCGGTCGGCATCTGCGCGCCATCATGCAAGACGATGTCGCCTTCCTCTGTTTGTTCAATCGTACAGTTGAGCGGCTCCATCGGCGCATGGGCAAGCAGCGGGAAGTAGAAGGTTTTCTCGACAACTTTGGCCGCGCCGTCGACAGTGCTGCGCACTGATGCCAGATCTGCCTGGTTCACATTGAAAACAGGATCAGCGTCCAGCGCTGCCATGATCTCATCTCGGATGTCTTGCGATGACCTGCTTTCGGCGGCGGACAGATCCCAATCCACATTCAGTGCATTGCGAGCCTGCATCGCGGCCCAAGTATTTTCGGCATAAACTGCCACACCATGATTGGTCGACAGTGTCTGCGCCATGATGAAGCCTTTCACCTCACGGGCAGCGCTGTCATCGAAACTTGCAACAGTACCGCCGCGTTGCGGGGTTCGCTTGATCATCACAACCATCTGGTTGTCGAGCTGGACATCCATCGCAAACTTGGCTTCGCCGTTGATCTTGATCGGGCTGTCTTTGCGCCTGGTGCTGGCTTTGCCGATGATCTTCCACTCTGCCGGATCTCGCAAACGGGGCGTTTCAGAGGGTGCGAAATCCGTAGCTGCGGTCACGAACTCACCCAGTGGTGCAGCGTTTCCAGCACCGATGATCTGACCGTTCTGGATATCAAGTTCAGCAGCGTCGATACCCCAGTCGCGCGCGGCGGCTTTGATCAACATTTCGCGGGCATTGGCGCCGGCCGTGCGATACTGCATCCAGGAATTTGCCATCGCGGTTGAGCCTCCTGTCCCCTGAAAGGGGCCGAACAGGAGGTTGTTGTAGACCGAAGCGTCAGATGGCGCGAACTCATAGCTGATCTGATCCATGCTCACCCCCAACTCTTCTGCGACAAGCGTGGTGAGGCCGGTTGCAGGGCCTTGCCCCATTTCAAAGTGCTTGACGATAGCGATGACATTTCCATCGCTGTCAATCTTCACAAAAGGGTTGAGCAATGCGTTGGCAGATTTTGAGGCCGCCATCGCCCCATCGGCCTGGACACCGACATAGAGGACGGCGCCTGCAGCAGCGGCGGTTTTCAGAAAACCACGACGTGATAGTTGCGTTGTCATCGTTTAAGCCTCCAGAATTTCTGCTGCACGCAAAACGCCAGCACGGATGCGCTGGTAGGTCGCGCACCGGCAGGCGTTGCCATACATGTACTCATCGACGTCTTCTGCGGTGGGCTTGGCGTTTTCGCGCAGCAGGCCTACGGCACTCATGATCTGTCCGGATTGGCAGTAGCCGCATTGCACAACATCCAGCTCAAGCCACGCTTGTTGAACTGCGGCGCCAACCCTGTCCTCTGCCATCTTTTCGATGGTCGTGATCTCTGCGTCTTCCACATCTTCGATATAGGTTTGGCAGGATCGCACGGGTTCACCGTTCAGATGGACGGTGCACGCCCCACAGGAGGCAACACCACAGCCGAATTTCGTGCCTGTGAGCTTGAGCTCGTCACGAATGACCCAAAGGAGTGGGGTGCCAGGTTCGGCGTCCACATCTCGCTGTTCTCCGTTGATGTTAATTGAGATCGCCATAGCTAAAGGTCTCCCTGTTGGTTGGTGATCGGGTGCTGTTTGGTACGGTGTGGGGGCGCTTCCCGGTCTTAGGGCACACCAATGGCGTCAGCACCGTGGTTGGCATTAGATATAGATCAGCCCATGAAAACGTCCGTGCCTTATTCTCCGAATGGTCTGCCTAATCCTCCAATCGGCAGCTTGTAGCCGTTCCGTGTTCGCGGGAACGGCGCTAGGTTCTCCATGGGCTCAGGAGAGGTAAGGTGGATGGTTCCAGACGATCTTGTTCGCGACGTTTTTGAATTTGTGCAGACCAACGGCGAAATGGGAGAGGCCTGCCCCACGGGGATCGACGGGTTCATCGCAATCAGCAATACGCAGACGACCGAATGTTCCGCCACTTTCTATGAGCCGATCATGTGTCTGGTACTGCAAGGGGCAAAGGAGGCCCACGCGAGAAACCGCGTTGTGCGCTACAGTGCGGGAGATACCTTGATTGTGAGCCATGCCGTGGCGCTGGAGGCGGCTGTCATTCAGGCCAGCCCGCAGCAACCCTACACGGCATTGGCATTGCACCTGGACATGAGCATCCTTCGCAGTATGGCCGATGAAATCGGCGGCCTGGAAGAAAACAGCGCGGCGGGTCACTCGGTCGATGCAGATGTGTCCGACAGGGCCTTGATTGACGCGGTTTCACGATTGTTTCGCCTGTCACGCGATCCCGTTGAGGCCAAGGCGCTGGCGCCACTTGTCCTGCGAGAGATCCACTTTCGTTTGCTGCGGGCAGGGCATGGCAGAATGTTGCGGCAGTTGCTGCGTCAGGACAGCCCAGCAAGCCGTATCTCAAAAGCGATTGCCGTGCTGCGCAGTGATTTCCGCGAGAGCATCGCGGTCGCAGATCTGGCAGCCTTTGCAGGAATGAGCCCGTCGGCATTCCATGAGCATTTCAAAGCCGTAACCGCCACCACTCCGCTACAGTATCAAAAAGATCTGCGCTTGCTGGAAGCCCGTCAGCTCCTCTTGTCAGGCGGGGTTTCGGTTGCTGGTGCGGCCTATGATGTGGGCTATGAAAGTCCGACCCAGTTCAGCCGGGAGTTTTCCCGAAAATTCGGCGCATCACCCAGTGATATCAAATCCCGAGCGGGGGCTGTGGTGGTTTGAACCGACGCTGAATGTTGAACGAAGGCATGGCTGCATTAGCTCATGCTGATGAAGCTGTGGTTTGTTCTTTTTCTCCTAGTGGCAGCCTGCGGGCGCGCTGTGCCTGACAATGCCCGTATTGTCATCGCGGGGGATTCAATAATGGCCTGGAATCGCAGTCAGGGCGGCGCAGTTGCGCAGCAGCTAGAGCCCCGTGTGGGGGAGCAGGTGGGCGATGTGTCTCTGGCCTTCGCCAGAGTGTCTGGCGGGCAGGGACCCCTTAATATTGCCAATCAGCTCGCAAACGTGCGGGCAGATTGGATTGTCTTGAATGGTGGGGCGAATGATCTTGGGCGAGCATGTGGATGCTCTGGTTGTCTCCCAGCACTGCGAAGGTTGGTTTCAGAGGATGGCACCCGTGGGGATATCCCCGAACTGGTGACCCAACTGCGATCAAGAGGGGCCAAGGTTCTATGGGTGGACTACTACACTGCCCCTCGGTTTGCCGGCACGAGGTGCGACACGCTCTATCAGGCATTTCAGAACCGCCTGCAGCGCATGGCTTTGGCAGATCCTGGAGTTGTCGTGCTTGACCTAGATACTGTTTTTGACCCGGATGACCTGCGCTTGTTCGACAGGGACCGGGTTCACCCTTCTCTGGCGGGATCCCGAAAAATCGCCCAAGAGATCGCGAGAGTGATCGAGCCGCGCCTCTAGTCGCTTTTGAACGTGTCGCACGGGTCGCTGCGGTTTGCTGGTGGGACAATATGTATGTGATCAAAAGGCATGTCGCCATCGACCTCGACAAAGCCAATTGATTTGACGGCAACGTCAGGGGCTGCGCGGGCCAAGACGGCGGGAATGCCCCAGTCTGTTCTTGCATGACCATTGCCCGCGACAACGGCAATCGGGGGGCCAAAACGGTTCAGCGCGTCGACGGCCGCGCGGGCAAACAGGGCATCGCGGTATCGTTGTATGTCTACCATTCCTGCCATCATCTCCAGCGGCATCGCTTTGCAGTGGGCTTCGAATTGCATCGTTTCGCGGGCAGCTTGCTGCATTGGGTCCAATGGCTCTGTCAGGCCGTATTGTTCCGCCTCTTGGCCAAACAGTGCGGCCGATCCGTCCGTGTAGACAGAACGAATGCTCTCCCGTGGGGCTGCGGCCCCTATGATCTTGGCGCTGTCGAGTGCCGCAAAGATCGGTGCATAAAGGGCGAAATCCGGCCAGTCACTCTTTGCCCAGATATCGGCGATGGCGTCGGGATATTGATTGGCCTTCATGCCCTCTTCCGGGGTGAGCATTTCAAAAACCACGGCGGTCGGGCGCAAGGCGGCAATTGCATTGGCCTGTTCCTTGTGGGCATCGGGATTGTCGTGAACCTCTCCGAGAATGACAATTTCTGCCTCGGTCGCAAACTCCCCGTTACCAAGATGATTTGCCCGCGCCTGGGCCACCGTCACGGCACAAGCAGCCGCCAGAATAAGAGGGTTTGATTTCAATGACATGAAAGAACTCCGATCAGGCACTGGCCGCATGTGGAAGAATATAGGGCACATTCGCAGGAACGGGAGCCGAGACCCGCAAGGTGCAACCATAGGCGCACGATAGGACGCCATCCGTCAGAACCTCCCGTGGGGAGCCGGATGCCAAACACTCTCCCCGCGAGAGAACCGCGATTTTCTGCGCGTACATGGAGGTGAGGTTCAGATCGTGCATGACGGCAATGACACCGCCCCCCTGCTCGGCAAACTCTCTTGCCAGTTCCATCACCTGCAACTGATGCGCGATGTCGAGGCTTGAAACGGGCTCGTCCAGCAACAGCCAACGAGGTTGCCCATCCTCCACCGGCTTCCAGATCTGAGCGAGCACCCGTGCCAGCATGACGCGTTGAGCCTCTCCTCCGGAAAGCTCTTGAAAGGTCCGTTCCGCGTAATGGGAAAGCCCGACGCGGCTTAGTGCTCGCATCGGGATGCTGTCATCCGTTGCCCCGCTGCCGGCCTGAAGCCCGAGACGCACGACCTCGATGACAGTAAATGGAAAGGCAAGCTGCGAGGCTTGCGGTAATACCGCACGTTGCGCCGCGAGCCGCCAGGGTTTCTGTTTCTGGATATCGCAGCCATTCAAGGTCACACGACCGGTATAGGGCAGGGTCGCGGTGATCGCTCCCAAAAGGGTGGATTTGCCAGATCCATTGGGGCCGACAATTGCGGTCAGCTCTCCTGCTTCGGCGCGCAGGTCGACACCGTTTAGCGCTGTGCGTGCGCCGTAGGTGACGCGAATATTGTCTGCAATCAGGGTCATAGGTCCACCATGCCGCGGCGTTTGAGAAGGATCCAAAGGAAAACCGGCGCCCCCATAACAGCGGTGACGATGCCAATAGGGAGCTCTGCGGGTGCGATGATCGTTCGCGAAATCACATCGGCAAGAACCAGCAAACTGGCTCCGAGCAGGGCCGCATTTATCAGCAGTGTGCGGTGATCTGGCCCCGACGCCAATCGCAACAGATGCGGTACGACAATGCCGATAAATCCTATTCCCCCGGACACCGCGACCGCGGCGCCCGTTGCACCCGCCACGGACAGGATGGTGAGCGACTTCAGACGTTCGACATTCAAGCCGATATGGCCAGCGGTCGCTTCGCCCAGGGCAAGCCCGTTCAGCCCACGCCCCAGCATGAACGCCAGCCCGACGGACAAGGCGATCAGGGGTGCTGCTGCTGTGACTTTAGTCCAGCTCGCCCCAGCAAGCGAGCCGAGCCCCCAGAAGGTCAGATCGCGAAGCTGCTGATCATCCGCGATGTAAACCAGAACACCGGAGAGAGCGCCCGCCAGTGCACCAAGAGCAATGCCTGCAAGCAGCATCGTCGCGACCGATGTTCGACCCTGACGAGTTGAAACCCGATACAGCAGCAGGGTTGATCCCCAGCCACCGAGGAATGCGGCTATCGGAATTAAATGCCTGCCTGCCAAACTTTGCAACGCAGCTGGAAGAAAACCCCCAAGCACGATTGCGATAATGGCACCCAGCCCGGCGCCGGCGCCGACGCCAACAATGCCGGGGTCGGCAAGCGGATTGCGGAACAGACCCTGCATTGCAGCACCAGACACGGCAAGTGCCGCGCCCACAAGGATCCCCATCATCAGCCTCGGCAGACGGATATCCAGCATCACGACTGTTTCGATCTGGCTAAACGGTGTTCCGGCCAGTGCTTTGATGACAAGAGTGCTGAGCCGAACCTCAGTTGCCCCGGTTTCAAGACTGACGGCTGCTGACATCAATAAAATCACTGCCAAGATCACATGCAGGGCGCGTGCTTTTGCAAATCTGTCACGAGAGACGATTGGAATGTCGGTTGTTGCCACCATCGCTCAGGATCCATCCGCATACAGCTGACGATGCAGTTCAGTGACCGCCTCTGCGGTGCGGGGCCCAAACCCCAAAAGCAATAGGCCATTCATTCTGATGATCGATCGCGTTTTGGCCGCTGGCGTCAAACGCATGGCAGGCAGCTCCAGCAGGGCTTCATCGCTGATCGCATGATTGCCCCTGCGGTCCATCATCAGAACGACATCGGGGGATGCAAGGCCGATGGCCTCGTCAGAGAGTTGTTTGTATCCAGATACATCTGTCACGGCATTGATCGCGCCGGCCATGCGGATGATGGCGTCAGCTTCGGTGTTTTGCCCTGCCGCAACGATCCTGCCGTCCTGCGCGGACAGGACAAACATGACACGATGTGCGTTGTCGCTGGCTGTTTTTGCCTGCTTTTCCGCCGCAGCAAGGCTTTCTCTTACTTCTGCGGCGAGCGTCTCGCCACGCTCGGGAACATCCAGGGCCTTTGCAACAGCCATGATCTTGGCCGCAATTCCGTCGCCATCCACGGCAGACGGAATTTCGACAAACGAGATGTCAGCGCCACGGATCACATCCAGCGCTTCGGGCGGGCCTGCGCCTTCCTCTGACAGGATCAAGCCGGGCG